>TARA_R100000655_G_scaffold39518_1_pt1 | contig 31588 bp, 31 predicted proteins | sample TARA_R100000655 | Tara Oceans TARA_R100000655 (sample SAMEA2622497) | marine metagenome | biome: marine biome (ENVO:00000447); feature: deep chlorophyll maximum layer (ENVO:xxxxxxxx); material: "saline water (ENVO:00002010), including plankton (ENVO:xxxxxxxx)" | depth 90 m
GTAAGAGCTCCATGTAAAGCTCCATCAATCATGGCTTTAGCACCGTACTGCCAAGCGCCAACTCCACTTGCTATACCAAGATGAAAAGCTCCTTCGGCTACATGACCAACTTTATCTCCAGTTAAAAATGTAGCAGCATCTTTAAATGCTTTATTTTTAGCACCTGTAGCTTTTCCTAATGTTTGAGCTATAATTGGAGACACTTTTTCAGTAGCTTTTCTAGCAACTACCATAGGTACAGATTTTCCTCTCAATGCTTTAGCGGCATCAACTAGAGACTGAGAGCGTAATAATTTTCCAGGCAAAGTTGGAACATAGCCAACAAAACCTGCCAATTCTCCAACAGACCTTGCTATTCTTTCATATGGATTTTGAGAAGGCTCTCCTACTTGAAATGTAGAAAAACCAGATATAAAACCTTCACCAACACCTCTTATAGCTCTTAATAGGTTAAAGTTTCTATCTTTAGGACTACCAACTCTTTCATTAGTAGTAGGTACATCAGGGATTTCTAACTTATAATGAACGGCATGATTTTTTATAGCAGCAACAGATTCGCTTCTAAATAAATGAGGCTTAGCTAAGTAAGCCTTTAACATTCTCTCTGTTTGCGCCCTATCGTAGAAAGGCTTAAACTGGACTAAACTATCCAGCTTATCTAGTGGATTCATTTATTACCCCATATTAGTCTGACTAAACTGATTGTATGGATCGTAAGGATCTTCTGCGTTCTCTAACTCTTCCCTACTAGGAGTTCTCATACCGCTTAAAGTACTCCCTGCTAACCCTGCTCCTCCTAGAGCAAAGGCTGTATCCATATTAGCCAAGCTTCTTAGTCCCCCAGCACCGCTTGTTACTCCTGCGGCAGATGGAGTTCCTCCCATACTAACTAAGTGTGGTATTGCATCCTTAATTCTAGTAGCACCTTTTTGAGCTAATGATGCTACGATTTTTTCAGCCTGGTCTGTTGTTAATGACACTTTACTATCTGAAGCAAGTTTTTGTATCCTTTTAGCAGTAATGTAAGGATTACCTCTAAGGTCTATCTGATTTACTATAGACCTTAAGTCTGTAGCAGAAACACCTGCTACTTTATCTGTGGCTCTAGCTCCAGTTGTTAATTGTCTGATTAATTCATTACCTGTTTTGCCTGTATGTTTTCTTGTAATTTGACTTGTTAATGTAGCTATTTGAGCTGGACTCAAATTAGCACCTTTAACTACAGCTTCTAAATTACCGCCTTCTTTAATTGCTTTTCTAGCCTGCCATAATACATTTGCAGTACCGCCTTCCCCTGTTCTGCCTAATTTAGCAGCTCTATCTGTAGCCCATTTCCATCCTTGGCCAGCACCATAAGGTGTAAGAGCTCTTTTACCAGCTTCAATTGAGCCAGTTGTTAATCTTCCAAGAGGTAGTTTTGATAAAGCAGTAGGAACTACTTTAGCAGCTGCAAGTCCAGTACCCCCTAAAGCTTTTGCTCCAGCAGATATTTTACCTAATCCTTGTGCGCCTCTTATAGCAGTGCCTATTCCTGCACCAGCTTTTCCAACATTACCTAAAGCAGCACCAACAGTAGGAGCAGCAGCACCACCTGTTAAGGCAGTCGCTACAACAGCCCCAACAACCTGTGCTACAGCACCAGTAATTTTAGCTGCATTAGCAGTAGTTCTAGTACTCTCGTCTGAATACCAAGAATCGGGAATCAAATCAAATGCTATAGAATCTAATAAACCTACTCCACCAGCAAGTGCGTGTTCTCCAAAACCTGCAGTAGGCACAACTCTTTTAAATGGGATCTGGTATTGCAAAGCAAGGCTTTCTAGTTGATTTACCATGCCTTTATTAAAAGTTTTAGGATTAGCTTGATACATCCTAATATAATGAGAAACTCTTTTTCGCTCATTTTTTCTCATTCTTTCTTCTGGAGTTACAGGGGTATTCATTGCACCCATTCCCATATTTTGCATTAAAGGCATATTATTCTCCTATTCCCAATCCCAGCTTTCCATACTGGATAGTAGTTTTTCTGTTCCATCAAAATTAATATATACTTTTCTATCCTTACCTTTTCCTTTAAGGATTATCTCATAAGTATCGTCAGCAAAGCCCATTCCAACATCTCCGTCGTTTTCAGTAATAGTCCAACTGTCTGGACCAGATTGCTGAATCCACATAGTATCAGAGTAGTCTCCTGCCCAATCTCCAGACTCGCCATCTTTACTTGCTTTAGCTGCTGCCATTATAAGATTATAGTCATCTACATCATCTCCTGAAGGAGCGGTAGTATATCCTTTAAACTCAATACCTCCGCCCCACTCATCTCTATCAGCATGAACATCAGACCACTCTCCAGAACTGTATCCTGAAGGAATTGAAAATGCGTCATCTACATCACTACTTACAGAACCAATATCCTTAATAGCGTCTCCAATATCCTCATCTTCTGGCAATGTATTACCAATATCAATATTATATCTTCTAAATGCGTTTTCTAATCCTTCGTGCCTATCAAAAAAGGCTGTAACCTCATCGGCATCCATACCTACGAACATTTTTTGAATATTATTTAACTGATGTTTTGCATAGTCTTCTGTTTGCGAAGAGATTGTAGCAATATCATCCATTGTAAGCTGAACTCCACCATATTCATCGCCATCAAGACCAGCGGCAAGATTCATTATGGTTCCATAATTACTCTTACCTTCCCAGTCTTTTAATATCTCATTTGCGTTATCTGCTACTAATATATTCCCGTCTGGCCCCATACTAAAAGGAGAAGAAGTATTAATGTCGCCATAAACGCTTCTTAGCACAGCATCACGCTTTTTATTTAGATTATTAGTCCTTTGAATCTTTTCAAATTCAGCTTGCTTAGCTTGCCTTAAAATTGAGTCATTTTCTTGCTTTTCTTTAAACTCTCTTTCCCAATTTTTTTGGTCTTGCTTTTTATTCCAAACATCAACAACACGATTCAACGAATTGTTCATCGCATCAGTTAATACTTGATGTCCTTGATATGTTCCGAAGTTAGGCATATTTATTTATAATACTCTGAAGCTGTTAATTCAGCAGACTCTGGATCATATCCTCCAGGAAGTTTCCCTTTAAATAGTCCTTTGTCTAAGTCATGCCATCCTTTTTTAAGTAAACCACCGATTTTAGTTTTAGAATCTGCCATTCTTTGGTTTAGCATTTCTGGATTTTTATCATATTTTATAGCATCCCCTTTTGGCTTTCCATAATCAGGGTCTCTATCAAAACCCATAAAGGTCTGGCCTGGGTCCCTATTTGCTCCAGCTTGGTCTTGCTCAACAGCTAGTCTCCAAGCTTTTTCAGTTTGAGGACCAAACTTACCGTCTGCCTCTATTCCTAAAAAACTCTGTAGAGCTTTAACTTGTTCTGTATTAGAAGGGTCAAGATTTTTTCTAAAGTAATTCATTCCTGCTCCTTGCCTTCTTGTCGCATTTCTTTCTTGCGCCATTGGACTAGGAGTATATTTATCTACATCAAAACCCCCAAAAAATGGATCACCACTGCCGCCACCAGGAGCAGTTTGTTCTGCATCATCTCCCGTAAAGTAATTATAGGCATCATATGCTCCTTTTAGAGGACCATATCCTGGTATTAAGTATTGACTGTAATCTAATATATCACTACCTGTACTAGCCAATCTATCGTATGTATTTGTTACAGGATTTGTTACTGCTTCTTTTGTTGGTGTACCCCCTGTCCAAGCATCAGGAAAAAGTCCTTCTTCTCCTGCTATATAACCTGAATATGCTCTTGGGTCAAACCAATAATAATCGTCTGGCTTTGCCATTTTTTCTTCTCCTTTTTATTTTTATTTCCAACTACCATAAGTAGGACTTTCCCACTCATATTCTCGTAGTGCTTTTTTCCATTCTGGAACTTTTTCTTTGGTATCTGATGCACTAGTCTCATCGTCGGTCTCGATTGCCCCACTTTGATTTGCAAATGCATCGTTTACTATCCCTGTATCATCTCCAGAGGTTCCAGAAGTTCCGCCTGTATTAATCAATTCTTTTTCTGATTCATTTATATCTAGTTGAGCGTTCTTGTCAACGCTGTCATTTTGAGGAGTTGTATTAACATTTCCAACATTTGTTCCTAATGATGCTTGGTATGCCTCATACCCTTTCTGACTACCTCCACCCCATTTTAAATCAACTGCTCCAGCTTGTGTTCCCGCCTTATTCATATAGTATGGTAAATTAGTTTGAGGATTTATAGTTTGCGCTAAATGTGCTTGCATAGACCCAACATGGTCAGGATTAGTTTGGTCAAACTGAAATCCTTGAGCATTAATGTCTACAGGGTTATATGATATATTGTTCATCATTATCTTACTACTTGTTTCTACCTCATTTTTACTATCATTTATTAAGTTATCTATTTTCTGGTTACTATCTATAGTGTTATCATCGCTTAATGCCTGAGTAATTTTCAAAATTTCAGAAGCATCTACATCCTGATAATCAAGTTTATCAAAATTAACTAAGTTTTGATGAACATATGTTTTATCTATTAATGCATTATTTTGTAGCTGGAGAGCGAATTCATTATTATCCATTACACCATCTTATTCCAATCTACATATAGTAAACCATTTTTTCCTTTAACTACGGCTTCAGGAAGATGCTTTCTAACTTCTTGAGCCATTACATTAACATGTTTCTTCTTTCTACCTTTATAATTAAACTCATATATACCAGTTTTTTTACCATTTTTTAACTTTATATTGCCTTTTTTCTTTATATTCTCTTTCATCTTAGCATCACACATAGTCATAGCAGTAGTTGCTAAATTCATAACATTGCCTGCCATTGCTGAGTTATAATTGTTTTTATTGGTAATATTCTGTCCATATGCAGAAGCCATAGCATCTCTTGCTGTCATATCAGCTGACATATTGCCCTGTTTAATTCCTATAGCTTGTTGGGTATTCATTCCAGCTTGTTTAAGCCAGTTTTGATAGGCCATTCCTGTTATATTGCCTACATTTTGATTGTTCATGCCTTGCATTATACCACTTTGATTGCCCATACCTGTAGCAGCCATATTCATTCTATTAATTCTATTTTGAGTATATGCGCTATCTTCTGTAGACTGTAGTGCTTGTTGCAAAACTCCTTGATTATACGAAGAATTAGGGTCCATTAGGCCAGCGGCCATTTGGTCTAATTCCCCCATATAATCAGAGGTCATCATGTCATAGACTTTATTTGGATCTATTGGATCTGGTGCTGAGAACCATCCCATATATGTAATACCCCCGTATTTTAAATTATGTAGCTATACTACACCATTGTAATATAATATCTACTTCTTGTCTTTTACAACAGGTTTTTCTTCTTTTGTGCTATTTTTTTCATCCATAATCATTCCTTCAGTAAGCTCGATTGCTCCTTGAAGCTTCATAAATAGAACTTTAGCTTGTTCTTGTTGTTCTTTTAGTTCATTTAGTTTCTCTTCCAATTTTGACATATTTGTCTCCTATTTAGTCTGTATCATTATCATAGTTGGCCTCTGCAGTAGTTGTAGCATTCGTGCTATTTGTCGAATCTCCGTGATGAGTAAAGTAGTCTGCAGCTATCCAATCTTTAATATTATCCTTTACACTGTTGAAATATATAGTATTTGCAGTGTCAAAACGAAATATTTTATTTGTAGTGATTACTATTATCCTAGATTCACTTGCAGTTGTTCCGTCTAGCTTTGTCATCATTCCATAATAAGGAAATAAAGAGCTCCCGTTTAAAAGAGAGTTTCTCATTTCAGGTTTAAAATGATTCATTCCCCAATAAGCACTCGTTTCTACTGGGTCTATAGCCTTTGCAACTATATCTCCTTCATCAACCTTAGTTGGGTCTTCTGCTTTTGCATAAATACACCCTTCTCTCCAAGCAGACTTTCCCCATTCACTATGTATTTTAGCCTTATCATCATCAGTAAGTGAGGATATACTAGCATCTTGAGCTTGTATAGCTGAAAGAACATTTGCTTCTAATGTATCACTAAATCCCATTACGCCATATTGTATATAATTGCTGAAGTTTGTGAGAATACCTGACTCCCCCAACCTGAAGTTGCATCCGTATTCCATCTAATTTGCAGAGTATGTGCATGAGGGCCTGTTGTATGTAAGTTATCAGTTCCAAATATATCGTGCCCAACAAAAAATGTAAAGTTTTGATTTATTTGATAATAAGTGTTCAGGTTCGTCCCCGAAAATATCATATACGGAGACAATGCGGCTCCTCCATCGTTATAAACTAGGCTACCAGACCAAGTAGAGCCACCGTCATAACTTACTTCTGGACTAACTCCTTCAGGAATATTCATAACACCACCACCAGCCCTCCAGTTAGACCATACATGGCATACAGCTCCAACTGCAACATCTTCAAAATGCAAAGAAGAACCTGGCGCAAAAATTGATGATGGGTCATGATAAGTTGGGAAATCAGTGCTTGAATCCCAGCCTGACGCCATTAAAACAAAAGGAACTGTTCTAGGTGTCCCCCCAAAGCCTGCTGCAGGGTTTGCTAAACATTTTCCAGCTTCTAATACCGCAGCTCCTATATTTGTAGAAGTTAACTGCCCTCCCTTTACATCTAAAGAACCAGTACTTGAATTATATTTAATTCCAGTTCCCCCAGAATAGTCTCCTATAGTAAGGCTTGAACCATCCCAATCAAGTCCACTATTACCAGTCTTGATTGACATATTAGTACCATCATACTTAAGGTGGTTAGTTGTATCACCAATATATACACCTGCTTGATTTACATCAATCATTCCTAGCCATATTCCTGATGTGTCGTCTGTATATGAGTCTTTACCAAATGTTTGGAGAGAATTTCCTGCGTAATTACCTAAAATAATATTTCCCTGAGTAACTGATATATCGTTAGTTAAGTCCCCAAGATTAGAATGTTCAAACATTTCAGATATATCTACCCTACATTGCACAAAGGTTATTTTATTTCCATCTGCGTCAGAGTTATTGTTTCTAATTAATCTTAATCTATTTCCGCCTGTTATATGCGAAACAGCGGGAAAATTAGGTATACTCCATGTACCTGGACCAGTGCCTACATTCCATGTCGAAGTAACACCTGCAACTGGAGTTTCTACAACATATGTTTTTACTTGTATTGAGCCTCCTGCTGAACTTATATTGTCATCCAATACTATGTCATTCCAAGTAAGCTTATTGCCAGTTCCTTCTATATCTGATAAATGTACAGTTATCTGAGCTCTATTAGCTTTAAAATTAGCATATACAGGTGTCTCTGCATATTTCCAATCACCTCCATCTGCATCATAAGATGCAGTAGTAGTTGACTGAAGCTCATCATAAGAGTTTGGATATACTAAAGAGCTATCTCCTTCAGTATAAAACAACATCCAAGTTGTTTGTTCTCCTAAAATCTCTACAGTACCTTTAATCTCTAATCCTTCTGAACTACTATACTTAAGATAGCTACTTTCATCAGAAGCACCTATGTAAGCATATTGATTAGATCCATCGCTTCCTATCTTAATTGGCCAAGTATGACTTGAGCCATCTCCATCATAAAATCCTAACCATTGATTTGTAATATAAAATCCATCACTACCTGGATTTGCAGTATTAGCTTGAAAATGGTCTATTGATGAATAAAAATCAGCATCATCATTCCAAAATGGCCAATCATTAGGGCTAGTGACATTTACAGCTCCATCTATAGTTAAAGTATATGAGCCACTAGAAGAAGCTTTTTTGAATAAAAGCTTTGCATTGGTCCAGTTATCAGGTTCTCCAGCGCTTGATGCTGAGCTAGATAAACTATTTCCTACTGCAAGAACATCAAATCCCTCACTATCTTTTCCTGCAAATATATTTAAATTAGCACCTTCATATATCTTTAAATCTGTGTTTATTAATCGGACGCCATTATCGCCTTCCACAAGTAACCCTGAGAACGGATTGCTGCCATCTATAATTGAATTTTGAATATTAGCTCCAAAAGCAGCTCCAAACTTTTTAGTTGAGATATCTGCAAAACCATTCAAATCCCCTACTTGAGCTACAATTTTAGCACTATTCCAAGACTGAGCTCCAGTTGTTCTTGAATACATTGATATAGATGGACCTATATCTTCTGTTAATGTTCTTGTTGCAGTTAATTCTATCCATCCATCGCCTAAATCATGCCCTATATTTACAACTGCATCACCTTTAATCCATTCGTTAGCTCCTGTAGCATCTGTATTCCTAGTAACAGTATAATCATAGTTATCTCCATTTTCTGTATAAGATGAAGTAACTGTCATAACTTCCATTTGAATAGGTAAACCACTACTAGTAGCAACAGATGAAGACCTTAATAGTATAAAATCTCCATTAGTAAGGTTATTGTGTTTAACTGTAATTGTTGTCACGGAATCATTAATATCAGTAATTAATTCAGTAGTTGGAGCAACCATAATCCTACCACCTGTAGTAGCTAGAACTTCTTGAGATACAAAAGTTTCTGCATATAACTCGTCTACATACATTGTTTTAAATCTTTTAAGAAGCGAACCTAAATTAACGGTGCTGGTTGCCTGTGGTAAAATAGACCCTACGGCTCCGTCATTGGGTTTAAAAATTATATTTCCTTTAGCAGCAAACTCAGTATTTCCACCACTATCAACTGAAAAAGTAGCTTTATAAGTATCATCGTGTTTTAATGTTAACTGAGATTCTCCTACACCTAAAGTTTTCTTTATTGTTGTCAGGTTATTTATATCAGCGGTACCAGATATTGTGGTGTTTCCACCTATTGTAGTTGTCCCTGAATCATTATTTAGTATAACACTTTCTCCAACAGTTAGATCGTCTGTTACTGTTAAATTGTCTCCTACAGACGCATTTCCTCCTATTGAAGATGCAAAGTCTACTTCAAGGTCTCCACTTACTTTTGTATCTCCATTCAAGTGAGTCCTTCCTTGAACATATAATGCATATTTGGTTGCTGAGCTGTTATAAGCCCTAAGACTATTAACAGCGTCACTATTAAAATCTACTGTTATTTGATTTGTAAATGTATATGCAACTGATTGGTCTAATATATGTTCGTGGTCAGACCTAGAATAAGTTCCTGCTATTCCAGCTCCAGCTGTTCCTGTAGCCTTTACCCTAGCTTCCGTTATTCCTGCAATATTTGGCTCTGCGTGAATACTTACATCTGATATATGGGTGTCTATCTGGTCATGAGTGTTTGTTCCTTTATCGTCTAATGTAAGGTGACTGTGAGTATGTGTCCCATCTGCAACTTGTCCACTAAATTCACCTACATCTCCATTCGCTACTAAATTTTCATAAGTAACAACTGTTTGCATTAATGCATCTGGATTAGAGAGGTCAAAAGTTTCATTACCATAAGATTCTGTACTAGAAGAAGCAGCTGAACCTGTTTCGGTATTTATATTAGATAAGGCTAGTCTTTGAACTGCCCAATTTTCTCCAAATTTTCCCTCTAAAAAATAACCTATAGTCCCGTCTTTTGCAGTATCTTGAAATAAACGAACCTCCCCATCTAGACCTTCTGTTGGAAGTGATGGAGAGTTGTGAGATTTAGTGTTTACTCTATCTAATACTGAAAGCATATCATTGATAGACCTTTCAGCATCTTTGATATCTGTTAGTTTAACAGAGGCAAGAAAAGATGCACCTATATTTTCTCTATACCTAGCATCTCTTGACATTACTTAACTGTTCCTGTTCTGTAAACTATTGCGACACTATCTACCTCTACATCAAAATTAACAAATTCAAACCTAAACTTCTTACCGCGTTTATTTGGTCCAGATATTTTTATTTTAACAGTACTGTCATCTACTTCTATCAATTCGTATTGAGATTCTATTTTAACATTATCTACATATAGGCTCCAATTACCAATTCCACCATCAGCTAAATCTTGAGCCTCTTCATTTGTATTGCACATTATCTTGAAGCTTACGAATGTTTTATCTTGAGAAGATACATTCATATCGTAAGACTTAGAATGATAAGACCAAGGTTTTCTTGAATTTTTACTAGTAGATATTTGATATAAATAATCTGTATTAGATACATATATATCATTTCTATTTCCAGTTAACTTTCCTATAGGAGTAGGCATTTCTCTCATATCCCATCTCTTACGCGTAGTGCTATAAACCCAAGCTCCTGAGAACAATGTTCCGTCATCATGCTTATCTTCAAAGCAAAAGTACACACTTTGTGTCTTGCCATCATATAAAACTTGAGGATCTCTATTGTGGTTAATATGCTGCCAATTATGGTATTGATAGCTTTTATCTGTAAGAGAATTAGCTTCAATTAATTGGTCATCATCGCCTGCAAAAGAAGAAAGCAATATATCTCTACTTATATTCTCAGCTCTTGAACCATTGTGCCAATACATTCCTTGATAATCACAAAAGAACATTCCTACATCAGTTATTATAGCAGAGTCTGGTCCAATACAACCAATACCTTCAAAAGTATCCTCTAATGTAAGCGATTGAATGTTTACTCTATATATATTTGATAAATCAAAGACATATAGTTTCCCTGCCCACCATGCTATATGAGTCGGTTTTGAAGGCATTACGCAATAATCCCTAGTCCATTCAAAATTAGAGTATTGAGTTGGCTTTGATTTAAATATAAAGTTTTGCCCTTGCTTTATTTCTGGGTGATAGCAATCAGCAACTATTAAATGACCTTGTGCTACAGTGGAAAGCCTGTAATTCACATTTGTTTGAGAAATGTTTTCTGGCATACCAGTAATAGCAGAGTAAGTTGCTTTCTGCTTACCTTCATCTACAACTATTGTTTTCCATTGGTCTTTTGATGAATTATATACCCATCCATGAGTTAGCGGAACTTCTGCTACAAATCTATAAAATTGTTCCGCAGCATTTTTTCTATAAGCTATGATATGAGTAACTCTTTTTGGAGGGTCTGCTATTCTAAGAGTTAAAGTGGCTCTATTGTAATGATCGCCTGATACTGTCTTAGTAAATTCAAAAGTAGTTAAAGGTCCTTCCTGGAACCCGTCATATAACATTGATAATTTCCAATAATATGTTGTGCCATTTTTAAAATTTGCTGAAGGCTCATCAGCTGCAGTATCAGTATACGCTATATCCATACCAAAGTCTAACTCACTATCTGGATATTGCCAAAAATAAGGACTTAGAGTTGAAGCATGTGTACCGTCGCCAGTAGATGTAAGAAAGTCTCCTGAACTTTTGTCAAATTTTAAAAATCCTGCAACATAGTCCCCTGTTCGAGGAGATAAATTAATCTTAACATCGTCTGTGTTTAATTTAATATCAGTCATTATTGCCGAACCAAAACCTTCTAATTGCAGTGGATTCATATTATTAGGAGCATTCATATTTCCAGAAATTTCATAATCTACTGCTTTTGAACTATAACTATGAGGGTTCTTGCTCCATCTTGTTAAATATGTCTCTGTAATTGGTCTGTTCGTATCTTTAGCAGTTATAAATGTAAAATCTTGAAGTTCATGATTTTTACTAACAGTAACAACATCACCTTTCCCTATAGGAGATATAGCTGTTTCATTATTCCCTGCTGCAGCGCCAGTTCCATCTAATTGACCAGATTGAGGACTTGTAGCTTGGTCTAGCTTATAGATATGAGTATTATAAGATTTTTGAATACTATCTGTAGGCGCATAATCAACCCCTCCAGCTGATGATGCATTAAGGTTGTAATAAGACCCAGTCCTAAAAGTGTTTTTGCAGCTAAGTATATTATCATCACTATTGTCTTGGGATGTTCCAGCACCTTCTCTTGCTGCCCAAGTTCCACCCTGATTAGCCCATGTATTTGCCTTGGTTCCATTAAAAAGTAAATGAGTGTCTTCAGTATTTAAGGTATTGGTTAGTGTTCTTGTACCTGTTTCTAATCCACCTTCGTCATCAGTATATGTATATTCCTCTGAATATTGTCTAAAATATTGAGCTCCATTTGGCACACATCTTTGCCTAACTCCTAAAGATTCTTTATTTACAGTCATTATAACATGTTCGTTCCAATCTTTTATTACGGGTTCAGTAAGATTATAAGTAGAGTATCTTTTATACCTAGATAACCCCCATTTTCTAGACCATTTATGAATATGTTTACCTAAGTTTAAATCTGATACAGCTTGTTTTCCCTCTAAGTGAGTAACAACCCCTATATCATCAGATGATGATGGTCTAGTTAATCCCTTTTGTGCAGGAGTGACAATATATTCTGTAAATCCATAAGATGCACCAAACGATCTTCCAGAATAACCATTATTCATCTCAACATGAGGGTCTCCTTGCCTGTTTCCAGCTGTATTTATTCCAGCTGTATACCCAGGGAATTTATTATCTTCTGAAGAGGATAAAGTGCTTATTGAATCAGCATATGCTAACTTCCAGCCAGTCCCTGTAAGCTGTCCATTGTCTTCAGATACATGCCCGCTATCAGGACTAGTTGCAGCGGCAACATACCCTAGCGCATCGCAATTCCTCCAATAAAAATAATTAGCATAACAACCTCTTGAGCCACATTGTCCAATCCAATTTCCAGCAGATAGTCCACCTCCATTAAACACATCTGCAGGCATATACCAATCATAACCTGCTCCATTTACATCATTTCCCCAGTTTTTAACTTTTATAGCTGGAGGTGTGATTGGCTTTACATTTATTTGCAATTCATTATTTGTCATTTGATATGGACCAGAACCTGCTGTAGCTTCAAAGCAATATAGCCATTCTTCGTCAAATGTAAATCCTGAAGGGTGCCAATATAGTAAATAAACCCATCCATCTACTTCATATATATCGCTTATATATGAACCTGATTTAGGAGGTCTAGGTATTTCTGTTCCAGCTGACAAGTTTAGATTCATGTCATCTGTTACTACTAAATTATAAGTCAATGAATAGCTTCTTAAAGGACTGTTTAAATTTGTGACTTGGTCACTATCATTAACAAAGTGCCTATAGGCTTCTAAATAAAGCTTATCTCCATCTGCTCGACTTGCTTGCCAGCAATATATTGTATCTCCGTCTCCATGACCATCTAATGCAGTTGCGGTATTATCTTGAGTCCCGTTCCATGTATTGTCCGTAAATGGCTCTAATTCGTCCGAACCATTTGCTTGTAGGGTAGTGTTAGCCATCTTTGTTAAAACGGCTGTAGATGAGGATATAGAGCTCATTTGATAGCCAACTAAGTTAGTCTTATATTGTTTTCCGTTAGAACTAGCTGGTCCAGATGAATTTGTCTTCATTATAACACTAAAATATTTGCCTGGAGATGTTCCTATAATAAAATCTTCTGTTCTCCCTATCCCTGTAGGAGTACCTGCTGCCGCTGTTGCAGTAACAGGGTTTTCTATAAAGTCAAGATTAAAAAGACTTTGTCCTTCATCTAATGCCTCAAGCTGAGCTTCTTCTAAATGATATCCATCTACTTTATCTCCAAATCTTTTTTGAAGTATCTCCCCTAGCCACATTGATTTTGAATTAGCTGTATTACCCGTACCTATATATGTTCCATTAGGACCCTGAGCTAAAGATACAGCATTAGGCTCACCAATTACATCACCATTAGCTGAATCTTTTATTAAAGGACTACCTTGTTCTCCATAAAAATCTTCTATAACTTTCATTTTATGAGGGACTTCCCCTTCCTCAATAGTTGTGTCTATATCATAATATATTACATTGGTAATAGTCTTATCTGAGCCTTCTGTTTTTTTGTTAGCTAAAATAAGGTTCCTAGCATGAATAGGTAAATATTCACTTACATCTAATATAACAAATTTTATTTGAGAGGAAGATACTGGGGTATGGACTATTTTGAAATCTGGAGTATCTATATTAGGATGCCATATAATAATATGAGCATAATAACTACCAAGAGCCGATATTACAGCTGTGTTAAGATGTGTATCAGGAGTTGTTCCAGGCTCCGTTTCTCCATCTATAAGAGTTCCATCTCCACTTGAAGACTCTTGACCTCTTAATACCTTTATCAAACCATCAGATGCAGATATAATTTCTTGAACAATCATAATCTCACTATCAACTTTAATATATTGTCCTACAAATATAGATTCGACATTGTCAAGATTTGCTACAGTACCACTATCTGCTCCAGTCAGAACAGAAACAATTTCCACACTATTATTTATTCCAGATGACAAGTCTGTTGGATCAGCGAGACATAGAACAGTTGCCTGGTAATCTATATCATTATTTATACCATTTCCATCTCTTCCGTTAAAGTTTACGATGTCAGCGCTTTGTAATTCTGGATAGCTAGAATTTATAGCTGTATAAGAAGCTTTTACGGCATCTTTAAATTTCCAATCATCAAGAATCTCATCACTAGTAAATGTTTTTGTGTAAACCAACTTGTCTGATATGTAGAATTCCCATTTTGCATTTGCTTCTGGCCTACTAAGAGTTTCTTGATATACATAAGAACTTGAATTTATGTCCTTATATTTTTTAGCTACCTCTGCTTGACAGCCCTTTAATTTACCCTCTTCATCAATAGCTTCTAAATTTTTAGAGTATATTGCTGCTTCATCTGGAATATCCACAGAAGATGGGGAAGAGGCTGTCCCCGCTATAAAGTTTCTTAATTCTTTTACTTGTTTTGGCATTACTTATCTTTCCTCAATAATTTAGTTATAACTTCTACTAGTGTTTTAAAACTAGATTTAAGTCCTCTATTTTCTATCTGCATCTTCTTTTGCTGGTCTATTAATTTAATAATAATTCCCTCTAATCTGTTAAACTTATTATGTAAATCTTTAGTAAGGTCATCTTGTATATACTTGTTTTGCTTCCAGATAAAAAATCCAAAAGCTACTGCAACACATATGGGAATACCATAATTCTCTAATATACTTAAAAAATCCATCCTTACCCTTCGAGTAAATTTCCATTAATAATCGCCTTGCCATTTTTTATTTCAACTATCTCAACATAATGATCGTTCTTATCAAATGTCACTATAGCAAATGCCTGCTTCCAATTCATGGGTCTTCCGCCTATAAATTCGTTATCTTCTCTAGACATACTTTTTAAACAGCCTATGCTATATGCCGATATTGGTCCTTTTCCTGATTTATCAGTAAATACCTGTATATCGTGAAAATGTCCATACATGACACTTTCTTTTAAATTCTTACAATGAGCATTAGCATGATGCATTCCACCATAATTATGCCCATGATAGAAGTTTAAATCGCCTATTTTTAAACAACTATCAAAACCTGCTCTATAGAACTTGTATCCCCTATCCTTAAGATTTAATGCTACCTTGCACTCATATTGAGGTAAATAAGGATAACTATCTACAAAATAATCTAACCATAGTTCATGGTTGCCTTGAATGAAGTGCTTTTCTTTAACATTGACTTTATCTAACGCTTCATCAATTATATCCATTCCTTTATTAACATCGTCTACATCTGTTATTACTTCAGGAAGATAATATTCTAAATTAGGTTTAGTTTTATTCTTCCATTTCCACCTAGAGACACTAGACCATTCTCCAGTATCTCCAAGGTCGATGTACCCATCAGGCTTGATATCTATTATTGCTTTACATAGCAATGATATAGACTTCTTATCATGCAATGGGAAATGCTTATCAGGAGTAACAATATATTTCTTCAATTAAGATTCTCCTTTAAAGGTGGAATCCAATCGTTCCTATTGGTCCAATATTTCTTCCCCTTTTGTAAATGCTGCTCTGTTTCTTTATGGGTAAACTTGCAAAACAACTGTTCACATTCATTGCATTCCCAAAACAGGGTGCTCTCATAAGCACCAAGAACTTCAAGTGATATTATATCACCCCCCTTGCAACGGGTACATTTCCTAGGTCTTCTTTTATATACTCTATCAGTCTTCTTTATTCCAAGAGACCTTAAACATGTTTTAGCTTCCCTTACTACTAGATCGCTATAAACAGTCATTTCAGTATACTTTATATTTTTGTTAACAAGAGTGACTTTACTTTTTTCCATACTTTATCGTCCAATTCGTTTTTTGTGCTTTTAACAAGCATATCTCCTAGACCACAAACTATTCTAATTTTAAGCTTTTCGCTAACTATTCCTTTAGCTGCAAGCTTTAGCAGTTTACCTGCTATAAGTTTAGCCACCATTATAATTTATCAATAATAGTCTTCTTAACAACCTCTTCAACAGAGTCATAGATAGCATTTAATATCTTTTCTTCTGTTTTTTCAGAGATAATAGGTATATTTACATTTTCATTTAACTTGGTAACAATCTTCTTTTGAAGCTCGTCATCAAATATTTTAGCTACTAGTTCATCTTTATGGTTTGCAATTAAGTCTTTTACGAAACTCATTTATTCCTCTCCTTTATTATTTTTATTATCATGTATATCAAAGTTGCTAATGCTGCTAATGCACTAAACAATGGGGGAACCCACTCTGTCCAACAAAGTGAGCTTCCAGTTATTCCTACTGCACTAGTTTTTAAGGTATCTAACATTAAAAGTTTGCTCCAAATATATTTGCATTATAAGTAACTCCACCAGATGTATAAACAACTTCTAGTACTGGCCTTTTTGATGCAGTTGTATTTTCCATTGTAATAATTTTTGCACCATTAAAAACAACAAAACCAGTCCCAGTTAAAGTATAATCTTCATCCCATTCTCCATCATACAGAAACATTAATTTCAAGTATCCAGAGCTTATTACATCTTCTACATCACTTACAGCTGTTGAGTTTAATGATATGTCATAGTCTGTACTTGCAGCAGATGTAAACTCTCCATACTCAGTAACAACGCCTTCCCAATCTCCACTAGAAGGCCATCCATCAAAATCATTATAAGTAGAAGACCCTGATGATGCAGTCCAAGTTCCTTTTGCAATATAAATAGTTCCCATATGAGTATGAGTTAAAAACCCTGATGAATTTGATTGAGTGCTTATTTTTAAATTGACACTATCTATAGTAGAGCCAGCTGGTATTGATGCAGCTCCAATATTAAATGTCATATGTCCTCTATAATTAAATTTATTAGCTGTTCCAAAAGCTACAGAACCTAAACCTACATACGCAGCATTTATACTAGTGCTTCCAGATGTTGAATTTGTTGCATCCCTATTAGTAGCGTGAGAGCCACTTCCTAATATATGATATCCATCATCTAAAGAGCCTGTATCAATTGCTGATATATCTGCTTGAGGCATCTAAAAACTCCAATTTGTTTCGTCTGAGTGATAGGACTTAAATTCTTCCTTAATATTGTCTACAGGAACTTGTGTAGCTATATGGATATGATTAAAATAATCTTCCATAGTAACTCCATCTGAAGTTCCTAATAATTTCACACATTCTTCTTTTTCTATAGTATTCATATTAACTAAAATTTAAACTTGGCACTCCAAAAGCCATTTCTCTTTCTGCATCCCAATAAAAGCTAACTATATCAAATGATCCAGCTGCCGTTGATAATGTTGGTGCAGAACCTCCTGCCCATCTAATTGCACCTGCAGTTCCTCCATCATTGTTAGCATCATTACCAGTAGAATCTAAAGCCTTCCAAGAAGAAAGAGTTAGACTTCCAGTAAGATATTGCTCTACAACTAATGTAAAGTTTCCAGAATAAGGAGGAAACTTAAGCTCTAAAGCTGTATTATCAAATCCTGCCATCCTTAATTCTGCTTTATTCCCATCTCTAAAATCTATAGTCGTACTAGAAGCTCCAATTGCTTCAGATATCTTTGTAAATCCTACAGCAGATTTAGAATGAACTGTCTTTCCAGATGCTGTCTCAACTATTAATTCACCATCAGGGTTAAGAGTTAAATTGCCGTCTATGCCTACACCACCATCTAATGTTGATAAAGTAGTGGCTCCGTCTGCACCTACATTAATTTCAAAGTAATTATTTGCATCATGGTTAAATTTAGTAGAAGGTCCGTCATGTCTAAATCTTAAAGCTGTATCGTCCCAAAATTCTAATAAGCCTCCAGCATCATACTTAAATACTAAATTTCTAGTAGTGTCTCCCTCCGTTGATATAATAAAGTCATCTGCGTTAAGATATAGTTTTCCGTATGCAGTTTGAGCAGTATTATGTATATAAAAAGCTGCATTGTCTGCATCAAAATCAAATATATTATTAGTACCATCGTCTATTAAGACATTCCCTCCATCAGTAGATAATGTTATATCTCCAGCGCAATCAATCTTAAAGGAAGGAGTGTCTGCTTCTATTAATTGAGTACCTTCATGAAATTCAATTGTGGTTAAACCTAGAATGCCTAACTGTCCAGCTGAATAGGAAACATTGCCTAAATCCTCTAGATCTGATACATTGCTTGTTCCTGCACCTATATCTGCTCTTACTTGTCCAGTACTTCTGCTCTCTAATCCATTAGCTGTGAATCTTGCATACTCATCATCAGCTACGGAGGCTGAGTCAATTTTAACATAATTAGTATCTGCTATTCCGTAAGTTCCATCACCAGTATTAGTTCCGCTTAAATTAGTAGCAGTTATGCTACCACCAAAAGTACCTCCACTTGCAGCAGAAACAAAGTCTGTAGGTAGTACTTGGTCACCAGTATTAGTTCCAGAAAGATTACCTATATCTGTAAGGTCTTGAGCAGATAATGAGCCAGTTCCAGTTATATAGTTTCCTGAGGCTTGCCCTCCTATATATGTTAGCAAATTAGCTCCTGTAACATATTTAACTTGACCAGAAGAAGACATAAGGAATTTATCACTATCACTTCCAATCTCATCTATAGACCCTATATCGAACTTTCCAGCTATAACTAGATCTCCAGTAGTACTTAATCTCACTTTCTTATCTGAATTTATATTTCCAAGTGAGTTAGTACCTATAACAAATTCATCACTTGCGTCTCCATCATTTCCTATAGTCCATCTAACAGTTGAACCTTCTGTAAAGTTTATCTTAGGGTGTCCATCTACTGAAGGACCGACAATCTTTAGGTCAGAGCATATAACTCTAGATTCTACTTCTAATTCTCCAGTAATATCAAGAGTCATCATAGGAGAGGCAGTTAATCCCACTCCTTGTGACCATGTATATGTTCCTGTTGTATTTCTTACTCCAGTTGACCACCATGTTGTTGAAGACTCTTCGTGCCTAATAAAGGAATCATGTCCTGAAGCAGTATCTAATTTAAATTGTATATTATCAGTAGATTCAACTATAAGCAATCCATCAGTAGAACAATCTATTGATGTGCCGCTTCCAAAAGATATTTTTTCGCCAAGAGTTATATCTCCACCAATGTTTAACCCTTCTGTGAGAGTTAAAGTTCCTGATGCAGTTAATTTAAATATAGGTGATGAGGTTATATCGGCAGGTGCGCCAAAATTTATAGAAAACGCTGAATTAACTACATCATGGCCTATTTTAAAGCCAGTACCAAGATACGAATTAAATGCAATTTGCTGAGGTTTGCCTCCTCCAGAAGAGCTACTATTGTCTAATATTAATTCTGTATAAGAAGCGCTGTCTGATGTAATTTTAAAGTTATTAGTTACATCTGCTAAAATGCCATCTTGGATAGCCTCTAACTTTCCGTCTACTCCTTCAGAAAGTTCTGCTCTTTTAAAGCCAACGAAATTGCCAGATTTATAACATTTTATAGCCTTGTTAGTGGCCATTACAAGGTGACTATTTCCAGCTAAAGAATTAAGCCATGAAGTATTATCAGTAGCACCTGTTCCGCCTTTTGCTACAGAAAGAACAGAGCCAGTATTTAAGTCAGTTGCAGTTGCGGCATTTTGAGCAATGTTATTTGCTGTAGTTTCATGTACTAGCTTTTTAAATGCATTAGACATTATTCAGTAACCGCTACATATAAAGCTCCGCCAGACCTAATAACAGTTCCGTCTGTGTATGCGGTTGGATCTGGCAAAGAACCTAAGTTTGTTAATGATAAAGAAGAGGTTAATGGTTCGTATCCAGCTGTTGTAAAGGTTACTCTAGGAGTTTTGTTATAATTGTATGTTAAGGATTTAGTAGAGCTATCGATTCTTACTGTCCAACCTAAACCTAAATCCCAACTGAAACCAGTTTGGTCAGATATATTAGTCCAAATACTGAATTGAGGGTTACTTATATTTTCAAGTTCACCTCCAGTATTAAACGATGAAGCGTTATTTATAGTTTGCCTAACAAAGCCCATTATATCTCCTAAAAATCATAAGGAGTGATAACACCCCCTTGAGTATGGTGAGTTCTTTTATATTTTTTAGCCTCTCTTACGGCTAGTCCGTATTGTTGGTCAAAGTATTGAGCCATTTGTAAATTCATTCCATCTCCTGGCAATTTATATAATTCTCCAAGCACTTTAAATACTAATGCTTCATGAAATTGAGAAGGTAACTCAGAAGATTTAGTTAAATCAGTTGTAAAAGGAGTAGGCTTTGATGTATAGTGAAGCCTTAGAGTCTTACCAGCAGATGTTGTTGTAGGTGATTGCCAATGTGGGTCGGTATTAGCATCAGCACTACCTTCTGTCCTAGTTTCAACTACACCTATTCTTTCTCCGTCTATAAACCAATAATATTTATCTGCATTACTTACTGTAGACATTATGTAATATCTCCTTCTATAGGTTTGTTAAGAAGTCTTTTTATTGCAATGTTATCCACCTCTACTCTTTTTATATCAAGCATAGAAGGGTCTAAATCATAATATCTTTTACCTGCAACTAAAGTGTCATCTGCTACAGCTTCTATCATTTTTGTTCTTGCACCAAAATCATCTTGAGCTCTATTCAAAGCTTTCCGTATAAGAGTTTCCCCTGATTCAGGATGATGTTGTTGAACCATTTCTATCATTTCTTTTTGTGTCATTCTCTTTCTCCTTGCTTCTCATCCTGAAGATTTTTAATAATATTTCCTAAATTCTGAGCAACAGTTGCATGCAAGTCTTTAACTAATGCATACACCTCATTATCCTCGTCTTGAGTGGCGAGAGTAGCTAATTTGTGCTCTAATATTTTCATAGCTATTCTTTGGATAAATAAATCTTCAACTTCCTCTGGAATTCCGTCAAAACTTTCTTTAAAGTCCCAACAAATTCTCCAGACATTTGTCCCTACCCCTGGCTTACCATCATCTGCATCTCCGCTTGCTAAGTCTGAAGTATGAGCAACTATGCAGTAATAGTTTTTACCACCTTCAGAAACAATATCTCCAACAACATAACCTGTTGCGTCTGCCCAAGCAGTAGCACTTGAAGAAGTTGGATACCATTGTTCTCTATTATATAGGAATACTTGTATCCCGCTACCATTATTATCTGTAACTGGATGGCATAAATATTGAATATTAGTAGTTCCAGTTGCGCTTGGAGCAACATTTAGCCTTTGAAACTGACTGTTATTCTCTAACCAGTAAACAGGACTTAAGCTTGTTGCATAATATATGCTGCTTGCATCTTTTGCTTTAAATGAACTTTCATAAGGGATTTCTTTACAGGGTCTTGTTATATAGTTTTCTGCTGTCATAGCACCATCTGCAATAGTATAGTCAGTTTGAGTTCTCATAACTAATAGAACTAAAGAATTAGTAACATCCATAGGACTACCTTGAACATTTAAATAATCACCCGCACCTGGGTCTGCTGGAATATCTTCTGGATCTACAGGTTCGGTAGCCTTTAATAAAAGCATCCTACGAGGAATCGTAGTAGCCATGTCCCAAACTCCTTCTTCAAATATATTCTCTGGAGAAGTAAGATTGTCGATGTATGTAGCGTTATTCTCACCTAAAACTTGTAATACTCTTGATTTAATTGTTGCCATTTTTTCCTTTTCTAATCAGGGGGAGCGAAAACTCCCCCGTCATAGATTTATTTAACTATTGATTATGCACCAGCTTCAAAGTCAATAACAGCGTGAGTCTCAGGTAGTAATACCTCAAGTCCAGCTTCTGTTATAATCATGTCTTTTCTGCCGTCAACGTCATTGTCTTGAACATTAGTTTCAACGAAAGTATCACGAGATACTCCGTTTCCACTTAATGGTCTTAACGATACGTTTGATAAATCAACACATACTGCCTTATCTTCCATATCATTCCTAAACAATGGATGTGCTACGAAATTCATAGCTCCCCATGATGTAGAGATTGATGTGATATCGATAGGCATAAAGCTAGATGTTTTAACTTCCATTCCAGCTCTGAATACACCTGAGGCTTCTGAAGCGACGCCTTCTGGTTTCAAAGAGTTAGAAACGAAGTTACCAGCACCTACTTTATGTAGAGCATTTATAACTTTACGAGAAGTTAGGCATAGCTTTTGACCGCTATTTCCACCTTCCCAATTCATGTAGTCATCCATGATGTCAATAATACCATCATAATGGAATCCAGCTCGCACATCATAACCGCTTCCGCTGCCATGAGTTGTACCACTGTATCCTAATTGGTATTTTTTACCACCATTGTTTCTAATGAATGGCTCGATACCCCAAGAGTTTCTTGTATCTTGATCGGTATATTTACCATAACCAAACAAGAATGCATTCTCTAGATCCATTTTATGAGATTTAAGATGTTCCCCATAAATACGTTTCCATTCGTTTGCATACCCTCTGTATCTAGTAGCCATCATTGAACCTGACATTAATGGAACTGAAGTTTTGAATATCTGTGTGTAGAATTCTACTGCAGACAGTTCATCTCTCCATCCATCAGGAGCACCAGTAGCCTCACCCCATTGAGAACCAATTACTTGACCTTCATAGAGTTGCTCGCTATCTGTTGCTTCTGTAGCTATTCCGCTTCCAGTACTTACTGTTACTAAACTAGCTAAAGGAACTACAGCGAATCCGCCTCGAGCTTTACCAGCTTCTGATTTTTCCACTTTGTTCCAATTAGCTGCGTCAGGGTCTTCTGTATAGTATATAGGCTCAGCCATGAGCTTATAAGCTGTACCATCTATTCTTACTATTTGATTTTTAGTTAAGAATATTGGCGAATAACCACCTGTTGCACTAGTTCCAAGAGATGTAAAGCTTTGCAACTTTTTACCTTGGTAACTATAGTCAACTTCAAATGTAATATGTGTACTTGTATTAGCTACAGTACTACCTGCTACTACTATATCTGCTGCATCATCATATGCGCCAGATGAAAAGTATACATGTTGCATTGTAAAGTTTCGTCTTTGCCACTGGTTACGATATTCTAATGGTTTCCAAACTGTTTCGTCAGTAGGTTTTTTACCTAACTTAGATAAGTATGAGAAGAAAATTGATGTTTCTGGAGCCAATTCATGAACCTTATCACCAATACCAAACGTTCTTCTAATATTATCAACATCTTGTCCACCAAAAGCAGGTCTCGCAACGCCAGTATGTCCTACTTGGTACCCCGTACCCGTATAATCTGCCATTGTTTATTCCTCCTTAAAGGATGTTTTGTTTGTTATTGTCATCTATTAGCACGTCCATAAAGCTTTTTGGAGCATTATGCTGAGAAGGAGCTGCAGTCTGAACACCCATAGGGGTAGGAACTGACTGGGCTCTTTGCATCTGCTGAAACTCAGGACTTGGCTGATTGTTGACAGGAGGAGCACTTGGAGGAGGTGGAGCAGGTGGCGCTTGAGCTGGAGGAGTTCCTCTAAATTGCTGGTCGCCTGTTGACTGCTTAAACTTATAGTAGCCAACTAGATCGTCCATATTTATAGAGCTCGGACTATTCATTGTCTGAATAAACTGCTCTGCTTCTTGCGGCTGCATTCCATACCTTTTTCCTACAAATTCTCGTATCCTATTCATCTCTTCAACTTGTTGTCGTCCTTGCTTTCTTTGTAACTCCAACTTTTCAAGCTTATCGATACGTGTTTCATACTCGTCGCGCATTTTTTGAGTTTCATATTGGTGAGCAAGATTGCTATAAGTCTGCATATCTTCTCTCCATTGCTCATGTTCTTGCACATAACGAGCGCTTTCGCTATTAGGATCATTTAGAGCATCTTCTTGAGTAAACCCAAGAGGGGCTTGCGGTCTTTCTGGTGGTGGAGGAAACTCTTCGCCACCTTCAGGAGCCTGGCCTTCTGCTGTATGTTTAGCAGTATCAATCTGCTTTACAGCCTCGGGGTTATTTCTAAGATAATCTACCATAGGAGCATATTCATTCATCTCCTTTAATTGATTCTCTAGCTTGGCAGCTTTAGACTGCCAATGCTGATATCTAACTTCGTCGTTGCTTTTAACCTCATTTTGTGAAAAATCAGGTTGTTGCTGAGGTGGAACCTGGTTAGGTTGCTCAGTTGGTGTAGGTGACCCTTGTGGAGGAGGAGCTTTACCTAATTCAACAGCCGCAGCTCTTGATTCAATAACTTCCTCTGTCTGCAAAGGCAATCCTAATGCAGCTTCAAAACTTCTATCAGCTTTTTGTTCTAGCTCTTGTATTCTGGTTTCCTCGAGCTTTTGTTCCATTTCTGGCAAGTCGGGAGCAGAATTTTCTCTAGCTTCATTCATTTACTTTTTTTTCCTCTCTTTTGACTGCTTCTTAGATGCGGAAGAAGGTGAGTCATCTTTTTCTTTAGCAGCATCTGCGGCTTCTTTAGACAGCATTGATAAATTATCATCTAATCTCTTCTCAAATAAAGTACCAGCCATTTTAGACTTGTTCTTAACTTGGTCAAGGTCAGCTTTAAACTTCTCAACCTCTACCTTCTGTTTCAGGTGAACATTCTCACGAGTCAATGTTTGCATATCGCCATTAACCTTCTTAAGCTGCTGCGTAACTGACTTGAGTTGTTGCTGTAACTTTCCGATAGTATCTGTCCTTTGAAGTACGCCCTCCATGTCGAAGACCTCTGTTTTCTTGAGGACCTCTTGTTTATCTATGATACCTTTACCATATGCATCCATGTAAAACTCGAGTTCCGCATATCTATTAGACGGAAGTGTCGAGCCTGAAACATAGACAACATCGTATTTACCTATCGTGATATCATTAATAATTTTTACTTCTTGAGTCTTATCATCATACAATTTCTTATTAACTGCATATTCGCTCAATGAATTGTTTGGATTAACAATTCTAAAAATCTTTTCATTCTGAAACAATTCTTGCATTAATTGTATAGCTACTTGCCCTACTTTTGTTAATGCTCCCTCTATATCTGCTAATTTAGATTTAATCTTTCGTTGACCGAATTCATCTAGAGATATAGTAGCTTTATATGTTTGAGGGGCAGCCTGAGAGTTACCCATCATTAACTCATATAGGCCAAGCTGATGGTCGATGTCGTTTTTCGCCGTCTGCTCATTTTGGTAAAGCTCGTTAGGAAGAGGAGTTGGACTAGCAACTACAGGTTGCCCCAAATCGAAATCCACTTCTATACCAACACCAGGTTGTGCCCATTTCTTTTCAAATTCTTGCATATCAACACTACCTGCAGGAATCAACACCTTCATATTAGTAGATGTTGTAGCATGAGCTATTATTAAAGACCTAGTTTTATTGATATAGTCTTGTAGTCCTTTTACCATTCTTACATCGCTTATAGGATATGGGGTTCTTGTATGTAAGTTGCATATTGGGACTATAGGATATCTACTTGTTGGTAATATCCTAGAATAAAGGTATTTATCTCCTAAAACAACACATTGCTTTACAACAGTTAATTTAACAGGGATCGCTTCTATCATTCCTTTCTTTATTAATTCTGCTTTTACATGCATTTTAACATCAGGAATATTTTTAACTTGACCTGCCTCTGCCATAGCTTTAGTTCGAGTATCCTCTACCTGCTTATCTATAGCTTCTCTAAACTTAGTTATTTCTAATTCGTATCTATCTGGAAGCATTTGTCCTATCTGAACAAGCTCCATTAACTGCTTTTCTTTTTCTTGAAGCTGTACTTCTAATTCTTCTTGAAGTTTCCAAACATCTTGTTCGATTATTTTAGCATTTTTTTCAAGTATTTGCTCTCTTATTTTAGATTGACCCATCATTGCTTTCTCTATATTTTGAGGGCCTTCTATTATCTGGTCATTAAGTATACCTACTTGAGTTTGTATGTATTTTTGGAATTCTTCTTCTGTAAATCTAAATTCTTTCTTATTCCACTTCTCGTGTACCCTGTACGCGTTCTGTGTAGTTTTGTAATATCGTTCGTAACCTCTGATATATTCGTCATCTTCAAGAGTTTCTATTTCTCCTGGGAAGCTTATTCCTATAGAATCGGTTCCTCCAGTAATAATTTCATCACTTTCATAGCTTCCAGACGCTGCCTGTATAGCTGATGCATACTGAGGATATAATTTTTTAGCTTGCTCTTTAGTGAAGTTTCTAGATATAATTATGTTTTCAGCATCTTCAAAGAAAGGATCTCTTGAGTTTGGGTCAACATATACATCTAAGGGGTCTATATCCTTAATCATTACCTCACCCTTTCCGTCATCAGCAGAAGGATTTTGATATACTAAGATATAACCTAGTCCAGATACATAGTAGTCATCAACAGCTTGTCTTATTATAGACCTTCCGTCTGATATATCATACATATACGAAAGAAGCTGGTTTAATACATTAGCTACTTTTACATCTGAATCTTCTCTTGGGGATACCTTGAATGAAGGTCGATTAGCTGTAAGCATAGCTTTTGCTGTTTCAACTGCTGGATGAATACGATTTACGACTATAGGAGCCTGACCTCTTTCTCTAAGAGAATCTTCTTGCTCTTGAGTCCATTGTCTTCCTAATCTATATTCTTGGTCTTGACGTGCATTTAGTTCCCAGGTATCTCTTTTATCTCTATATAGGATAAATAAATCCTTTGTCTCATCTACAATGTCGTGAGTTTTACCCTGATTTTCTTCGCTACTATAGCCTTTAACAGCTGTTTCGCCTTTTTTGAATGGATTAAAGTCCAATTTAGATACCCCCATAAACTAAATTACATTTCAGCAATATAATATACGCTTATAGCACCCGCCAATCAAGAAATTTCTTATTTTTCTTAATTCTATTATCTATAGGCTGCAGTTCCTTGATTCTACATGGTCTAGAGCCCTCTAGTGCGGTCCATATTGCGTCCATTACATCATCGTGTCTCCCCTTCGGATAAGAAAGGAATTCAGCTTGAGCTTCAGTATCTTGAGTCCTGAAAAAGAATTGCCCTTTAGCAAACATAGGAACTAAGGATAAAAGCCTTTCTGACTTACGAGTCCTTGGCTTGACCCCTTTTTCCAATCCAGGAATATATATGTTTTCATCTATCATTCTCTTTTTTACTGATGCTCTTAATGCTTCTTGATATGCAACTGTTTCTATTTTCATTTTTTTATGTTTATACTTCTTAAATGTGTCTATTATTACATCTGGCTGTTCTGCTGGAGATACATGCTTTCTATATAAGTCTACAATGTATTTATTTCCATCATGATCTATTGCCAATGTAACTAGAACAAAGTAGTCAGCTCTTGCCGATAAAGAAGATGCTGGGTCAACACCCCCGTATATCTCCACTGGAATTATCTTCTCTTCATCCTTACCTAGTTTTTTAACTAAGCAAGGCTGACCTTCCCTTCGTTCATAGTCATACTGATGTAATTTTATCCAATCAGGCTGAAATGGTGCTTCATCAGGTGATTGTGCTATATTCATGTACTCTTGATAGAATCCATTGATATTCCCTACAGATGAATACTCTTCTTTTATTTGATTTATTCTTTCCTGTGGGAATCTTTCAGGCCAAATAGGGTCTCCGTCATCATTTATTATAGAATACCAAAGAGTATTCCATGCAGACGAATCCTTTGCCCAGTATAAAAAGCAGTCTTCAGATATAACTGTTCCTATCATTACTATTCTTCCTTCATCTGATAATGATGGTATAACTGCCTCTGTCATCCATTTTCTATTCTTTGCTCTGGCTTCCATAGTATATGCATTAAGTTCTGACTCAAAATCATCTACTATTATAAGCGTAGGACGAGTATCTCCCTCAATAAACCCCCTAACCCTTTGTCCTGTACCTACAGCTACTATTCTGACTCCATTGTTAGTAACTACATCTGTAGCAGTCCATCTTTTAGCAGTATTAGGACCTTGGTCTCCAAATAATTGTTTGAATCTATCACTATGAGTTAAGTGATATTTAATACGAGATAAGAAGTTAATAGACTGCGCCTGGGATTCAGAAATGATTACAATAAACTCTTCTTGATCATCTTGTTTAAATGCAATGCGGTGCATAGGAAGGAGGAGGGAGGTTACTGTAGATTTGGCTGTTCCACGGGGCGCAGCTATCAGTACGCGCTTTTTGTCTATATCTCGTAAATGTGAATATATTTCATGATGAAAGGGAGGAGTAGCCTTTCTTAATGCCGTTGGGAAACAAGTTCTCCCAAATAAAGCCATATTACGATATAATTTCTTTAATGCTTGCTTTTTCTGATATAAAGCTTCGTAATCTTCCACTATTCCTCAGTATTAGGAGTTGTTTTAGCCTCTATAGTGACTTGCTTACCTTTTAACTGAGCTTCCTCTTCATTTATCTCATCAAGTAGCTTTCTAGTAGCAGATGCTTCTAATTGAGTAGTTGTCTTAGTAACAGTCTTATCTCTCATACCTAACATATCTTGTATATTCTCTACTACTCTTAAAAAATTAGTTATATCTTTCTTTTCTTCAGCCATTGCTAGAGCTTTATCTAATAAGTCTATTGTTTTAGACCTATTATGTCCTTTTTCGGCTAATACTTCATTTAATTCATCTTTGACCATGCTTTTAAACTCCTGTGTTCTCATCCATCTCTTAGCAGTCCTTATTTTACTAGGAGAAGGGTTATCATATACTGCATCTATAGCTAATTCCATATCGAATACTACAGCATATACCATTGCAAGATTTTTCCACTCTTGAGTACCCTTTCTTACTTCTAATTGTGGCTTCCCAGAAAGTGTGTGATTAGATAGTCTACCATCTGCTTTAAGCTTTTGAGTAGGGTACTTAGGACTATGAAAGGCGTAGCCAAAAGGCATACGAACATATATAGAATCAACACCATTATTTGAGCTATATTCTTTCTTTTGGATGACCTTTCCAACATAATTATCATCAGTGAGCGCATATTCCCCTTTTTTTGCATCTTTCCAGTATGTATACGCTACACCTTTAGTGTCGGCTTCTTCTTTTGTGTAAATTTCATAAGATACTCTTCCCTTTTTCTTATGATTTATAGATATTTCATACATTTAGAAATCTACGCCTGGAACTCCATATATTGGGTGCTCTGCACCTGTTTGCCCTACATTATCTGGACCAGACCTGCCATAACCTGGGCCTCTATATTTCGCTTTTCCCATAGCAGCTTTATATGAATTTTCTGCCCTAGAAAGACCCCTTCTTTTCATAGCAAGATAAGTTCTAGCTAAAGATTCTCTAATTCTAGGAGTAATATTCTCTACTCTTGCATTACCAACAGCTCTTTTAATAAACTGTCGGAACCCTGGATCTCTTTGTAATAGAGTATTAAATGTACCAGCTCTAGATATATTACCCATATATGTTAAAGGTTTACCACTCCAAGGAGTTCCCCCTGTATTTAACGCAGAAGCCTTCCTAGACTCTAGTCTTTGAAGACCTGCTCCTATACCTGGATTCTTCCTCATAGACGATATACTCTCCATAGTCTTAACTTTAGTAGGATTAGGTAAAGAGTGACCAGTTAATAAGTCGTCTAAATTACCTTCCTTTATTCCGCCTTTCATTGTGGCTTTATCGATTGGATACTTTTCAATATTCCAGAAATCGTCCCTTACTTCAGATTTCTTTCCAGGTACTTTAAGCTTCTGATGAGCTTGTTTAACAAGTGTCCTAGGTTTTACTCCTTCTTGTCTAGCTAGAGTACTTAAACCTTGCTTATTACCTGTTTTAAACAGTCTCATTACTAGTTTAGCTAATTGAGCACCTATCATACTAACTCCTTATCTCAAAATGAGGAAAATCATCAAATCTATTGTCTTGTACTTCAAAATCTTGGTCCCAGTCACCACCCCATCTTAGGTTGATACCCATGCCACGAGCGATACCAATAACAAACCCAGCAAAAAGAGTTTGTCGTTCCCTGTCAGACCAGTCCACGGGATAAGGTGTGACATCGACAGCGCGACTAGGGGAACTATTATGCCTCCCCATAGGGAATTTAACCTTTGTTTTACCTTCGTCAAAAAGCTTGTTTTGTCTCCATTCATCTCTATGTCCCTCCAATACACTACAATCAACATATTTTATGACTTCGTTAAACACTTTCTGCAAGTCTTCGTGACATGTAGCTAGGTTTTTTTTAGATGTTTTGCCGAATTTGAACATATTAGAAGTTAAAACTCCCTTCTAACTTAATTCCTTTAGGCACATTATCTTCAGTAATGTAATCAGGTGATAAATTAAACTTTAAATTAGATATATTCTTGAATTCTTTATTAGGTTTGTACTGTAAGCTTAGGTTTTCAGCGTCAAAATCAAACTCATTTCCTTCATCAAGCTCCTTATCCATACTATTATAGAAGGCATTAAATAATAATGCAGAGCTACCGTACTTTTCTGAAGCTTCATAATACTCAGAAAGCTTTTCTAAGCCATCTTCAAGCTTTTCATGCTGATTCCATTTAGGGGCAACAAATGCTGAGTCGCCTATACCAGATTCATTAAAGGGATTAGTGCTAAAACCGTCATCTTCCCAGGTAGATGTAGTATCTTCATTATATGTCTGCTGCACTACGCCTCCCCAAGACTGAGGTAAACGAGACTGATCGCCTGTTAAACTCACTTCTTTTTACCTACTTTAGGGTAACTTCTTACATTATTCACTGATTTAGTTCCTCCCCAAGGGGTATTCGGTGTATTAGTCTTTAATACTCTATATTTACTCATATATTACCTCTAAGTATATTTATATATCTAAACTATGGTACTTCTATACATTGCTTCTTATAGGCCTGTATAGAGTAAAGGAGCGCCGCAATATATAGTACTAATATAGTATAGGGTGGTATGCATTTCCAAAAACTTTTTCAAAAAATTTTCTAGGGGGACCCAATTACGAAAATTGCCCCAAGAATTGGTGTACGCGATATACATTGAACCGACCCCGTCGGAATTCACGGCGTGGGGTGCCTCGCCAGGTTGAATCCCCGATGGGTTACGGTTCCGTTCCGCCTTTGGCGGTGCCCCTAGCTCACTGGAGCTCGTTTTGCTCTTTAATTAACTTTTAATAATACACATAAAGGATAAAATAACATGAAAGTACTTAATTATAAAAACTCAATTAAATCACAAAAGACAGACCAACTTAAATACAAGGACGGAGTTCTACAAACCGACTCTAATGGCAATCCAAAGTATAAATATGACCCTATATATACTACTGATGATTCAGGCAAGAAATGCATAAGCTACACGAATTTCTTAGAGGTCACATTTATCCCTGAAGAAGGCTCTGAAGTTCCTAAGCT
>TARA_R100000655_G_scaffold24_2_pt1 | contig 31409 bp, 48 predicted proteins | sample TARA_R100000655 | Tara Oceans TARA_R100000655 (sample SAMEA2622497) | marine metagenome | biome: marine biome (ENVO:00000447); feature: deep chlorophyll maximum layer (ENVO:xxxxxxxx); material: "saline water (ENVO:00002010), including plankton (ENVO:xxxxxxxx)" | depth 90 m
TTTTATATGGATTAGAACATTTTTTGCGTGTTAATAAAGCAAAATGGACGGATTGCGAAATTGATAATTACACCGCTTATGCAAAGGTTTATTGGGAATTTTATATTGAAGAACGAAAATGGGGAATAAAAGATTTTGGCGTTTATGCAACAAAAATTGAATTAGAAGTTGACATTGATTGTTTTGTGGGTAAATCTGACAACAATAGAACCGAAACACAAAGTTTTAATTTAACGAAAGACATAAAAGATTTTGAAATGACAACGGAACATTATCCAAATTCGGTTGCAGAAAACAAAACATCATTTGCGGTTGAAGACGTAACAATTGATTTTGATAATAAAACAATAACAATATATTTTTAATTATGACAAATTTATATTTAGACGACAAACAACAAAGTCACCGTTTAGAATTAGACGCCATTTCCGAATGTTGTGGCGCAAAAACAAGTTCGGAAATAATGATTTGTTCGGCTTGTGGTGAACATTGTGGAATATATTATGAAACAGATAACGAAAATAATAACTAAAATTTTATAAAATGGATAAAAAACAAATAGACGCACGGGACGCAATGTTGCATATATGCAAAACAATATGGTCATCAAGAACCGACGAACACATTGAAGGTTGTGAAAATATGTTAAAAAACTATAAGAAAACACACGGCGACCAAAACATTGGAATAACATTAATTGAATTAGAATTAGCGCGCCAACGTCGTTTGAACAAATTATTCAAATCAATGGGTAAGGTTCAACAAGTTTTGCAAGAAACAAAAGGAAAACAATTAGATTACAAAGAAGGGCGAATTAAATAATCAATAATTGCGAAAAATAAATAAAAAACAAACGTATTTTCAAAGATTCAAGTATTTGCGCGTTTTGTTTGTTTTTACGTGCATATAGTTTTTTTTGTTGAGTGGGACGTTTAAACGCGTCCCATTCTTTGTTTAAAGCCATATTATGAGTGATTACGATAAATATAAACCCAAAGACGATTTTACTAAATATGAATCATTAAACAATTATTTAGATAAAGACAAAACAGATTTAACAAAACCGGATAAATTTGACAAAGTAATTACATTAAAGGTTTCAAAAGAAACATTTGAAATGTGGGAACAATTATGTGAAAATTGGGGTGACGTGTTAGGATATGAAAACAAATCAAAGATATTTGAATTTGCAATGGTTGAATGTCTTAATGTTCCAATTGCGTCTTTAGGTGGTTACAATCACGGGGGTTATGATTTTGAACAAGAAGACGTTTAAAACATTTCTTTATTACGTGAAACATATTTGAATTAATTTATTATATTGTATTTTTTAAAAATGTTACAAAATGGCACAATCTAAAAAAAGGGCGGAAAAAAGACAACAAAAAAGAACCGAGATAACAAAGGACACGTTATTAAAACATTTGGAACAGAATATGGGAAATGTAACGTTGGCGTGTCATTTTGGTAAATGTAGCCGTTCAACGTTTTATCGTTATTATAGAAACGACGACGATTTTAAACAAGCCGTTGACGATATAACCGAAGTTGCAATTGACATATGTGAATCCGAATTGTGGAAACAAATAAAAGACGGGAACGTTCCGTGTATATTGTTTTATTTAAAGACAAAAGGAAAATCACGTGGTTATGTTGAACGTCAAGAATTGACCGGTATGGACGGAAAACCAATAAATTGGATTGAAACAAAAACATACGCGGAAAATGAAATTATCAATAAAGCAGACGACGGCAATTGATTATTTAGAAGACAATAAAACAAACGTTATTTTATATGGTGGTGGCGCCGGTGGTGGGAAATCAATGTTGGGTGTTTATTGGGTTCTGAAACAATGTTTAAAATATCCAAACACACGTTATGTCATTGGACGTTCACGTTTAAAGAATTTAAAAGAAACAACATTAAAATCATTTTTTGAAGTTTGCGCAATGCAAGGTTTAAACGCAAACGTGGATTTTACATATAACGAAACAAAATCCGTCATTACATTACATCACACTAAATCAGAAATTTTATTAAAAGATTTATTTCATTATCCGTCTGATCCAAATTTTGATTCATTGGGTTCATTAGAGATAACGGGCGCATTTATTGACGAAGTTTCAGAGATTTCACCAATGGCGTATAATGTTATTCAATCACGTATGCGTTTTAAATTAGACGAACACAATTTGATTCCAAAACTATTAATGACGTGCAATCCCTCAAAAGGTTGGGTTTATTCTGAATTTTACAAACCATACAAACAAAATGAATTAAAAGACAATCACAAGTTTGTTCAATCATTGGTGACAGATAATCCAAACATTTCAAAACATTATATTGAACAATTAAAACGATTAGACACATTAAATCAAAAACGTTTATTGTTTGGTGATTGGGAATATAGCGACGACGATTCACAATTGTTTTCCATTGATTCTTTAAACGATATGTTCACAAATCAATTTGTTAAAGGAAACGGAACAAAATATATTTCGGTTGACGTTGCAAGATATGGACGGGACAAATCCGTGATATGTTTGTGGAATGGTTGGGAATGTTTTAAAATTATAACATTGGACAAAAATTCAATTGACGAATTATCAAATTATGTTAAAGACATTGCGCAAGAACACAACGTTCAACGTTCAAACATTGTTGCAGATAGTGACGGCGTTGGTGGTGGTTTTGTTGATATGTTAAAGGGTTGTAAATCTTTTGTTAATAATTCCAAAGCATTAAACAACGAAAATTATAAAAATTTAAAAACGCAATGTTATTATCGTTTTGCACAAATGGTTCAGAATGGTTTGATTTATATTAGTGATTCAAAGTTAAAAAATGAAATCATAATGGAATTTGAAATGGTTAAACAACACAATGTTGACAAAGACAATAAATTGGAAATAACACCAAAGGAAAAAATAAAACAATTGTTGGGACGTTCACCGGATATTTCGGACGCGTTAATTATGCGAATATATTATGAATTAAATAAATCTAAAATTGTATATTTTGGATAACTTAAAATTGCGACGTTATAAATAATTGAATTGTTATTTTTGCAAAATATGGAAATAAAAACTTTAAATAAAGAACATAAAAAAATTTTGGACGTTTTCACAAAAGAAATTGAGGGTTTTATTTATAGGATAACAGACGAACGAAAATATAATGCGTTTGCTAACTTTAAACCCGTTTTGAGAAATGCACAACAATTGCACAATAACATTGGTGACGCGATCGATAAAATGGAAATAAACGAAAGCGAATGGGTTTATATGTTTCCAAATTATTTATTGTTTGCCGGAATAGGATTTGCGGCGGCATTAAAAGACGAAGAAAACGAGGATTATGTTAACGAGGAAACAGAGGATTTATTTGATTTGATACATTCAACAATTTATGAATTGGAATCAATGATTAACAAAAGAAAATTTATTGAAAAAAAAACTAATTTAAAAAAAAACAAAAATGATTAATTTAACAATTGGGGAAAAAAAATGTTCGGTTCCAAACGAATGGTCAGAAATAAAATTGCGGGATTACGAAAAGATTTATACAATAATTAAAAATGGATTAACCAAAGACGATTTGGAAGAAATTGAAAACGAAAATGAAACGGCGGAATCAATAACCGCCGAACAAATGGAACGAGCATTAAAAAATGTTAAAATAAATCGAGAAATTTTTTGTGTGTTGAGTGGATTAGATAAAACAACAATTAACAATGTTGACCAAAAAGATATGTTTGAAACATTGTCATTAATGAGTAATTTTTTAAACCAAAGCACGGAAGAAAGATTTAATGGGAAATATATTCAAGACGGATTTACATTTAAAAATAAAAGATATTATTTCCCAAAAGAAAATATGAAACAATCAACATTTGGTGATTTTATTGAAACATCACAATTAGATATGTTGGCAAAGAAACAAGAGGGTGGAAAATTTGCGGTGATCGCGGAACAAATGGCGATATTATGCAGAGAAAAAGACGAAGAATTTGACGATAATAAAATTGAAAAAAAGAAACGTTTGTTTCAAGATTTAACAATGGACGTTGTTTGGGAATTTGTTTTTTTTTTGACCAAACGCATAAACATTTGGAAGAAAAATATCCCAACGTTTTTAAAGACGGCAAACGAAATAGCAACCGCCACGCAACCGCAAATTGGGAAATAATGGAACCATATGGGTGGTTAAACACTTTATATGATGTGGCAAAGACGGGGTTGTTTACTAAACACCCACACAATGCGGTTGATTCCGTAAGGTTGGAAGATTTATATATTATTTTTACATATATAAGTTATAAAACGGCGGTTAATGAATATGAAAATGAAGTTAGAAAAGGAATGGAACAAGAACAAAAACATAAAATGCGGGCAAATAATAATAGAACAAAATTTTAAATATGTCAGACGTTAACACATCATTAAACGCAATAATCCTAAAAATGAAAGATAAATGGACGGGGACGGGCGACGAATTTATTTTTGGTATGCCACAAGAAATTGACAATTATCATCAATCAAATGCGCTAAAAAATGACAAATTAATTATGATAATGTACCCGCCAAAAATGCAAGCGCAAATAAAAGATTTAAAAACAACAGACAACGCGTGGAACGCGGCGGCGAGTTTTACATTAATGGTTTATGGTTATTTGCCGTCCGATTATAATGTTAAAGAAGTAGGAAGTTCAAACGGCAAAGCGCCATTGGCAAAATGGTCTAATATGACACCATTAATTTTACAATGGTTTAATCGCGTAAGCAACCCAAATGGAATTTCATATGATGAAATGGGGAGTGCAACATTGGTGAGTGATTTAAATTTAAACTTTACAAAAGAAACAACAAACAACCGATTATTGGGTGTTGAAGTAAATTTTTCAATGCAATGGTTTAATGGTCACAAACAATGTGAGTAAATAAATAAATTATGGCAGACAAAATAATAACATTAAAACAATTAGTTGAACATTTTCAATTGAAATGGTTTTTGGGTGATACTAACCCACAAAAACGTGGATTTTGGTTTGGTTATCCACAAGAGATTGACAACCAACACAAAAAACAATATCCATTTATGATGGTATATCCACCACAAATGAAATTTAAATTGGACGATTTGCGCAAAGGAATTTATTTGGCGCATAGTAGTTTCACAATTGTATTTTATGATTATTTGCCATCTGAATATAAAATAAAAAACGAAACAAGTGCGCCGTTAGATTTAAAAAATGATGGAATGGCATACAGTTGGTATTGGGCGGAATTAATGTCGAAGGTTGAAAGTTGGTGGGCGGGTTGTTGGAACAGATTACACACAATTCCAAGTGTTGAAGTAACACCGGAATGGTGGGATAATCACCAAACAGATTTCACCGAACCATTAAACATTGAATTTTTATCGGACGCAACAAACGACCGAACATTGGGAATAAAAATAACTTTTGGAATTTCACATTATAGATATTGCGAATTAGAATTATTTAATTAATATGGATTTACAACCCGTTAAAAATATAGCAACAAAAATCCAAATAATTTTGGGAACAAAATTAATTGAATTAGGACGTAACGCGTCGGGTGAATTAATTAATTCATTGCAACACGATATAACACAAAATGGTGAATTTGGTTTTGATTTATCAATTAAAGGAAATTCATATTGGCGTGTGGTTGAATATGGTGTTTCCGCAAACAACATTCCATATGACGCAAGTGTTAGAACGGGCGCGGGAAATTCTGATTACATTAATGGATTAATTCGTTGGATTAAAGTTAAAGGAATTGCAAGTGATAATGACACAATTCGCGGAATAGCGTTTGCAATAGCAACAAAACAAACCGCAACATCACGTGGTGGTTATGGGTTGGGAAATCCAATGGACAAACAAAAGTTGGGATTTGTTAAAAAATCAGAAACACAAATAAACGAACAAATAAAACAAATTTCAAGTATTTATGAAACAGAAGTTAAAAAATTAATTGGGGACGCATTTCCCTCAAATTTTGAAATAATTATATAAAATGGCAATAATAATATCATTACAACCGACGGACGGCGTTATGTCGTCAACATTAATTCCTATATTTTTTAAATGTTTTGAAACAACATCATCAACAACAAATTTAATTGCGAGGTGTTACAAAATAATGTGTTCGGGGACACCGGATCAAAAAGTTGGCGGGGATTTTAGAATGGCGCCACGTTTTGGTTTCACCGATTTGTTTTATTTTGACGCAAGTGAAATTTTTAATACAATAACAAAATTCACTTTAGACGATATGAATAATTCATATCAAGTTGGTCAATCCAATTTGACTTATAGTGAATTATTTAATGTTTGGGATTGCAACGCAACGTGGAAAGTGTATGTTAATTTTTACATTGAATCAGTTGACGCAGACGGTTTGGTTTCTGTTGATTGGGACAATCCCGTTAAATCAAATGAATTTTATGTTCACGAAGGTTCACCGTCGCAAGAATGGATTAATGCGCCATTGGTTACAAATAACGGCACATCATTTAGCGGTTCGGCGTTGGATATGTTTAATATGTATTATCAAGCGGACAGAAAATCAAAAATGTTTTTAACTAATTATCCAATTAAAAAAGACGCCGGCACGACAACACCATATTCAAATGTTACAATTAAACCGTCGGAATCATATATGTTATCATTTTTCGCAAAAGACAATTCACCAAATGTTGGATATAAAGTCGTTGTTAAAACATATGCCGGAACAACCTTATTAAACACACACACAAACGCCCACACCGCCGACATAAATTATACAACTTTTTTATGTGGTTGGTTAGATATGTTCGCAAGTGGCGCATTGACCGCAAATAGCGCAGAAGGCACATTTTTTTCAAACGTCGATAATTATACCGTAGCAATACACGCGGGTTCAAGTGCGTCAAGTGGTTCCGAAGTTTTAAATTCAACATTGTATAAATTTAAACTTGATAGGTCTTGCAAAGGAAAAGGATATTTAAGATTTTGTTTTAAAAATCAATTGGGCGGTTTTGATATGGTAACAAGTGAAGGTTCATATATTACAAAACGAAAATCAGAGTTTGAAAGATTTCAACGAACACAAGGTTATGAAGAATGGACGAATCCAATGTATTTTGGTGAAAGCAATTGGGCGGGTGAAAATCAAATGTTATATTCCGTTACAACACAATTAATGCGAAAAGAATTGGCACAACATTTTTCAGAAATGATGATGTCAACACAAGTGTATTTAGATTTTAACCAACAAGATTTAAAAAATAAAGTTGATTCAACTAATTTCACAACTATTCTTAGAAATACACCGTCATATTATAAACCAATAAAATTAAATCAACAAACGGTTAGAATTATTAACACAAATGACAACGCATATAAATTAAAATTTGATTTTGCAATTTCTATTAATCAAAAAACACCAAGATTTTAAAAAAACATTATGGCAAATTATATTCCAAATATAGAGTTTACAATTATTGATTCAACAGACGCAAGCGTTCAAGGTTATTTAGATATTGAAAACGCAACAGATTTTCCGTTAGCATTAACATATTCTGTTAAAGACGTGCAAGACCCCGCAAGTTCCAAAGGGTCTTTTTCAAAAACATTTAATTTGCCCGCAACAAAAAACAATAATGACATTTTAAAATCTTTATATTCAGATTCTTTGTATAATTCTTTTCAATTTATAGAAGACAAAGACGTTAGAATTTTCATTGACGGAATGTTGGTATTGCAAGGCAAATTTCAAGTGCAAGGAACAAAATATAAAGGAAAAGCAATTGGTTATGAATGTGTTGTTTTTGGTGACAATTATAAATGGGTAAATGCGTTGTCAGAATTAAATATGTGTGATATTAATTTTGACGCCGCGAATATATTTCCCGACGCGCCAAGTGTTGCCGTTTTTTCGCGTGACGCAATAATGGACACGTGGGAATTTAATTTGGCGGGTGAAACCATTGATTCCACACAAACGCACATTGTTTATCCGTTAGTGAATTTGGGGAAATGGACATTTGGTGACTTTGTTGCGCCGGCGGATATGGTTCCGGCGTTTTATCTTTATAACATTATAAAAGTGATTTTTGGTGAACAAGGTTATACCGTTGAAAGTGAATTTTTTGAAACGGATTGGTTTAAAAGATTAGTTTCATTAATTCCTAAAAAGGAATTTATTAACACCGAAGATGTTATTGAGCAATACAGTTGGGAATATGAATTAAATTCAATGACGCAATGGAAGGAACCATTGGATTATGCAAACCAAAGTGGAACGTCGGGTGATTGTAGCGCGGCGGGAAATCTATCATTTACGGGTTGCGTTGAGAATATGACAATGGTTTGTCCCGCTTGTGATCCAAATAACGTGATAACAACACAAACACATTCAAACGTTATATTTGACATTGAAACGCCAATGAATTTGGCGGGTGTTGAAAGTAATGAACCCGAAACGGTTGCCGGTTGGTGGTGGGGACGTTATGGATATGACCCATATGGTCAAGCGTATAGAGCAACATATTTATATCCAAATCAATGTGGAAACAACCCCGCAAATCAGTTTTTGGGTATGGATTATCGTTGCATTTTATGTATGGACGATTCTAATAGTATTGACGGAACATATTCGCGAGATTTAGACGCCGACACATTCCAAACATCATTTTTGGGAAATTATTCATTCAATGGTCAATTTACAGTTGAAATGGACAAAGATTATGCAATAAACAATCCCGTTGAACCTTATTGTCCGTCGCCGTCTGGAAACGGAACATTTAATGGTGGCGAGGATTCAATGTGTTATGGAACGTTAACGTTTCAAGCGGACGTTGAAACTGAAATGTATGGAACAACATATGTTGCAAACGCATATTTAGTTCATTATAAAAACGATACGGGTCGTTATCATATGATACCGGTGGCGAATGATAGAAGAATAAACGAAGATTATAACAGTCCGCCAAATCAAGCGGGTTGGTTTTGTAATTTAGACCCATTGACAACGGATTTGACTTTTAATTTAAATTTTACAGACGTTCAATTGGAAATTTTAAGTGCCAACGACAAAGTTTTTGTTTATATAGAAGTGACCGCCGAACATCATTATTTTAATGAAATTAACAATTGGGCGGCGTCTAATACGGTGACGGCATTATGTCAAATGAAATACCGAATAAGAAGTGGACAATTTAGTGGTGGCGTAACGGGACAATTGGTTGAAGGTGGTTCAATTCCATTAGCCGAATTATTGCCGTGTGATATTACACAAATGGATTGGATTAATGGTTTAACGGGAATGTTTAATTTAATGTGGCAATCCAACGAATTGGAAAAGAAAATTATTGTTGAACCGCGAGATTTATTTTTAAAAGACGCGACATATGCAAGAAATTGGACAGATAAATTGGACAAAGGTCAAATGGAAAACACCGAATATATTTATGACGCATTGCAACGGAATTTGTGTTTTACATATGAATTTGATTCCGCCGACGTATTTGTTGAAGAAAGAAACAGAAGACGGGGACAAAAATGTCAATTGGGATCACATTTAATGGATTTGGGAGAATTATACGAAAATGAAGACCAACAAATTGGAAGTGATTTTTATTCGCCAACATATATGTTTTATGATAAAACCATTTCAAATAATGGCGCGCCATATAGACAACCATACATTCCGGTGATACATTCCGAATATACAAACATTTGGTATCAAACAGACCCGTATTTATTGCCGGACAAAATGGAAGAATTTGCGCCACGTCTTTTGGTTTGGTATGGAAAACAACCATTAAATCAATCGGACGGGTTTACAAACGATAATCATTGGTTTTGGGGTTATGATGATAACGACGGCGAAGTTGAAAAATTAAATTATTATCCAATGGCGGCGGTGTATTGTGACCAAGACGGTGATTTGGGTGGAACATTAACAATTGGCGGAATTACATATAACAACCCGTCTTTATATTTTAACACATCATTAATTAATTCTGTTGACGTAATGCCGGCAACGGGTTATGAAAACACAAATGGTTTATATGAAATGTTTTGGCAAAGAAACATTTTATCCATAATGGACAGACCAAAAATAAAAAGGGCATTTTTTAAATTAACCGCCGCAGACATTGCAGAATTAGATTTTAGACGTTTGATATTTATTGGCGATTCACAACACGCGGACACGTATTGGATTTTAAATAAGGTTATGGATTATCGGGGTGGTCGAAACCAATTAACCGAAGTTGAGTTGTTTGAGTATCACAACGCCACACCGGATTTATTATTGTTTCCACAAACAAAAAAAGGTTTTGGCGAAGACATAACAGACATTTCAACCGATTATAATGCAATTCGAGTTAGTCGAAATCAATTCACGGGTTCAATGGGAAATCAATTGGGTTTAAGACCAAATTCATTCAGACCGAAACCAATAATGGGTGTTCAAAATAATAATTTGTCATTTAAAATTCAAAAATCATTTTCGCCAACATATACAAGTGACGGAACACGTGTCCCATTAAATTCAAGTTTAAAAAATTCATCAAACATTGGAAACAACAATTCGTTAAATGTTGGTTCAATTTCTATTGGGGACAATCAAGACATTAGGAAACCAAATCAAATTATAATTGGAACGGGTAACAATAGATTTTCAAACAGACCAATTGAATTAACGGCGAATCAAAAAACGGCGGCGTGTGTTAGTTCAGACGGCATATTTCGCGAAGGTGGTGGCGGTTGCGTTTATTATCAAGACGCAAGCGGCAAAATTGTTGAAGTAATAACGGGAGTTCCAAAATATGATTTAGCAACCAAAACATACACTCATTATTATACACACGTTGTCAAAGGAAACGAAGACATACAAAGATAAAATTAAATTATGGCTACATTAGACACTATATTAAACATAAAAGTTGAAGGGACGTCCCAAATGGTTAAACTGAAAGACGCAATTGATAAAACGTCTGAAGAATTAAAAACCTTAAAAAAAGAATCTAAACAAGCGGGCGCAGATCAAAAAGCATACAACGCAAAAATTATAACCGCAGAAACCAAATTAAAAGGATTACGGAGTGAATTAAATGCGGGAAAAACCGCAATGGTTAAAAACGCAAAAGCGGCGGCGGATAGTTCCAAAAGTTATAACGCATTAACAAAACAAAACGCCGCATTATCACAAAAATTGCGTGCATTAAAAGACCCATTGGGTAAAAATAGCGCAGAATTTAAAAAATTATCGGGTCAAATTAAAAGCAACACCGACACGTTGAAACAAATGGATTCCGCAATGGGACGTTCACAACGAAATGTTGGAAATTATAAAGGCGCAATTACGGGAATGGCAACGGCGGTGACGGGCGCAGTAATGGCATTTAAAGCAATGCAAAGCGCAATTTCTGTTTTTACAGATTTTGAATTTCAAATAAAACAAGTTGGTGTTATTAGTGGCGCAACCGCAGAAGAAATGGAAATGTTAACCGAAAGCGCAAAAGAATTGGGACGAACAACAACATTCACGGCGGGCGAAGTTGCCGGATTTCAAAAGGAATTAGCAAAGTTAGGTTTTGACCCAACACAAATTAATAATATGACCGAAAGTGTTTTAAATTTGGCATTTGCATTTGGTGACGACTTAACGGCAACGGGTGAACAAGTCGGGGGGATTTTACGGTCTTTTGAATTAGACGCGTCGCAAGCCGCACACGTGACGGACGTGTTGGCGGTTGCATTTTCAAAAAGTGCGTTAGATTTAACAAAACTAACAAACGCAATGCCGAAAGTTGGCGCGGCGGCGAACGCATTGGGTTTTGATTTAGAAGGAACAACGGCATTATTAGGAACATTGGTAAATGCCAACATTGACGCAAGCACGGCGGGAACATCATTGAGAAATATATTTTTAAAATTAGCCGATTCGACGTCGCCATTATCGGTTGCGTTAGGTGGTTCAGTTACAAGCGTTGACCAATTAGTTCCGGCATTACAGAATTTACAAGCAAGCGGGGTTGACTTAAATGCAATGTTAGAATTAACAGACCAACGTGCGGTGACGGCATTTGCAACATTATTAAAAGGTTCGGACGACGTGGACACATTAACCGACGCAATGCGTAATTCAGACGGAACGGCACAAGAATTTTCAGACACAATGTTAGATTCATTGACCGGTTCATTTGCGGAATTACAAAGTTCCGCAGAAGGTATGGTTATTGAATTTATTGACGAATTGTCGCCCGCTATAAAATTAATTACAGACGGATTGGCGGGATTTTTTGGAATAATAACATCATTATTGCCAACATTAAAAAAATTAATGATTGGTTTTGTTAGTTATAAAGCCGCAGTGTTAGCCGCAAAGATTCAACAAAATGGTTTCCGGTCGGCATTGGGATTATCAAAAACCGCACAATTAGGATTTAATGTTTCAGTTAAGGCGGGAACGATTTCAGTTAAAGCATTTAACAAAGCAATCAAATTAAATCCATTGGGTTTGTTGGTTAGTGGATTGGCAATTGGTGGCGCATATTTGTTAGATTACGCAATGGCAACAGACGACACCACCGAATCAGTTGAAGAATTAAACGACGAAATTGAGGAAGAAGTGACGGCATTGCAAAAATTAGTGGACGCACAAACGGGCGCAATAATAGTTAGTGAGGATTTAATGAAAAAAGAACACGAACAAGTTGCGGAATTGGGTCAATTGGTAGCAACAATAAAAGACGTGTCCGCGTCAACCAAAGACCGTGCAAAAGCATTAGAAGAATTTAACGAAATAGCGGGAACAAATATATCCAATTTAGAGGACGAAAAATCATTAATTGACGATTTAGATAAAGCATATAAAAACACGGTTGAATCTATAAAACAAAAAATAATTATTCAAGCCGCAGAGGAATCAATGATTGAATTATTAACGCGACAAATTGAAATTGAAAAAGAATTAATTGGGTTAGGTGAAGAAAACACACAAAAGACAGAAGAAAAAATTAGAGTTGAAAATGAGTTGTTGGCAATAGATGTAAAACGACAATTGCAAGGCAAAATAACGAGTGCGGACGCCCACGCCAATATGCTTGTTTCAAAGGAAGATTTGACCATATCACGGTCACTAACAATGGATAATTTAAACTTGAATACTAATATAAATAAAAAATTGTTAGAACAAAACCTTGTTTTGGGTAAAACACAAGATACGAAACAAACAATTTCCCAATTAAGCAACGAAGAATTGACGAATTTACAAAATGTTTTCCAAACTGAAAGCAAATTAAATGAAATAATGAGCAACGGAAAAACAATCCGTGAAAATATGGCGCATTTAGAAGAACAAGGTATTGACCTTGCAGGCGTTAAAATTGGTCAAGATAGCGAATTGTTTGGTTTATATATGGATCAAAAAAACGCGCGTTTCGACCAAAAACAAACGGAAATGCAAATCTTTACGTTGACCAACGAAAATTCGGAAATTGAAAAAGGTATTTTAAATATAATGGAAGAAAAAAACGACGCGTCAAAGATATTAGAAAAATTATTACTTAACGTAAATAATAATGGCGAAAAAGAATTAGACAATTATGAATTAGTAAATCAAAAATTAAAAGAAAAAGAAAAAGCATTAAAAGTTGTTATTGCGTCACAAGAATTGGAAAAACAACAGTATTTAAAAGGGATTGAAGAAAAAGATGTTTCCGACGCAGAACGAAACGCAAAGTTGTTAGAAATAGAAGAAAAATATAAACAAAAAATATCCGACGCAAGTGCCGACGTTGTTGACGCAAGAAATGACGTTAATGACGTTGAACAATTAATTTTGGAAACATACAAAGACATTGACGCACAAACAAAAATTATTTCAGATACAACCGCCGAATATGTTGCAAAAACACAAGCGCAAATTGCCGCCGATAAATTGCAATTAGAAAGTTGGCAAAAATTAGAAGACGCGGGCGCTAACCTTGCAGAAGAACGAATTAGATTAGCAATTAAAGTCGCAAAGGCGGAATTAGATTTGGCAATGATAGCAATTCAAGCAAGCGACGAAACAACAGACGCGCAAGTTCAAAACATAAATAATTTAAAAGAAAGCATTGCGGGATTAGAAAAAGAATTGGGCGTGTTGACAAAATCCGACGACGAACAAGAAGGCGGGTTTATGAATAAGTTTTTATGGGGAACCGACGGCGAAGACGGTCAAGGAATAACGGGTGAGGATTTTGTTCAATCATTAAACCAAACATTTGATTCAGTTGGCGCAATAATGCAATCATTTAATCAATTACAACAACAAGAATTGGCAACGTCCGTTGGTGTATTAGAAGACGAAAAGTCGGCGGCGGTTAAAGAGTTTGAAGAATCAAACGAATTTGCCGTTATGAGTGAAGAAGAAAAAGCCGACAGAATTTTAGAAATTGAAAAAGGATTTGACGACGACATTTTAGCATTAAAACAAGACCAATTTAAAAAAGACCAAGATTTTCAAATTGGAATGGCGTTAATGAGTGGCGCGCAGGCGGTGATGAATATATTGGCGGGGACGGCAACAAACAATTTAGTATTAGACGGCATATTAAAAGCAATGATGATAGCGACAACAGTTGCAACAACCGCGTTACAAATTGCAACCATAAAAGCACAAAAGCCGCCAACGGCGGAATTGGGTGGTATTATGGACGATTCATTTTTTGCGCACGGTGGTATGGTTCACGGTAGGTCACACGCACAAGGTGGTGAAAAATTTGCAGTTGGGGGACGTGTGGTTGAATTAGAGGGCGGCGAATCCGTCATTAATAAACGTTCAACGGCAATGTTTAAACCGTTATTGTCAAACATTAATCAAATGGGTGGTGGTCGTAAATTTGCAGACGGCGGAATGTTATTTGATTCCGACACACTAAATTCGGAATCGTCAATGTTAGACACAATGGTTCAACAATTAAATGCACAAAAAGTTTATTTAGTTGAATCCGACGTTACGCGATCACAAAAGACGGTTAAAACAATTGAATCACGTGTTACATTTTAATTTCATTATATTTATATTATGTTTATAGTTGACAAAGAAACACAAAAAAAAAGATTGGCAATTTGCAAAACGTGTGAACACCGACGAAATAAATTTTTGGGATTGTTCAATGGCGATTCTTGTTCATTATGCAAATGTTTATTAAAAGCAAAAACAAGCGTCACAAAAGAATTTGACGGCAAATGTCCAATTGATAAATGGTAAAATAAACATTTAGTTGTTGAAAAATAATTTTAATAATGATAATTCCGATATTTAAAAAAACGAAATTTGAAACAATGAACAAAGACAAACAAACAATTGCGGACGATATTTCAATTGAAGACAAAGAACAAATTTGTGTTTTAATGAAACAATTTATAAAACACAAAGACGCGCGAGGTCGTTGGCAAATTCCTAAAAATGAGGGACGAAAATTATTGGTTTACTTTAGAAAATATGTTGACCCAAAAATTAAAGACAATATATTTGGTTGCGGTGGTTGTGCAACTAAAATGGTAAATTATATGTTCGATATTTATAAATTATGGCAAAACCCAATAAAATAAAATACATTATTGATTTTATTGAAATAATGTGGAAAGAATTGACAACAAGATTTGGCGAAGACGCCACACCAAAAGACGTTATTTATCATTTAGTGGAAAAAGGTTTATGTGAACCAACACGCGTTCGGAATTATTTAATTATATACGATTTTGATAAAATTTTAAAAGAAAACAAAGGTCACGTTACGCACACATTTATGGATTTATCAATTAAATATGAATTATCAGACCGACAAATTCAAGGAATTGTTTATAAATATCGACCAAAATTCACCAAAAATGAAACAATTTTGGGTGATTATAAGTTAAAAATAAAAGAAAACAACAAAAAAAAGCGTAAAAAACACACATATACAACCGATATATTTTAAATTCCACTTTTTTCGTAAAATCATTTTTTGCTATTTTTATTTTTGTAGCAATGAACAAATGGTTTGACATACAAAATAATGCGAAATCAGACAATGCCGACGTATATATATATTCCGAAGTCGGCGGATATGACGTCAATGCAAAATCTTTTATTGACGAATTAAAAGAAATCAAGGACAAAAACATTACGGTTCACATTAATAGTTTAGGCGGGTCGGTTTTTGACGGTCTTGCTATATATAACGCATTAAAAAACCACGCAAAAAAAGTAACCACAAGGGTTGAAGGAATTGCGGCGTCAATTGCGTCAGTTATTGCAATGGCGGGTGATACGATCGAAATGGCGGAAAATTCTTTGTTTATGATACACAATCCATTTGCAATGTCGGGTGGTGACGCAAATGAATTGAGAAAAACGGCAAACATTTTGGATAAAATAAGAAATGAGATTGCCGGTATTTATGCGAGTAAATCAAAACACAACGCAGACCATTATGTTAATTTAATGGACGTTGAAAGTTGGTTTAATTCAAACGAAACTTTAGAATTGGGATTAATTAATGGAATTACAAAATCCATTAAAATTGAAAACAATTATGACGTTTCAAAGTTTGTTAATATAACAAATGAACAAGTAAATGAAATTTTAAATCTTAAAAATAATAATCAAATGAAAGAATCAAAAGAAAATTTGAGTGAATCAAATGAAGTTGTTGAAAATAAAAAAGTTGAAAACAACGATTCATTAATTGGAAAAATCAAATCTTTATTAGGCGTTAAAAACGACCACGTTGAGGGACACCCCGCAGACGACGACGACGAATCGTTAGCAGAAAGAACGGATTGGGCGAAGACATACGAAGAAATGAAAGACAGAGTTGAAAATTTAGAGGACGCAGTTCATAGAATCGAACAAGCAATGGGAATGAAGGAAGAAGAAATGAACAAAGCAAAAGAAGAAATTTCAAACGCTAAAAAGGAAATTGAAATTAAAGATGAAGAAATTTCAAAATTAAAAGCACATAAAACGGACGTTAAACCAAACGAAGACCCAACAATTGGCGAAACGGCGGTTGACCCGAATATGGCGTTTTTTAACGCAATGGTGAGTTCAATAAAAAGACGAGCATAATAAAAATAATAGTAATAATTTAAAGTAAATAAAAAATGGCAAACGTAGCATTAGACAACATTTCGGCAACTTATAGTGGCGCGAATTTTAGCGAATTGTTTTTAGAACCGGTTTTTAGAGATTCGGATTTAATGCAATTCAGAGTAATCCCAAATGTAAAGCACAAAATGAATCTTTACACGGCGGACGCATTATCTTGTATTGTAAAAAAATATACAACTTGTTCAGACGGTAACGAATCCGGTTCATTTAATGTAAATGACAAAGTGATTACGGCGGGACGTATGAGAGTTGCAGTTTCACAATGTCAAGACGCGTTTTTTGGGACATATCTTGAAGAATCATTTAGAAACGGCGTTAACGTTAACAATTTAGAGGGAACGCAATTAATGAACACAATTTTACAAAACGTTAGAAATTCAATTTCACAAGACGTTGTTAAATTAGGTTGGTGGGGTGACACGGCGGCGTCGGGTTCTGACGCGGGTTGTTACGATTCAACTGACGGTTGGTGGAAACTATTAAAAGCGGACACGGTTGTTGACGGAAACAAAGTATCTATTGGGGACGGCGCAATTACGCCGGCAAATAGTATAAAAGCATTGCGTGATATGTGGGCGGCGGCGCCGAGTGCATTGGCGGGTGTTGAAAACAACGACAAAGCGTTTTACGTTACAAGATCAATTTTTGAAGGTTATTTAGAATCACTTGAAGATTTAGGAAATACAGAGGGTTTCAGAACGTTAACAGACGGCAAACCAAGATATTATTTCAGAGGTGTTGAAGTAATTCCAATGTACACGTGGGACACGGCAATTTCTCAATTATCAATAACTGACGACAATTGTGCGGTTTACGTTGCAAAACAAAATCTTGCGGTTGGAACGGACGTGACAGATATGGAAGGACAATTGAAAATGTTTTATGATGATTTAACTGAAAAGGTTTATGTTAGAGCATATTTTAAATTGGGATTCCAATTTTTACACGATTCAATGGTTCAAATAGGGTATTAATTTTAAAAATATAAAAAAATGGCATTAACAGGTGGACATAACGTAATTTGTTGCGACAGAAACAGACGTGGCGGATTAAAAACAATTTGGTTGGGTAATACCGACGACATAACATCATTCACGGCGGATTCAACGGCGGGACAACACGCATACACGGCGGTTACAATGGACGGTTCGGCGGTCTTTTACAAATGGGAATTTGAAAGAGGAACGGCGGGTTTCACGGCAAACGCGTCACGTGAAAACGGTTCAACATTAATCGAAACATCATTGGAGTTTTACATTCCAAAAATTACATCTGAAACAAATTCAGATTTAATGGAATTAGTGACGTCGTGTGGAATTACGGCAATCGTTGAAACATACGCAGATGATTGCGCAGACCCCGCAGTTCCTTATAAATTCGTTTTAGGATATGACGAAATTTTTGAGGAAACGGCTTATTTAGATTTGACAACGGGCGACCAAGCGTCGGGTGTTGCGTTACAAGACGCAAACGGAACGGCAATTTCGTTAACAACAATGCAAGCAGAGTACCCAAGAGAATTTACGGGAACGGTTCCGGTATAATTCTTATATTATATTTGGGGTGTGATTCAAATTTGTTTGGGTTATCAACAAAGAATTGGGGACATTTCGCAATGAGTGTTCCCAATTTTTGTTTAAAATTTGATTAAATTTATATTTAATAAAAAAAATTATTATGGCAAAATACAAATTACATAAAGACGTGGCGGGTTCAAAATCTTTTAGATATAGCGGAAAAAAATATGTGACCGCAGAAGTGAAAGACAATCAAAAGATTTTAAAAAAATTGTATAACGACGGATTTGAATATATTAATGAAATAAAAGAATCCAAAAAAAAATCCGTAAATAATGGCGAAGTCAAAGAAAACGACAACATCAAAGACGATTAAAAAAGCGGCAAACAAAGTCGGTTTTACTAAATTCGAGGTTTTTAACGTTGGCGTTCCCGAAAAAATACGGGAAAACGTTGATTTAAAAACTATTCCAACACCATTCATTCCGTGTGGTGACGATAATTTATTTCCCCAATTTTTAGCAGAAGTAAAAAGACAATCACCAACACACCGTGCAATTTTAGGACAAAAAAAGGTTTTAAGCATTGGAAAACAATTCCATTCAGAATCCGAACAAGTGCAAAGATTTATTGACAACGTTAACACGGGCGAATCAATGCGTGAAATGTATGGCAAAGTTATTGACGATTATTATTCATTTGGAAACGCATATATGCAAATTGTAAAGCATAAAAGTGGAATTAATTTATATCATATTGATTCAACTAAATGCAGAGTTTCAAAAGACCAAAAACACATTTATATTCACCCAAATTGGGAAAAATATGGAATGAGTAAAGAGGACACCGTTATTGTTCCGGTATATCCAAATTTTGAAAAAAACACATCAATTATTCAATTTAAAGATTATGAACCAACGTTTAATTATTACGGTTTGCCGGATTTTGTCGCCGGATTAGAATGGCTTGCAATCGATTGGGAGTTACAAAATTATAATCATTCTAAATTTAAAAATAATTTTACGCCGTCGGCAATCGTTGAAATCAATGGTGATATGGGTGAAGAAGAAGCCGAAAAATTAGTTAAAGACGCACAACAAAAGTGGACGGGAAAAAACAATAATTCAAAGATTTTGTTTTTAGTAAAGAACGGCGACACATCACCGGCAAATGTAACGGTATTAAATGACAACGCAGACGGTTCGTTTTTAGAATTACAAAAACTAACATCACAAAACATTATCACATCACACCGTTGGCAACCGGCAATGTCGGGAATTGTGAGTGCGGGCAAAATGAATAACACCGGAAATGAAATCCGTGTTGCGTGGGAAATGGTTATGGGAACAATAATCAAAGAGGTTGAAAATATGATTTTTGGAAAAATAAAATCTATAATAAAAGAATTGACACCATTGCATATTGAAGATTTTCAAGTGATTTATGAACCGCCCGTTTCATTTTTATCGGACATTGTTCCATCACAAGTTTTAACAATTAATGAACAACGTGAATTGTTAGGTTTTGAATCAAATGAGTTTGGCGACAGAATGTTAACAAGAAACGAAAAAATATCATAATATGGCGGTAACAAATAATTATTTAGGATATTCCCCGTTAATTACGGCGGCAGAAGTTATTGAATTAGCATTTACAAACGCAAACACCGATCCGTCGTTAATATCTGATAATTTGATTCAAATGGCGGAATTAGCACATTTAAAATTGCCATTGGGTGACGATTTTTATTTGCATTTAAAAGAAACTTTTAATGCAAGTGGAACGGGAACGTTAATTGAAAACGCATTTATGGACGAATGGTTAAAACCTTGTTTTGCGTGGTTTGTTAGATTTGAAGTAATTAATGAAGTACAACATAATTCAACGTCGGCGGGAATTGTTTCCGCAATACCGGATTTTTCAAAAGTAGTAACACCAAAAGAATTGAACGTTTACAAACAAGACACATACAGACGTGGAAATGTAATCTTGCAAGAAATGGTTAAGTTTTTGGACGATAATTCAACAGATTTTCCAAAATACAATTCGTCAAGTGGTGTTGATTGTGCGAGTTCAAGAAATTCAGTAACTAAACAACACGGAATGATAATATATTAATTATGCCACTACCTACACCAAAAAAAGAAGAAAAAAGGGACGAATTTATTTCGCGTTGCATTGAAAATGATGTAATGAATGACGAATTTCCAAATTTAACACAACGCGTTGCAGTTTGTGTTTCACAATGGGATAACAAAGACAAAAAAAAGAAACAAAAAAAAGAATCATACAATGAAATTGATTATGACCACACATATAATTTCACAAAAGAACAAATGAATGAATTGCACAAAAACGGGGTGTTATATGTTACACAAAAAGACGAAGACGGAAACGAAATGGTTATAAAATTCACATATTAAAAACAAATAGATTATGAGTAATTTACACAAAGATTTGACCGATTTACAATTGCACGTTCCAAAAGGATTTGCGGGCGCGTCAAATTCAACGGCTTGCACAAAAGATTCAAGCGGAAATTTAGTTTGGGCGGCAACGTCGGGAATTGGCGCCGATACAATTGTTTTTTCAACGCAAGGTATGAGAAGTGCCAAAACGTCCGCAGAATACACACATTATTATTCTAACAAATTAAATAATAATTGGGGTTTAGATAATTCGCAAGTTCCCGCAACGCTTAACGCGGTTGATTCACTGACATATGGTCGTTTTATTGTTCCAAATAATTGCACGTTACAACGTATAATTGCAACGGGGAATTGCATAAGCGCAACGCCCACGTGTTCACTTAAAATTATTCATTTGCGATATGATTGTTTAACAAAACCGACAACAACCACAAACACCGTTATACACGAACCATATGCGCGTGAAAATTTTGACGTTGGAAAATTAGAGTGTGTTAGCATAACAAGTGGTTTTGGAATTTCTGCAATGCAAGCGGGTGACATTATTGTTGTGTGTTCACAAGTTGACGGGCAAACCTTGCGAGAATTTAAATATCAAATGTCAATGTTGTTTAAAATGTAATAATATGAATAATTTATATGAAATATGCGAACGAATTTGTCCAACAACAACATTGTTGAACGTGACGGCAATCGGTGTTTCATTAAGTGATATTGAAGTTTATTTTAAATTGGCGTCATATGGTGTTGCAATAATGTGGACATCAATAAAAGTGATTCAAGAAATTAGACATTGGAACGAAAAAAAATCTAAATAATGGCACGTCAAAATTCATTTGTTCATATAGACAAACCAAAGGTTAGTCGAAAGGGCGTCCACGCAAAATCTAAAACATCAAATCTAAAAAATTCTAAAAACTACAAAAAAAAATATAGAGGTCAAGGGCGTTGATAACCATTAATTGCGACATTAAAACAATTGTGGTTTTTAATTTTGTGAAATGTCAAAACCATATAAATTTTTGGTTATACATTGTTCGGCGACATATGAAGGTGTTGATATTAGACCCGAAACCATACGCGAATGGCATATGGGAAAAAATGGGCGTGGGTGGTCAAGAATTGGTTATTCGGACATTATAACAATTGACGGCGCATTGCATAACACGCATTTTGCAGACGGCACAAATCCATATGACGATATTATTGAAAACAAAGAAATGAGTTGGGGGGTTAAAGGAATTAACCAATTTTCAAAACACGTGTGTTATATTGGTGGCGTTGATAAAAACAAAGAACCGAAAAACACAATGACATATGAACAAGAACAAACATTGGAAATATATATAAAACACGAAATTTTGCGACACCCCGACATTTTAATTGCGGGACACAATCAATTTAGTCGCAAGGCGTGTCCGTCATTTTACGTGCCGGATTTATTAACCGATTGTTTTGGTATTGACAAAAAACATTTATATAACGAAAACCCGTTTAATCGTTCGGGATATTAAAAATTTAAAAATTAGAAATTATGAAAAATTTATTCAATAAAGTAATAGGATTATTTAACAATATATTTGGTGTTATTAATAACATTTTTGGAATCTTTAAATCTAAACGTGCATTAATGACAACAGTTATCACAATGGCGTGGTTCATTTTTGGAATCAAAGGATTAAACAATGGAATTGATATGGCGGGATTTGCCGCATATTTTGCCGCATTGTCGCCGTTTGTGATCGGATATATATATGGCGAAACTAAACGCCCGTCGGGTTGTGAAAAATGTAAATAAATATATATTATCATTATTATTAACTGTTTTAATTTCGGGGTGTTGCACGTTAAAATCACCGGTCAAACGTTACGATTGCCAATTTAAAAAAGCGGAAGAAAAAATTATTGTATTAACACGCAAATTCCCCGAATTAAAGCAAAAAGCCGACACCGTTTTGGTGTTGGACACCATTCGTTTGCCACAAATTGAGGTTGACACCACATTTGTTTTTAATGAAAAAATAAAGTTTGACACAATCCAAATTGTTAAAGAAAAATTGAAAATTCAATATGTAAAAAAAGATTCAATTATTTATTTGTCCGGTGAATGTGAAGGCGACACAATTTATATTGAAAAAGAAGTTCCAATTGAACGAATAATTGTCAAAGAATCTGAACACCCGTTTGTTTCTTATAAAACAAAATGGTGGTTATGGGGTGTTTTGGCAATAGTAATAACGACGTTGATAATAAGGAAAAAGATAAAAAACATATTTTGACCAAATTTAAAAAACAATTCCGTCCCCATTGGGACACGTCTTTGCAATCTTTAATTACACAATTGCGAAGTTTGCCACATCATATTCAAAAACATTGTTTGGAATTAGCAATTAAAAGCGCGAGCAACGGAAATGAGATTATTTTTGACGAAAGCAACAAAGGCGCAACATTAACATCAAGCAAGTCAAGCCGAATCAAAACAATTGACGATTTAATTAAACAATGTGATATTGATTTGGACGTGTGGGAAATTGACCGTTATGTGGTTAATAAATGGGAAGTTGGTTCAACGGTTGACGGACAAATTGTGGTTGAACCTCTATTTCAAATAAAGGCGTGGTTAAAAAAACACAAAGAAGTTTTTCAATTAAAACAATTGCGTGAATCATTAATAAATGACGTCAAAGAATTTGCGCCCACATATCACAAAATTGATTATCAAAAAATTGACAAGGGACAATTATTAGAAATAAACATTTTTGATTTACATTTTGGAAAATTATGTTGGGGATTAGAAACGGGGGACAATTACGACACTAAAATTGCCCGCAAACGCTTTTTAAACGCTATTTCCGCCATTATTTCACGCGCAAAGGGCTATGACATCAAACGCGTTTTATTTCCTATTGGAAACGATTTTTTTAATTCAGACGATTTGAACAACCAAACAACGGCGGGAACACCACAAGACGAGGACGTGAGGTGGCAAAAAACATTTCGTGCGGGACGACAATTATTAATTGACGGAATTGATATGTTGTCACAAATTGCGCCGGTTGACGTGGTGGTTGTTCAAGGAAATCACGATTGGGAACGGACGTTTTATGTTGGTGACGTTTTGGATTGTTGGTATAATAAAAATGAAAACGTTAATGTCAACAACAACCCAACACCCCGAAAACATTATAAATTTGGAAATTGTTTAATTAGTTACACACACGGAAATAATGAAAAAGTAAATGATTTGCCGTTATTAGTTGCAACCGAAGTTCCTAAATTATGGGCGTCCACACAATTTCGGGAAATTCATATTGGTCATTTACATCATAAAAAAGAAATTAAATATATGTCAACGCAAGAACACAAAGGAATGGTTGTCCGTTATATGAGATCATTGAGTGGAACGGACGCGTGGCATAATTTAAAAGGATATAAAGGCGCGGTTCAAGCGTGCGAGGGGTTTATTTGGGACGAAAACGAGGGGTTAATTTGTCAATTTTCCCATAATATCATAAAATAATAAAAAAATTAACAGAAGTAAATAAAACTTTTTTGCATATTTATTAAAAAAAACTTGTAGGAAATGAAAAATTGTTTTATATTTACAACAAGTTTGTAACAATAAGTAAAACAAACACAACAAAAAAAACAAAAAATGAAAAATTTAGTATCTATTGAAAAAAAGAATTTTATCAAAAAAGAATATGTTGAAGAAAAAAACATTATGTGTGAATATGATTTAGTAATGGATTTGTTAGACGATTCATTATTTGAGCAAGGCGACATTAAAGAAATGATTGAGGTTTGCAAATATGTTTTTTCAAATTTATATAATAATTGTATAGGTATAAAAAAAGATAGTCAAGACCTATTTATTAAACAAAATGTTATCGAATCGCACAATGATTGGGTTGAAAATAATTATGCAAACGATTGGGCGTAAATAAATTAATAACGGGCGGTGAAATTCCGCCCACAAAAAAAACTATAAAATGGAATTTAAAATAACAGATTATCAAATGGACGAATTTTCAACAATGTATAAAGTTGAATATAATGGACAAACATATGTTTGCAATTACAATGGCGGATTGCCACGTTTACAACAATGCAAATTAACCGAATCACAAAGAAGTGATTTAAAAGATTTATTGGAAGAATTTTTTCATTTTCAAATGTGCGAAAAATTGACACCAAAACAAATTAAAGAATCAAATTCATATCAACATTTAATGGAAGAATACGAGGGTTATTTTTTTGGCGAAGACACGGACGATTCATCTTTAAAACAAATTTTGATTTTTGACGAAGTGTTACACATTGAAGAATATAAAAGTGGACATTATTCGTTGGTTTTAGGAAATCAAGATTGGTACGAACCAAATTTAAATCCATTGGTTTGTCGTTTATTTACTTATTCAAAATTATACATTTAAAAAAACTGTTATGAAAAAATTATTTAATCAATTCAAATGTTGGGTCTTAAATATAGACCGATATAAAACAATAAAAGAAATCAAATTATCAACAAACATTAAAACAATTCACAAATACGACAATTGGAATAATGTTATTAAAATCGAAACAAAATGTGGAAATTAATTTGGAACACCGATTTATATGAACCGTGTAAAAACACGTTCAAAGAATCCGACACGTTAATTGATTTTTTCCAAAGTGAAAAATTTGGATTTGAATTAAAAGAAAATTACGCATTAACGTTTTGTTTTAAAGACGTTGACAACGATTTTCAAGCCATATCCGATTATGTTGATTTGGAATTAATTGAACAAGCGTTAGAACAAATGAAAGTGGGCGACACATATTATTGGTGTGAACACCCGTTGGGTTGGGATTTTAAAATTATGCGTGAAATTCCATTTGTTAAAATATGAAAGTTTTAGAATTATTTGGTGGTTCTTGTAGTTTTTCAAATGTAGCAAAAGCACGTGGACACACGGTTTTCACGGTTGACATTAAACCGTTTGACGGAATTGATTATGTCACCGACATATTAGATTTTGACGTTTCAAAAGTCCCATTTAAACCGGACATAATTTGGGCGTCACCGCCTTGCACATATTTTTCCGTTGCAAGCATTGGACACCATTGGAACAAAGACCATACACCCAAAACACCACAAGCCGAACACGGCATTAAAATCATTAAAAAGACAATTGAAATAATTGAAATGTTTCAACCGGATTGTTTTTTTATTGAAAACCCACGTGGAAAATTACGCAAGTTGAATTTGTTTGAAGGTATTGCGCAACGCAAAACGGTCACATATTGTCAATATGGTGACACAAGAATGAAACCAACGGACATTTGGACGAATGTATTATATGGCGTGTTTAATCCATTGGGTTGGTGTCCACGTCCAATGTGCAAAAACGGGGACAAGTGTCACGTTGCCGCGCCACGTGGATCGAGAACCGGCACACAAGGGTTGAAAAACAATTATGAAAAATCTAAAATCCCTTTTGAATTATGCAATGAAATTATTGAAATAACTGAAAAATTAACTTTAAATAAATAAACTATGTCAAAAAACAATCAAAAACCAAAAAGACGCGAAAACACACATTATTCGCGCGCATTGAATTATTTACAAACACACGGACACATTAACAATCACATTGCGGTTTATGAAATGGAACCACGCAATTTTGATTTAGCAAGCACAATAAAAACATTGCGACGTGACGGTTACAACATTGAAACAATACGTGTTGACGGAACAAGCGCGTTCCCGCCATTTAAAAAATACCGTGCCGGTGATTATGTTTTAATAACAGACGACACCGAAGTTGTTGACAATATAGACGACGCGTGGTCAAAAGTTAAATCTTATTTTAACCTTAAATAAAATTTATCAAATCAAAAAAAATTAGTATCTTTAAAAAAAATTATTATATGGAAAACAAAACAGACACAAAAAGGGAACGTTTAAGGGCGTTATTTGTGAAATATGAATTAGACAAAGAAGACATTTTTTCATTGAAAATGGGTGGGCGATCTATTCCAATTGTAACAAGAACCGGCGTTGAAAAAATAATGTCAAAAGACAACATTGAATTAAAATATGAAGTGGTGGTTTGTGAACGTGATTTTTGTGCCGTTAAATGCACGGCAAAAAAAATGATTTAATAATTGAAACTTATGCAACCGCGCAACCGAAAAATTGTAAATCAACATATTATTTGGAAATGGCGGAAAAAAGAAGTAAGGCAAGGGCGGTTTTACAAATCACCGAATTTTATTCATTGGGTGTTTATTCAGAAGTTGAAAGCGACGAATTTAAACAACAAGAACAACCAAAACAAAATCCGGTTTATAAAAAAGTGGTTGACGATATGGAACAAACAATGCGTGAATATAATGGCGGATAAAATGAAATTAGTTAACATTTACAAAAACGGGGAATATAACGTGGTTTCGTCTTGTGATTATTTAAAAAATAAATACAAAGAAAAACCGGTGAAATATGTTTTGTTAGATTATGCAAAGAATGTTTTTGGTGATAATTTTTTGGGTGATTATCCTAATAAATTTAATTTTAAAAAAGTTCCACCAATCGTTTCTTTTTTGGCGCGTATGTCGGCAATGGGAATCGAAACATTTAATAATCACACAATTGTTTATGGAAAAATTTACAACGTTCACAAAGGTTTTGGCGTTGGTGAATTAATGTTATTAAGCGAAATTGAATTGCCAATTTCAATTAAAGAATTAAATAAATTAGTAAAAACAAATAAAATTAAAATTAGTTAGTTATGGTATTAAAAATTATTGGAATTATTTCGTTAATAGTGTTGGTTTTGTTGGCATTGTCTTCATCTTATATTTCGGGAATTATACGTGGTTTTACAATTATGTCGAACCCCAACGAAGAAACAACCAAATTTGAAAAAAATTTAATAAAAAAGGTTTTTAAAAAAAATTTAAATTCACCTTTTTATGAAAATTTATTTATAAAAAATGAATTGCGTGAAGTTAAAAAAGAAATTGAAAAAAAGAATTCAAAAATTAAATCTAAAAAGAATGTCAAAAAATCAAAAAAATAAAGATTGGATTGACGATTTGTTGGACGGTGTTGACGACCCAATTGTGAGTGAAACAAATGGTTTTGCATATATTTCATTTGTTGAATCATTAATTTATGGTTCAATAAATACGGGTGACGAAAAACAAAAATTGATTGATTCATTGGAAACAATGAGAAAATCAGAAATGGACGCATTATGTATGTGGTTAAAAGATAATCAAGTTTATAACGATTGTCGCGACCAATTTAAACAAATGTGTCGAAATGGTGTATTTAATAATAAAAAATAAAAAAATGAAAGACAATTTATTTATGAAAACGTTGAGATTTCACGGCGTTTCTAAACGAGAGTTGGGGACAGAATTAAATTTATCACAACCAACGGTTAAAACCTATTGTGAAAACCCAACAAAATTCAGATTAGAACATTTAAAATCAATTGGAAAAATGACGGATTTGAGTTTGGACGAAATGGACGAATTAATTAATAATAAAAAATAAACAAAATGACAGATAAAATTTTTATAAACGGCGTGTTTTTAAGGGAAAAAACATTTGACAATGGTGGTTCAATAATTAACATTGACATAACAGATATTGAAAGTTTTGCAAATCAATTGCGTGACAATCAAAAAAATGGTGGCAAAATAACGCTTGAGATCAAAGAACGTAGAAACAAAACAGACAATGGATTAACCCATTATATGGAAGTTTCACAATATGTTCCAAAAGAACCCGAACAATCGGTTGTTAATAATCAATCACAAAACAATGATGATTTGCCGTTTTAATTTAATAAATTAATATGGATAAAAAGAAAATAAATGAAAATGTGGAATTTTTGGCGGAATCATTGGCGCACAAAAGAATGGAAAAAAAATATAAAGATTCCCCCGTTCGGTGGCGTGTTCCACATTATGACGAATATATTTCGTTTAACTATACCCCCAAAGCACAAAAGGATTTTGATAAATTTGTAATCTATTATAAAAACATTTTAAATGAGCATTGAAAAAAGACAGTTTTTGGGGGTGTGGATTCCACGCGAAATTTATTTAAACAAGGATTTAACGTGGACAGAAAAAATTTTATTAGTGGAAATAAATTCGTTAGACAATGAACAAGGTTGTTTTGCGTCCAATGATTATTTTGCGGAATTTTTAAGTTGCACAACCACAACCATTTCAACATCAATTTCAAAATTGAAAAAATTGGGTCTTGTTCGTCAAGTTTCTTTTGACGGACGAACGCGTGTTTTAAAAGCAGATTTTAAAAAATATGAAACGCAGAGTTTAAAAAAATTTAAAGGCAGAGTTAAAGAAAATTTAAAACATAATAATACAACTAATAAAACAATTATAAAAAAAGAAAAAATTAATAAAAAAGATTTTAATAATTCAGTTTGTATTAATGTTGAACAATTAAAAGAAAACCACGTGTGGATTGAAAGTGTGTCAATGTTTTTAAAAATATCAAAACATAACACATCACAATTATTAAATGAATTTATTTCTGAACAAAAATTAAAGGGCGACGATTTCAAAGCATTAAAGGAAACAAAATCCCATTTTTTAAATTGGTCTAAAATTCAAGTTGCTAAAAACAAAAAAACAAATCCAAGTTGGGGAAAGGTAATTAAATCAAATATCGTTCCAAAAAAGACCGAACCGGAAAAAAAGATTACAGAAAAACAAAAACGTGAAATGCACAAAATGTTTATTATGGACAATTTAATAAATCCATATAAACAATTCGTTGAAACCGGCACATTTAGAGAAATAAAAGATTATGGCGGAATAATAACAAAAGAATTGGAAAAATATAAATTATTGTATAATGACAAAAATGTGATCCAAAAACTTAAAAAAGAATTAATTCAATCTAATAAACTAAAATCAAACACAAATAAAATTGGAAACATTTTAAAAGTAAATTCAAAGGAAATTAATTTATCAAGTGAAATTTTAAAATTAACATTCAAAAGTTTAAAACAAAAAAGGGTTGATTTAGAAAAAGTAATAAAATTGTAAAATGGCACAAAACGAATTAAAAGTTCAAATTGCGGTTGTTAATTGGATTAAATATAATTTTCCCGAATTACTTTATTGCGCAAGTGCCGGCGGAATGAGAACATCATTATCAGTTGCAAAAAAAATGAAGGCGTCCGGCTATGTCAAGGGTTTTCCCGATTTGGGATTATTTCACCCAACAAACAATCATAATGGTATGTTTATTGAATTAAAGGCGGACAAAAAAGGTTATGCGTCAAAAGAACAAAAAGAATGGATTGAAAAATTAAATTCACGTGGTTATTATGCCGTTGTGTGCAAAGGATTTGAAGACGCAATTGAACAAATTACAAATTATCTGAACGAAAATGTTTAATAATATATTGATTATTATGGCAACATTATCAATTTACATCATTGTTATTAATATATTTAACAGAGGTAAATAAAAAAAACTTTTATTTTCTTGCATTTAATCAAAAAAAGTTTCATATATTTAATATATCAAACAAAAAAAACTATAAAATGGACAAAGTTATTAAGATCGGAAATTATTTTCAAGTTGTAACCATACACGGGGACGTTATCAGTAAAAGATATAAAACAGAAAACGGCGCATTAAAAGCGTTAAAAAAATTAAATTCCTAAAAAATGCAAAATAGATATATTAAATACCGAGTTTATAAAAGAATTGAAATAATGTATGACAGATTATTTAAAGTGTGGATATGTTATCAAATGGATTTCACGGCAAATACATTACAAGAAATGAAAAATTATATAAGTGCCGAACACCTAATGAATATGAACGCCGGACAATGTAAAATTTTAAATTACTAAAAAATGAAATTTAATTTATTAAATAAAATTGCCGACATAAGTTGGAAGGCTAAAATTGAAATTGAGGATTATAAAATTTTCAATGATAGTGTTTCAATATATTATTTTGACGACAAAGACGAAATTTTAATTGTAGTTTGGAATGATTGGTTCGGTGACATTGAATGTTTTATTGACACATCACAATTTGGTTCATTTATTGAAACGTGCGACACCGCAGTTGACGAAGACAATTTTGATTATAAAAATGAATCGGTATATCAAACAACATACCATATGGACATTGACGATTTTTTAAACGAATATGGACAAGAACAATTGATTCACTTTGTTAATGATAATTTAAAAATTAGTGGAATTAAAAAAATAAAACGACCATTTGTTGAACGTTTAAAAC
>TARA_R100000655_G_scaffold38023_2_pt1 | contig 31255 bp, 30 predicted proteins | sample TARA_R100000655 | Tara Oceans TARA_R100000655 (sample SAMEA2622497) | marine metagenome | biome: marine biome (ENVO:00000447); feature: deep chlorophyll maximum layer (ENVO:xxxxxxxx); material: "saline water (ENVO:00002010), including plankton (ENVO:xxxxxxxx)" | depth 90 m
CTTTTCTGAATTAGATCATCTGTCGAACTTCTATTGTATTACAATAACTTTCTTAAGTCGTCAATTATAAGTGAACAACACTTAACCTACCAAAACTTAGTAATGGTCATAGATCTAAAAAAGAACAACACTCTCACCTTTAGGATAAACCTTAGTCAGTGAGTTAGGGAACGACCCGAGTGTTGTGTGTTATACTGATTGATAGAGTGTATAACGACTCCAATACTGTTCATCTGGTGTGATGATTAGTATCTACTACAGTTCAATGTATCCTTTCTCTTGAAGGGATTTGTCAAGATACTGAATTACCTCTTCAGTATACTCAAACCACTCATCTCCCTTAGTTGATACGAACTTGTCAGTAACAGTGTCGTACTTAAGTTGTCCGTCTCTACGAAGAACTATCTTCCTAGAACCGTCAGACTTAAGAGTAACAATGTCATAACGACCATATCTCTTAGGAGACTTAACTGTAGTAGTAGTAGATGTATTATCCATACCAATATTCTGTAATGGTTATGATCTAATTTCGACGTGGGGGGATTTGATTTCTCTTTCAGACCGGGGGGACTTTTCAATAATGGTCTGCATCTTAGAATATATACCATAAAAAATTTTATAGAAAAAATTATTTTTTATAGGATTTTTTTATATATCTTTGTCACCATAATTATAGTTAAGTATAAAACTATAGCTAAAATGAAAGTTAATGGCAAAAAAGGAAAAAGACTGGAAAGAACTATTCTACTGTACGCATAAACAAGCTAATGCATGTATCGTGAATAAAGAGGAAGCTTTTACTTATATCGATAACCACAAACTCAAGGTTATGTTTAAAGCAGAAGCTAATGATGGTACTCCGAGGAGAATATGGAGCGTATTAGATCCTTCAGGGGCTCCGTGTGGATATATGTATACAGCAATAGCGGATTTAGGAAAAAAGAATAAAGATAGCTTTAAGAAAGATGCATTTGATTTCTTAGAAGTACGAGTAGATCGTGATGCATATGTAAAAGATGATGCGAAGAACTATCCTAGAACCAATTACTTTTTAGAAAAAAATAATATCGCGGGTTAGAGTAATGGTGAACTCGCTGGTTTCATTAGCCAGAGCCGGAGGTTCGATTCCTTCACCCGCTACTAAATTTAAAAACGAAGAATAATGGCAATAACAGATAATAGCAGATTAGTAAGTGCAATAAACAAGCAAAGCAACTCAACCGATCCAGGTTGTGGTTGTGGTGCACAGTTAGTACGTAAGGGACAAGCTTTACCAGCTGGTGACTATGTCATGATGAAAGGCCTTGCGGCAGCCCCTCTCATTTTAAGTAATATCGTTTGGAAAGGAGAGCCATGGAATGATTCAGCTCTAGCTAATAATGCTCCTGTAACAACACTAAATCTCGATTTAAGATATTCTATGAGTTGGGAAATGAATATTGAATCATGTGATGTGGCAGGTGCAGATGCAGTTTTTTACAAAAGGTGTAAATAAGCATGATTGATAAAGATTTGATTGAACAACTAGCAGAAAAATATGATTTACCAGATTTTGTAGTAGAGAGTATAGTTAAATCGCAGTTTAAATTTGTTCAAGATAAAATGGAAGAGGGTGAATGCGCTAAAGTGAGATTGCATCATTTTGGCGTATTTAAAGTAAAGCCGAAAAGATTATATATAATAAACCAAGAAACAGCTAATGAATAATTGGACCGTAAATATAGATATAATGAGAGAAAATCTACAGCAAGTGACAGAGTCTTTGCATAGAGTTGAGGGGGATATAATCTTTTATACTTCTAATCCTGATCCGGAAAACAAAGAGCTAATTAATTTAGACATTGTAAAGAAAGAGTTAGAACAGCAAAAAGCTACCTTAGAGGCTGATATAAATGCGTATTATAATGGATTAACATATAGCTGGGAAATAAATCCAGCATCTGGTCTATCAGCACCAGAATTCAATGATACGATAAAAGGTGGAGGATACGAAATATCATAATAATGGCAAAAAAGAAATCTAGATTTATAGAACATCCAAAACAAAAATCATTGTACCCGTTCTCTTTACCGGGAGGTACAATGATTAATTTTGCTACAAAAAAAGATAAAGAAAGAATACAATATCTATCTGATTTATTATTACAGCCTGGAAAAGATAATAAGCCACAAAAAACAAATCTAGATCCTGCTGTTAGACTTACTAATGATAATCCATTACTTAACGCTACACCAGCAGCTGGCGGATTAATAACAAAAATTGAAGCTATTCCTACTAAAGAGTTTAATAAAAAATATAAACTGCCTGAAGCAGGGTATGCTAAAAAAGTTCAAGCATCAAATCCACGTCTATCTAATGTTAAACCTAAAGCCAAAGAAAAAGAAGTAAAAAAAGAAACTCCAGTAAAGACATGGGTAGGACCTCCGTATACAACAGAAGAATTATTACCACAGAATTTAAGATATACAATGGCTCTATCTGCTAATAGTAGTAGTCAGTCGAATTGTCCAACCTGCACAGGCCAAATTGGGAAATATGTTAAGGTGAATGATTGTGATGGTAATGGACCATATCATTTTCCGTGCGCTGTATTTGAAGGTGGTACCCCAACTAATGCTATATTAGGAGTACCAGTATCTTGCGCTCCTCCAGGTAATCCATATCATTATCCTTGTGCTAGTACTTGTTGGGGATCTCAATGGATACCAATACAAATTAGTGATTGTAATCCTGCATATAATGAATGCTCATCATTAAAACAAGATCCTGTATGCATTACTACAGTAACACCTTCATGTGCATCACCAGGACAACAGGCAATTAATAGATCAGCATCAGGAGCATTAGATGCTTGCGCAATGGTTACTGCCTATGTTACAAGTGGTTCTTTTGGTTGGGATAATATAAACAGAGGAATATTTGTTGTACCTAGTACAATGAATGCGCCAGGAGTTGGTTTTCAATTAATGAATGAAGAAGATTGTTATAATATGATAAATGCTGCTATTTCAGGACCTCCTTTTAATCTTAACGGAACTCTTTCATCAAATACTGGTAGTGTGGCTAAATTCGGTAATAAAATATATACTTCTTTTACTTATACACCAATACAAGGGAGTTCTATACGGTTGATAAATGAGCTTGAAATAGACCCAACAGGTACAACGGTAACTTTTAGTAATATGTATGGTATTAATGTAGGTTCTTTTATGCCGGGTAATTCCTTTTGTTCAATGGGAGTAAATAAGCTTTTAAATAATGAAGGTTTTAATATATACCAAATAGACTTAGATCCAGGAACAAGTACATTTACAAAAACGTTGTTATTTGCTACAGATCAAACACAACCAGCTGGTGATATGGTATATGACCCAACTACTGATACTATATGGATTGCGCAAATGGGCCAACCCAATGTTATAAAGCATTATGATATAAATGGAACTGTTTTAGGAAGTATTGCAACGACTAGTGTTGTAGTTTCACTGTGGTGTGAGGCTGGAGAAATTTTATTCTATAGCGGAGGAGACCTTCAGAGTATAGATAAAACAAATTATACATTAGTTCCAGTTCATAGTACTTATCCATATTTCCCAAACAATAATGGGGGAGATGCAGCATCAGATCCTACTTGTTGCGGAGCTAGTTCACCACCTCCTCAAACATGTGCAACCCCTAACCAACAAGCTTAAGAAATGGCATTATTTGATTTAAAAAACGGAAATATAGTATTAAACCCAGACTCTTTAGCATTGCCTGGGTTTAGAGAGATCTGGAAAAAAGATAAAACAAAAGGTAAAGATAAAGCTACTAGAGAAATATCTTATATCTTTTTTATGTGTGATTATAATAGTCCTTATGCAGTATATCCTACACATAAACGAAAGGATGTTATTATTAAGGACTTTATGAAAGAGGACAAATGGAAAGAAACTCCTGAAATAAAAGAAGCCATCAAGAGATACCAGGAATTTCAAGAGACTCATACAATGAGACTCATGAGGGCGGCAAAAGGAGCAGCTGATAAATTAGCTGGATATTTTGAGAATATAGATTTTCTTAAAACAGATGATAATGGAAAGCCTATTTATACTGCAAAAGATGTAGCCTACAATTTAGAGAAAGTAGGAAGTATTGTAGACAGTTTAGATAAGTTAGAAACTAGAATTAAAAAAGAAGTTAAAACTGAATCTCGTGTTAGAGGAGGCGGAGACATCGGATTATATGAACGATAAAATTAATAATTATGGGATGCGGATGCAATAAAAATAAAAAAGTGGGACAACCTGTTGTTACACCAATTACTTCAAAAGGATTTGAAGTTCCAAAACAAGAGATAGAGCCTGTTAAGGAAAATAATACTAGCAGCCCTAGTCTTTTGAAAAAGGCTTTAAATTTTGGTGAAGCTATAGTAGATCACGTAGCAGATGGTATGGTTAAAGTAGATAAAAATGAATTAACAGCTAGACTTAATATATGTTCAAAATGTACACATAATCATGGAGGAACATGTAATAGATGTGGATGTATACTCACTACTAAAGCAACTTGGAGATCCTCGGATTGTCCTTTAGGCTACTGGCCCAATGCAAAAACAGAATAGTGAATGGAAGAAATATTAAAACTTATAGAAGGATACGGGCTCCCTTTAGTATTATTACTAGGAGCTTTATATGCTTTATATCGTTTTTTCTTTTTTAGCATACATGAAGTAAAAAACACATTTTCTCGACACCATGAGAAGAATGCTGATAATATGAATGAAATAAAAAAGAAGATAGATATAATTTTAGAATATATTAGAAAAAAACAATAACATGGCAATTACAAGAAAGCAATTAATAGATAATTATGGGTTTAGACCATCTAAAGATCATAAGAAATTATTAACTAGAAAGGTAGGTGGAGAAGACACAATAGATGTATTCGGTAATGTAATGTTTTACGAAGGTAAATCAATATGTACATTAGAATGGATGCCTCTAGAATTATTCTCAGCTTATTTAGAAAAATTAATTAGTAGTATAAAAAAGAAACAATATGCAGGAAAAGTATGATTCAGAAATATTAGACGAAGCGATGAACAACGCCTATGAAATTATTATAGGCGCTAAAACTTTTGATAAAATAATGGATAAGGAAGGAGAGTGTTCATTACCTTATGACATTAGACAAGAAGAGCCAGATCTAGAAGGTATGATTGAATATTTTATTGAAACTGAAGAATATGAAAAATGTTCAGTACTTAAGAAAATATTAGAGAATGAAAAATTTTTTTCAAGAAAACCAGTTTAATTTATGACTAAAGAAAATTTATATATAAAAGAAAATAGCCTTTCACCAGAATTATGTAAACAACTGATAGAAAGATTTGAAAGTGATGAGAGAAAAGCTCCAGGACAAATGGCTGGAGGAGTAAATGAAGATATTAAAAAGACTACAGATATGAATATTAGTCTTAATGAGGGATGGAAAGATTTAGATAATAAATTATATGAAGAATTAAAAGATGAGGTTTCTAAATATATTAATGCAACTATGGTAGGAGACAAAGTATACTTTCCTCCTAATATAGCAGATTCAGGTTATCAGGTACAAAAATATGATAAAGGATCTGGATTTTATGACTGGCATGTAGATGAAACATCTTCACAAAAAAGATATATTGTTTACATGTGGTATCTAAATGATGTAAAAGAAGGAGGCGAAACTGAGTTTAAAGATTTCAGCATTAAACCTGAATGTGGTAAATTAGTTTTATTTCCTTCTACATGGGAATGGCCTCATAGAGCATTAATGCCTATATCAGATGATAAGTATATTATTACAGGATGGATAATACAAACTCAATAAATTATTAACTTTATAATATTATAACATGAATGGCAAAAGAGATTGGGGAAAATACAAAAATAACATTAGACTTAAAAACAATAGGTTTAATTATAGCTGGAATAGTTTCTTTAGTGGGAATGTGGTTCGCTCTACAAGCTGATATTGAAGAAGCGAAAGAATTACCAATACCACCAGAACCAGAAGTAACTAGAATGGAGTATGATTTAAAAGATCAAATGATACGCGAAACGATCTTAAATACTCAGGATGATGTAACAGAAATTAAGGAGTCTATCGAAAAGATAGAAGAAAAATTATATAAATAATGGAAGAGACTAATGAGATAAAAACGTATATTACTTATATTTTGATTATGATATTTGTGTTTCTTATGGGCACAGCAAGTAATGCACAAGTAACATTAACAGATGATAATTTTACAAAAGTAAATAGTGGAACATCTGTTGTTGAATTTTGGGCCCCCTGGAATGAAACTAATATGTGTACATCTTGGTTATCAGAAATAACAGGAGCTATGTATTATATTATGAATGTAGAAACTGAAAAAGCCAAATCCTTTAAAATAAAAGTATTACCAACAGTAATTATTTTTAATGATGGAATAGAAGTTAAAAGATTTGAAGGTGATATAAAATTTAAACTATGTCCCAAGAAAGCGCCTAAAAAAGTTCAGGGTGTTGTAAATGAACTTAATAATTAAATAGATATTAATGAAAAAATTTTTAGAGATATTCAAAGATGATAATGACTGGAATGAAAAAGCTATTGTAGGCTTTATTGCATTTGTGATTATGATTTTAATAATGCTAGCCGATATGATTACAGGTTGGTGTGGTAAAGATTTAGTAATAAATGAATTTGTTTATGACTCGTTCCTATTCTTAGTATTAGGATGTTTTGGAATAGCGGGTATTGAAAAATTCGCAAAAAAATAGAAATAATGAAAGTTAAATTTTGTAAATGGATAAAAGCTATAACCTTTGGTTTAGTTTGTTTAGAATGGTGTATAAAACCTGAAGTATGTGATGCAGGAGATAAATGTTGTAAAGCGTAATGAAGTTAGGTAGAATTAGTGAACATGTAAGTTATCGTGAAGGAGTTCGTAGTAGAACTGCAGATAGACTAGGATTGGAAAATGTTCCAAACACAGAACAGCTTAAGTGTATGAAAGAGATTGCAGAAAATGTATTCGAACCATTACGTGCGTATGTAGGAGGACCAATAAAAATAAATAGTTTTTTCAGGGGAGAACCTGTTAATACTGCTATTGGTGGAAGTAAGCGATCACAGCATATGAAAGGTCAAGCAATGGATCTTGATGATACATTTGGAAGATGTAGTAATGCCGAAATGTATCATTTTATAAAAGAGCATCTAGATTTTGATCAGTTAATATGGGAGTTTGGAGATGAAGAAAACCCTAACTGGATACACGTTAGTTATGTGACTCATAGAGAAAATAGAAAAAAACTAACAGTAGCTTTAAAAAGAGACGGAAAAGTTGTATATGAAAATAGAGAAATGTAGATGAAAAGAATAGGGGAATATGTATTTGATTGGATTTCTACATTTAGAAATTATGTGTATCTAAAAAAATTAGATGCCTCTACTTCTACAGATGCTGTTGTTGTAGAACCTGATGGTAAATTAGGTACTGGTACAATGGGAACTGTAGGGGGAACCGGTACAGGAGACACTGTTGCTAAATGGATTAATCCAACAACATTAGGTGATTCTGAAATTACAGATACAGGGAGTGTTGTAAAAATAGGTTCTGATGCTACAGCTCAAGAAACATTGTATATAAATACAGACAATAGAACTGTTGGTTTTAGAACACAGACTCCTGGATCTGCTATGGATGTAAATGGAACATTAAGGGCAAGAAATGAATTAAATATTGGAGTAACTACTGAGCAAAACTTTTTTGTTGAAGGAGGATCTGGACCTAGATATGTTAAGATGGGAGCTTATACCAATGCTGCTAATTTCTTAGGTATGGAATTAGAAGAAAACCTACTTAAAACTACAGCAGGTTTTGGTAAAAATGGTAAGGTTGTACAAGCAAGCAGAATCTATACTACTAAAGTAGTTGGTAGTACAGCCGCAACAGACCCGTCGGGATGGCCAACAGGAGCTGGTCTTGCTAACGGTATAGCTATTACTCCAACCCCAGGACCAAACCAAGTAATGTATATTAGAAGTATATTAGTAAATAAATTAGGTACAGTAGGATCAGGATGGAGTTCGGGTAGTTATCCTATTCAATTTGGTTGGCGAGCTTCTGGAGGAGCAAATGCTGATAGGATTATAGGTGGAATACCAAGGCAAGTTGTAATATGTTCAAATCCACTAGATTGGTGGTATCAAGTAACACTAGATGCAGAAAAACATGGAACACCAATGTTAGGTCCAGTAACAAATAAACCTTTGCTTTTAAGTACTCCTTCTGTAATAAATGCTGTTAAACAGCCAGATATGTATTTTCAAGTTGAATATACATTAGTAAATGTAGTTAACTTAAGAACAAATGTAGATCAAACTCTAACTTAAAATAATATAATAATGGCAGTAACAGGAGAAATAAATGAGAGTCAAGGATTGTTCAATCATAGAACAGGACCTGGGGATATAGAAATACCTACAAATAATAAAGAGCTTAGTTTTTTAAGAATAGCTAATATATCTGGTGGAGATCTAGAGATAGATATATCTATAAAGCAAGACACTAATCCTACTAATATTAGAGAGTTTTTTTTATGTTATAGAATAACTATTTTAGATGGGGCAGGTATAGAATTTTTTGAAGACGAGCTTATTATGCCTCCTGGATTTAAATTAGTAGTAAACACTCCTGTAGCTAATTCGTTTTCTGCAATGTATAAATTTAAATAGTATGAATCACTTCCAAATAGTACCACATTTTGTTAATACAAGAGAGTTTTCTTGTGAAGCTAAAAACTTCATAAAGAATGGATATTATACTAACTCTCCTCCAGGCACCTATGCATATAGAGAATATTGGGATGAACAAACCCGTAGATGTATGGATGGTTATGAAATAGGAGGAGTTAGAATTACAGGTGCTCATTATTTTTATTTAAATTTTACACAGATTAAAGCAACAGTAAAGCAGGGTAAAATAGAAAGAAAGATCTTAACATTCCCTTCTTTTCTAGATATGGACTATTATTATTTTATGGAGGTAGAATTAGCTAGACAAAACGGGCAAGGAATAATTGTAGCAAAAGCCCGACGTAAGGGATTCTCATATAAGAACGGGGCATTATGTGTATATCAATATAATTTCTTTAGAGATTCTACAAGTATTATTGGAGCTTATTTAAATGAATATTCTGGAGCTACTATGAGTATGGCATTTGAAATGTTAAACTTTATAAATAAACATACCGCATGGGCAAAGCGTAGAAATCCAGATAGACGAGATTTTGTAAAAGCCAGGTTTAAAGAAGTGGTAGATGGCCAGGAAGTTTGGAATGGATATAATAGTGAAATATTTACACTAACGTTTAAGGATAACTTCTCGGCAGCTATTGGTAAAACAGCAGACCTTATGTTATTCGAGGAGGCTGGAAAATTCCCTAATCTTATAAATGCATATATGGTAACAGCTCCAGTATTTAGAGATGGTAATGTTATGATTGGTATGCCTCTTATCTTTGGAACAGGGGGTGACATGGATGGTGGATCTAATGATTTTGCTGAGATGTTTTACAATCCAGAAAAGTATTGGTTAAGACCTTATGAGAATATTTGGGATGATGGAGGTCTTGGAACTAATGCTGGATTTTTTATTGATGATATGTGGTATAAGCCTGGAAAGGTTACAATAGAGAAAACGGGCGAGGTAGTTAGTATGGTAGATGAAGATGGTAACTCTAATAGAGAAGCGGCTGAAACATTTTTAGATCAAGAGCGCAGGATATTAAAAACTACAGATTCTAGAACTACTTGGGAAAAATATATCACACAGTCACCAAAGACTCCAAGAGAAGCTTTCTTAAAAACAAGCGGAAATATATTCCCTACTATTGAATTAAATGCTTGGCTAGCTGAACTTGAAGTTACTAAAAAAGCACAAGACATGGCTATGGTAGGTGAGTTATATTGGGAAAAGGATACAGTAAAATGGATGCCTAATAATGATTTAAAACCTATTAATAAATTCCCATTAAAACCAAACGAAGATAAACAAGGATGTATTGTTATATGGGAACATCCTTATAGAGATGATTCTGGTAGTAGTCCGTTTGGATTGTATATTGCAGGAACTGACCCTTATGATCAAGACGATTCTACAACGAGCTCTTTGGGAAGTACTTTTATTTATAAGACATTCCAAAAGTTTGATAAAACTTATAATTTACCAGTAGCAGAATATACTGGTAGACCAGAAACCGCAAAAGAATATTATGAGAATATTAGAAAACTTCTCACATATTACAATGCGCAAACCTTATATGAAAATAACTTAAAAGGTTTGAAGATATATTTTGAGCAAAAAAAGTGTTTACATTTATTGAAGTCTCAACCAAGTATTTTAAAAGATATTGTAAATAGAACTACAGTAGCTAGAGGATATGGAGTACACATGAGTCAGCCAATAAAGGTGCAAGCTGAAATATATTTAAGAGATTGGTTGCTAGAAAAAAGAGCCGATGGTGAAGATGGTAATGATAAATTAAATTTACATTCTATATTGTCTATACCATTACTAAAAGAATTGATAGCATATGATAAAGATGGTAACTTTGACCGCGCAATAGCGTTTATGTTATGTATTTTACACTCACATGAAAACTATCATATTGATTTAGAAGCCCAGTTTGACTACGGCTTAGGTGATAAATTTTGGCGCACATCTCACTTTAAAAAGAGAAAAGTAAGATTTTAAACTAATTTTTAAATAAATTTATATATTTTTGTAAATTAATTAATTACGGATAATGGAAGAAAACATGGGATCATATATTTTGGGGGATCTGCCTAGACAGAAATTACCTCGAAATAAGAAAGGCAAGAAGTGGGCTCGTACATGTATTGATGAGCTTGAAAAAATAACGTATGGAGATATAAATTATAATGGAAGATCTTCTAGATTTAAAAAACAAATTAATTATGATTTGTTTAATGGTAAACTAGATCAACAAGATTTTCAATATGTACTAAATCCTTTTGGATTTAATGAAGGAGAATTCCCTGCACAGATGCAGCATTATGATATTATCTCTCCAAAACTTCAATTATTAATTGGTGAAGAAATAAAACGTCCATTTAATTTTAAAGTAGTATCTCATGATCCCGATGCTATTTCAAAATTAGAAGAGATGAAGAAAGAGATGATGATGCAGTATCTATATTCTGTGGTTGTTAGCCCAGAAGACGAGGCAGCTCAACAACAAGAACTTCAACAATTACAACAAACAGATCCTGAAGCCGCGGCAACTTATCAACCAAAAACTCCAGCTCAAATTGAAAAATATATTAACTATGAATATAGAGATATAAAAGAAATAACTGCTCAAAGTATATTAGAGTTTTTAACGAGAGAGGATGATTTAGAGCTTAAGTTTAATCAAGGATTTAAAGATGCATTAATTGCTGGTGAAGAAATTTATTGGGTAGGAGATATATCAGGAAATCCTACAGTTAGATTAGTAAATCCATTAGACGTAAGAGTAATTTTAGATCCAGATTCTCCGTGGATAGAAGACTCACAAGCAGTAATAGAAGAGAGATGGTTAACTTTATCTACAGTCATTGACGAATTTTATCAAGATTTAGAACCTTCTGAGATTGATAAACTCGAAAGAGGACCAGATGGAAGAAATGATAATATGGAAAGTAATGGTTTAAATTATCCATATAGCGAGTTTAATATAGTTAACTATGAAAGATTAGATACAGTAGGTAGTGGAGTTTTTGATCCTGGACAAATTAGACAGTATCGAAGAAATGGAATGATTAGAGTTCTACAAGTAGAATGGAAGTCTATGAGAAAAATTGGAATTGTTTCTTATTTTGATGCTCAAGGACAGGCGCAAGAAGATGTTGTAGATGAAATATTTGAAGTGCCGGATTATGCTGAAAAGAAAGGAAGATCTTATTTCTTTGATGGCGTAGAACTGAAGTGGTATTGGATAAGTGAGTATTGGGAAGGTACTAAAATTGGAGAAGATATTTATTGTAATGTTAAGCCTAAGAAAAACCAACGTAGAGATATGTCTAATCCTAGTGATGTAAAATCAGGATATGTTGGTTATATCTATAATGAAAGAAATTCAGAATCTATTTCATTAATTGATAGAATGAAGCCTTTCCAATATCTATATAATATTATTTACTATAGAACAGAATTAGCTATAGCTAAATCAAAAGGTAAAGTAGCATTAATGGATATTTCTCAAATACCTGCGTCTGAAGGATGGGATGTATCTAAATGGATGTATTACTTAGAATCTATGGGAGTAATGTTTATTAATTCTAGAGAAGAAGGAAATAGATCTAGAGATGCAGCTCCATTTAATCAATTCCAAAGTATAGATTTATCTATGGGTAATTATATTAATACTCATGTACAATTACTAGATGCAATTAAAACTGAACTTGGTGAATTATCAGGAGTTAGTAGACAAAGACAAGGTCAAGTACAAACATCAGAATTAGTAGGTAACACTGAAAGAGCTGTAGTACAGTCTTCACATATTACTGAATTCTGGTTCTATTCTCATAATGAATGTAAGAAAAGAGTATTAACTGCATTATTAGATGTAGCTAAAATGTCTTATAGAACAGGAAAAAAGATTCAATATCTAGGAGATGATATGATGAGAACTTTTTTAAATATAGATGCAGAAGACTTTACTAATTCTAGTTATGGAGTATTTGTTTCAAATTCTTCTAAAGATGATAGAGCATTAGAATCATTGAAGTCTTTAGCTCAAGCAGCATTACAAGCAGGAGTAGTAAGCTTTACAGATGTGGCTACTATTTTACAATCTGAGTCTATGACTAAGGTTAGAAAAATGTTAGAAACAGCTCAATCAGAAATGGAGAAAAAGCAAGCTCAAGCTCAACAAGCAGAACAACAAGCTGCTCAACAACAACAGCAAATGCAAATGCAGATGGAGCAAGAGAAAGAGGCTAGAGAAGATGCTCGTAATCTACAAGATAATGAAACTAAAATCAAAGTTGCTATGATTAATGCTGAGGCAAAAATGATAGACGCTGATGAAAATAATGATGGTTATGTAGATCATAAAGAAGCTGAAGCAGGAGTAGCTGAAGCCAAGAGTAATGCAGATATGGCACTACAAAGAGAAAAAATGCAAGGTGAATTAGGATTGAAAAAAGCTGAGCTAAATGAAAAGAAGAGGGCCAATAAAGCAGAAGAAGCTATAAAGAGAACAGCAGCTAAAAAGAAACCGAATGCACAGTAAGTTATTTTCAGAATATAGAAAAGCAAGATTTGGAGGAAACCTTGAAAGTTCTCCTAAAAAGGAGGTTCCATCTATGCCAAAAATATCAGGTTTTGTTGGGGCTAATCCTGAATGGAGAAAAAGAATTAAAGCAGAATATGGTACTAAAGATCCTGTACCTACTGTTGATCCAAGAGAACTACGAGCAAATGTTGGTTTAATAGAACAACAAATACCTGTTACAGAGGCTACACAAGAAGATCCATACTTCAGTGGTATAGGTCCAGTTATTCCAGAAGAATTAAAAAAATCAAATTTTAAAGTTAATAAATATGGATGGGCAGATATAGATCATTATAGATCTAAAAAAGATGATACTGAATATATTACAGATCAACAAAACCTAGCAGTATCAGAAGGTAGAAATATTACTGTTGATGGTGCTTGGGGTAATAAGACTTATAGTGCAATAAATCAAAGTCTAGTAAACCGACAGTTAGAGAACTATACTAATCCATATTTTACTGAAGAAGAATTCCAAGCTCAAATATGGAAAGAATCTGGTGGAAAGAATTCTGTAGTTTCAGATGCAGGAGCAATGGGTGTAGCACAGTTTTTACCAAGCACATTTAAATGGGCAAAAGAAAAAGGATGGATTCCAGAGACAGCTAAGATAACAGATCCAGCTGCTCAAGCATTAGCTCAAAGACGTTATATGGATTATATATATGAAGATAGAAGTAATGTAAAATCTGCTACAACAACAGAAGAAAGAAAAGCTAGAACATTTGCTGCATATAATATGGGCCCAACTAATTTTGATATATTCTGGAAATCATTATCTGCTGAAGATAAAAAAGCAGGATGGTCAACTTGGTATAAGAAAATGAACAACGAAACTAAAATGTATGTACTGTGGAATATGGATAGAGGTACATACAAAAAAGATTATTCAACTCCATATAAACACAAAAAAGGCTATATGACCTCTAAGTGGAATGATGTAAATTATGGTTTTGAAAACTTTGTAAAGAAAAATGAGATTTATAGATATGAATAAAAAGCTATAATAAACAATAAAAAATTTATTTTTTCCTGTTAAAAGGTTTTTTTATGTAATTAATTAAATATATTTTTGTCGAATTCAAAAAACTAATATTATTATGTCAGAGAATACAAACGATAATCCACTAGACGGATTTAAAAACTTGGCTGCAGAAATAATGCCAGCTGAGAATCTAGAAGTACAAGAAGTCGCATCAGTACCAGAAGAAAACTTAACAGAAACTTTAGGTGCTGATACAGGGGTCAAAGACTTAACAAATACAGACCTCACTACTGATGAAGTAGAACATATGGACGATGATAAAGAGGAGAAGAAGGAAGAGGAGAAAAAAGAAACTCTTTCGGCTGATAATTTAGAAATCGCGTATAAAGAAGAAATGGTAGAAGAAGAAGACGTAGCAGAAGAATCTGTTGCTGAATCTGATTCTGAGGAAGTATCACAACTTGGGGTACTTGCTAATTACCTAAAGGAAGAAGGTGTTATTGATTTTGATGACGAAGAATTTGAAGACTCAGAAGATGGGATCAAATCTTTGATTGAGAATGAAATAAAAAAAGGTGTAAGTAAATACAAAGAAGACCTTCCTGCTTTAGCACAAGAATTTATTGAGTATATAGATAAAGGAGGAGATCCTCAAAATTTTGTAAAAGCTACAAGTGATGTTGACTTTAGCCGAATTGACCCAAAGATGGTTAAGGGGAAAGAAAATTTACAAAAGCAATTAGTTGCAGAACTAATGAGACGTGAAGGTTTCACTCAGGATGAAATCCTTTCTGATATTCAAGATTTTGTAGATGGAGGTTTAATCGAGAAAAGAGCAAGCAGAGCTTTAAGTAAATTAAAGTCTATGCAAGCTAATGAAAGAAAAGACCTTCTTAAAAAACAAGAAGAATCTGCTCAAGCTAAAGAAGCTGAGTACACAAATTTTCTTACTAGTCTTAAAGACGATATTGCATCCAGAGAAGAAATCGCTGGTTTCCCAGTATCTAAGAAAGCAAAAAAGGATTTCTATGATTATATAACTAAACCTGATAGGAAGACAGGAAAAACAAGATTAGTAATGGATTCGGAAGCTGATCAAGATTCTCAGCTTAAGATGGCTTGGTTATATTATAATAAGTTTGATTTTTCAAAAGTTGAAAAAAAGGCTAGAACAAAAGCAACATCTTCACTTAAAGCAAGTCTAGAACGAGCTTCTGGAGTTTCATCAAAGAAACTAAAGAGTAAAACTAGAACAAAAGCTACAGGTAATGATATTGATTTCAGCTTGTTTGAAAACGCGCTTAAAATTTAAATAATGTTTAACTAAAAAAAGAAAGTGAATGGCTATAAACGGATTGCAACTTTATAAAACTAAGTGGCACTCGGGCTTGACCCAACAAAATCACCTTTCGTCAGCATATTTGACTGAGCCGGAAGTTATGAGTACTTTAGTAACTCGTATCTTCGGAATGCAGGGATCTAACCCAATCCAATATTTAACTAGCGGTATGGGAAGATCTTCTGAGATCGGAAACAGAGAGTACGACTGGCACTTACAAGGAGATGATGAAAAGGCAGTTCCAGTGACTGGAAACTTAGGTGACGGAGGAGCTCAACCAGGGCTTAACCGTACAACATTCCGAGTTAAGTTCGGAGAAAAATGGTTCGCTAACCAAGAAGTATTGGTTGCGGATGACAGAGATTACAGAGTAAGAGTAATGGAAGATCCATATTTTGATGGATCAGATTGGATCTACACGTTAAAATTAACGAGTCCAGACCCAACGAAATTCATGGACCCACTATTGATTGATGCAGGATCACAGTTCTCGAAAGAGTATACTACAGTTCCTGAATTCTCAACTGGTGGTAACACGACTTTCAGTGCTCCATTTAAAATGAGAAATCATTTATCAACTCTACGTAAATCTTACACAGTAACAAGATCAGCAGCAACTGATGCTCTTGTTATTCAACTAGCTGACCCTGCTAACCCAGGAAAGAAAACTACAGTGTGGACAAGATACGCTGAGTGGGAAGCAATGGCTCAGTGGTATAGAGAAATTGAAAGATCATACTGGTACTCAACATTCTCTGCTAATGCTAATGGTATTACAGATATGTTAGGTAACAACGGTCTTCCAGTATACGAAGGAGCAGGAATTAGAGAGCAAATTGCTCCTGCTAACAGACGTTACTATACAGATTTATCAGAAGGAATCATCAGAGATTTCTTAATTGATCTATCTTATAATGTGATGCCTGAGTCTTCAAGAGAGTTTGTTGCGTTTACAGGTGAGTACGGATTCGCAGAATTCGACAAAGCTATGAAAACAGCAGCTTCAAACTGGACTCTTGTTGATTCAACATTCATTACTGGTAGCGGGCAAAACTTGTCTTTAGGTGGACAATTCAAAACTTACCTAGGATTAAATGGTACTAAGATTACTCTTAAGCACTTACCATTATATGACAACACAGTTATCAACAGACAGTTACATGCTGATACTGGAAGACCATTAGAGTCTTACAGATTCACATTCCTTGACTTTGGTATGGCTGGTGGAGAATCAAACATCCAAGCAGTACATAAGAAAGACTCTAAGGATATGATGTGGCATACTGCTGGTTCTGTAGATCCATTTGGAAATACAGCTAAGTCTGTTAACACTATGCGTTCTGATAATCTTGATGGTTACTCAGTACACATGTTAACTGAGTGTGGTGTGATGATTAAAAATCCTATGGCTTGTGGTGAATTGATTTGTACTAAGGCAGCTCCAAACAGCTAATTAGTGTTTAATTTAAAAATTTATCATGAAAGATAGAAAAGGAAAAGTAATTTTGAAGGCTTTAGAAAGACAATCATGGTCTGGTTTTCATAGATTTCCTAAATGTAAAGATACGGTCATAGCTTCTCTCGGTCGAGGGGGCTATGCTACCGGTCTTTCACAAAAGGAAGAAAAGGATCTAGAATCAGAATTGCAAATGAAGCCTGGTACTTTAGGTAAGTACTCAGAATATTGGAGAGACTATACGGTTATATTAAATGACAAGGATAAAACCTTAATGTTAGAAAGACCTAGAGATTTTATTGATTATAGAATCTTAATGTCTAGTAAACGTGTAGCTAATTCAGTTAATAATTTACAAGATTGGCCAAAAGCAGAATATGTATTATATGATGCAGAAGAAGATGCTAAAAAGGATAATCTTAAAATTAAAGAAAAAAGGAAGGCTTATAAAACATTTAACTCAATGACAACAACTGAAATGCGTAATGTATTAAAACTAATGGGTAAGAAGTCAGATAATGCTTCGGACACATTAATTGAAAATACACTTGCAGATATTTTAGATAAAGATCCAGGGAGTTTTAATGAAACTGTAGACCAACCAGATTTCAAACTTCGAGTATTTGTCGAAGATCTTAGAGGTATAAATGCTCTTCGCGTGAGAGGTGGTCACTACATGTTCGGTGATAGTGCTATTGGTCACGACTTAGAATCAGCATTACTATACTTAAAAGATCCAAAAAATCAGGATATAGTATTATCGTTAAAGTCAAAACTTAAAGCAAGTAAAAAATAATGACATTAGCAGAAATGCACATAGAATTCAAATTAGGGTTAGATAAGACAGATAGTCTTAACTACCCTAACTTTGAACCTGAAGAAATCGATCTTTGGCTTAATAGAGCTCAAGATCGTTTTGTAAAAACACGTTATGTACACAACCAAAAAACGGAAACATTTGAGGAAACGCAAAAACGTACTGATGATTTAAGAACTATTGTTACAGAAGCAACAATAATTCCGTCTGCGATACAAACCCCAACTAAACCAAATGGAATATTATTCGATTTGCCTGATGGGAGTATAAGTCCGGACATTTATTGGTTCGCCATTAATGAAGAATGTGAAATACGTTATGAAGACTGCAATGGCAGTTGGGTAGACGAAAGAACAGGAGTTTATGCGACGTCTCATAATGATTACGATAAATTGGTAGATGACCCATTTAATAAACCAACAAAGAACGTTGTATTACGTTTGATGCATGGAAGATGGGCAGAGTTAATTACAGACGGGACTTTTACAATAAACCAGTATTTTTTGAGATACATAAGACAACCGATTAGATTGGATATTACTAATTTTCCACTAATGTCATGTGAATTAGCAGAACATACACATATAGAAATTGTGAGTATAGCTGTTGGTTTAGCATTAGAGAATATAGCAAGTCCAAGATTCCAGAGTCATATGGTCACAGAAATTACAGGAGAATAAAAAAAATTGTTTAATTTAAAAATTATGAGTAATGGCAAGACATGAAAATTATAAAATTCTTATCGGTAAGGGTGTAGCAAGAACTGCAGGAGCAACTGTAGCTACATTAGCTGACGGTGAGATAGCATTAGTAAAGTCAGATATGACTATACTAGCTCCAGCAGAAACTATTGCGGATTCGGAATATGTTTACATTGTACAAGGTACAACAGGAGCACCAAAGTTCTCGGCAAAAATCCAAGGACTACAAGTTGAAAAGTGGGACGGAACAGCATTTTTAGCAGCAACACAACAACAAGCACAAGTAGGTGCAGTTGCAGGGGGTGCAGGTTCTATCAACTTAGTAAACTCAACTGAATACGTATTCTCTATTATATTTACATATGATAAAGTTATCGGATCTGAAAGACAATTAGTAAGACGTTTCTACTATACTTCAGATGCAACAGCTACACAAGCTGAGATTTCTGCAGCTATGGTTGCAGCTATCAACGCTGATGATTACGCTGCAGGTTTAGTAGTAGCAGCTCAAACTACAGGTGCAGTAGCAACTGATAGTGGATTTACTGTTACAGCTTTAGCACAAACTTATGCTATCATTGATGGTTATGAGCAAGTAACATTTAAGTGTGTAATGGAAGGAGGATTCTCTGATGGTGGTGTAACTACTTACGATGAGAACCAAGTTGCTCCAGTTTATGGATCAGGTACTTTCGAGCATGTTTCAGATCTAGAAAGAGCAGCGTTAGGATACGATGGTGTAACTAACTTAATGAGATTCCCAGTACCTTCGTACCCAGTGTACGCAGCAGCAGGAGCTCAATATGCTATGTATGCAGTAACGCATTCTGATAGACACGCTACAGCTAATCTTAACAAAGACGGCTTAAGCCCAGAAATGACATTGGTTGCAATACCTACAGGTGCAGGACAAAAGGCTAATTTCGAAGCAGAAATTAATCCTTGGATGGGATCTACACCAGGTAACTTCGCAGATGTGAATCTATAAAATAATTGTTTAACTTTAAAAATATAAGATAATGGCAAATGTAATAGAAAGCAGAGCAACCAAAGGTAAAATCGAAACGGTCTCTGTAGCAATAAAATATGACGGATCTACGGCAGGTGGTGCTATGGTATCTGATGTAGAAATTCCAGCTGACGCAGTTCTTGATAGTATTTATATAAATACTAATAACGGAGGTGCTGTATTAGCAGGTACTGGTGCTTTAAGAGTAGCAGTAGGTGGCGCAGCTCAATGGGTTACTGCAGCTATAGCAGCAGCTAACGTAAAAGCTAGTGTGCTTGTTCCTTCAAATCAGCATACGGGATTAATCCACGTAACTGCTAGTGGTACAGTATCTACTGCTAATGGTGTACATATCGTAACGATAGCGTACATCAGAGGTAACGGATAATAGTTATAAATATATATGTAGATATAGAGGGGAGAAATCCCTTCTATATTTGCGTATTTAAATAAAAGTATATGAATGGCTGGAATAACAAAAGTAGATTTTAGGATACACGAAGCATGCGATAATAAAAGTATTATATTTACAGATATAACAGGTGTATATAGTCAATTCACTCCTGGTGGATGGGGTACACCTAATTATGAATTAGGGGACGTTTTAGATGCGGAGATTATTGTAACTACTCCGAGCGGAACCAAATACGTATTAGACTTTACAATGATTTCTCCAGATCTTCCTAATGGAATAAATGGAGAATTTAATATTCATATGGGTCTTTTAGGAGGAGCTGCAGGTCAAACGGTAATTCAAGGTATCTATGAATTTGAATATAGAATATTAGTAAATGACGGAACTCAAGGCGGATTCTTAATCACAAAAAGAAAATATGGATTAATGTCTAGTGTAATTAAATGTTGTGTACACAAGATGTTAGCAAATCTAGATATATGTGATGAGTGTCCTTGTGGAGAAGATAAGTCAAATGCTCTTGAAGCTTATACACTTTATAAAGCCATGTTATATGCTTATACCTGTGGAAGTTTAACTAAAGCCGCGAAAATGGCAAAACAGGTAAATAAATTGTGTAATTATAAGGGGACTTGTGCATCATGCACGTCTTCATAAAAAAGATATTTAATGGCATGTGAAAGTTGTTTAAATGGGTGTGTAACACCTCAACATTGCTCGTGTGATTGTAACACATGTGCAGAAGCAAATAGTTGTGACATTCCTGTAGGAGATACAGGACCCGTAGGACCTCAAGGTCCCCAAGGACCTCCAGGTGTAAATGGTACAAATGGATTACCAGGAGCAGATGGAGCAGACGGATGTTCCTTAACAGATGTATATATATCTGATGGTTTAGATGGTAATACTACTGGAGATGTTATAGTTACTACTGGTACGGCTGCGCCATGCCCAAATACATATAATGCAGGTAATATTATTTCTACTGTATTAGGACCTGGAGGAGCAATTCCTGCAGGAGTAATATGCATGTGGAAAGGTAATGTTGCCTCTATTCCACAAGGGTGGGCTTTTTGTGATGGAACTCAAGGGACTCCAGATTTAAGAGGTCATTTTGTAGGAGCTTTTGGAGATAATATTGCTTATAGTCCCTTTAATAATTTAGGAGCTAGTGGAGGATCATTTACAGTAAATCTAGAGCCTTCTCAAATCCCAGCACATACACATAGCGGAAATACTTTAACAGCAATTACAACTATTGCAGATAATGGAAATCACAGACACCAGATTGATGCAGCAAACGGTGTTACAGGAGGTATGGCTGATAAAGGTGGTGGTAATTCAGTAGGACAATATTGGACTACTTGGGCAGGTATACACAATCATCAAGCAACAACAAATATAAGTGGACAAACAGGAGATGGAACATCATCAGGACTTTCTGCACCAAATGGAGCAAATGTTGATATTACTAATAAATACTATGTATTAGCCTTTATAATGAAATTGTAATGAGTAAAACAGCGACGCCTACAGTAATAACAGAATATGATATAACTTATAGATTAAATAAGTTAAAATGTTGCTTTGCTACAAAAGCAGCAGAACTAGTTGATAAACAACGCTTTGGAAAAGAGTGTAAAGATGAACTATGCAATTTAAAACTTTTAGGAGCTTATATTGAAATTATAGAATGTTATTCACCATTACCTTGTAATTGTAAAGGTGAGTGGGAATTAGATGGTAGTATTGTTTGGACACAATCTTATGGAACTATCCCATACGGAAAAGTAGTAAAAGCTTATATGAAACCAAACGCAAATCCAGGAGAATATTTATATTTAAGATGGCAAGGAGTAGCCCCTTTGGTACAACCAGCAGGCACATGTTTTGATAATACTGGTTTCGCTTTTCCTTGTATGACAGGACTTAATGGAATTGGTCCAGCAACATGGAGTGTTTGTGGGCATGTAAAAGAAGCTTGGCAAGCTGCAGGAAGTGTTGATTGGGACGCATCAGTAGTTTATGGTATGGGAGATATAGTTAGATTTATGGGCGGAGGAGTAGGAGCAAATCAAACTAAAAGAGGTAAATATTTTATTAGTATTACAGAACCTAATCCTATGAATACAGGATTCCATGAAAGTGGTCACTGGGTTGAATTAAAGTGTTATCCTAAACAGGAAGTATAATTAAATAAAAGAATAAGAATGTCAGCAAAAGATTATCAAAAGTGGTTTACAGGTACTCAAATACTAACTAATACAATAAATGGTGCCACTCCTCCAATAAATGAAAGTGTTCCTGATCGTACTGCTCATTGGTCTAGTGCAACAATAACTGCAGATGGTGCAGTAACTCATGGAGCACAGTCTTATGCTGATGGAGACTTGATGTTTTTTTCTGACGGTAATCAAATTTTTAATAGAACTGGTAATATAATGAATGGCTCCAGTACTACTGGAGGAATTAAAAGTTTACCACAATCTGTAAATATAGTTAAAGTTCCAGATACGTTAGCTGACGTAGCAAAAATTGATAAAGGTAGATATTATTGGGTATTCTCAAATGCTTTAACCAGTGGTATACGAGTAGGATTAGTTGATATGTCAGGTGATGGTGGATTAGGAACATTTAGTAATTATACATTATCTGGACAAACTCCTCCAGGAGGAACACTAGGTACATTATCGGGTTCTCAAACTGGTGTTGGGGGACGTATGGCAACAATATGCAGAAGAACATATAAAGCTCCTAATCCAGCATATGATAGTGGATTTTGGATAATTGCAAAGTCAGCTACTTCTAGTTCTGGTACTTGGACTGATAATGGATGGCTTACATGGCAAATTCTAGCAGTAAACTCAACTGGATGGCCTATAATTGATCAATCTTATAGTGTGCCTATTGTGAGTGCTGTAGGTACAAATTATACTGGCTGGCAAGATAATGGTCCTCATGGTGTAGTAGATGTTACACCTTTAGAAATATCTACAACTGGAGTAAATAATCATAAAGTAGCAACAATATATAGACCTACTGTCGGAACTAATGATGTTCCGCAACTTTTAGATAAAGTTGAAGTTCTCTCTTTTGATGGTACTACAGGACAACTATCTAATCCAACATACCAAAATACAAATGGATTAGACAAAGGACCAAGACCATGGCCAGCTTCTCCAGGAGACGATTCTAGATATTATAATATGTATGCTGTTTGGTCTCATGATAGTACAGCTACTAAGGGACATCTTTATTATGGTAATTTAGATTCTTCTGGGGCTGCTTCTCCTACTTTACAAATTGCTTGGAATGAAATAAATAGCTTAAATGTATGGTCTGTAACAAATAAGGGAGCTATAGATATTAATGATAATGCAGGAATTAATATATGGGAGCCAAATCATAACGGAAGAATTATTGCAGGTATATGGAGAGATCCACAAAAAAGTGGAAGAATTTTTGTTTCTACACCATTAAAAACTGGTGAATGGACTTTATCAGTAACCTTTACTAGCCCAACTTGGAGTACACATTATCCAGAAATATACAGTACAAATGATACAACAACAAGTAATCCAATACAACACTGTATTATAGAAAATGTAAACGCTCCGGTAACTACTGCTCCTACAGCTAGTATGGTAGGTACTTTATTAGATAATACATATTATAGATATGGAGCCCCACAATTTACTCCATGTACATATGCAACTTCAGCTAATCCTGATCTTTTAATTAAAAAGTGTAATCAGGGTGACATGGTATACTTAGATACTGATAAAGGTCTTTGGCTCGTTACTAATCTTGTTACAACTGCTAGAGTAAATAAACTTGCAGATATTGGGCAATTAAGTGCCGCAGGAGTTATAGGATTAGCACATAATCAATATACTGATAATCTGTATATATGGGATTCTCCAACCGGGGGTAATAGTGTTAGCTATTTAAAATGGAATAGTGATAATTCTACAATAACAAATCCACAAGCAATAGGTGGAGCTAATTTAGCTAATTGGGCATCTATTAAAGCTGTAAGTCATGTGATGTGGACTGGCCCAGCAAGTGGAGGACAAACAAATCCTACTACCGATCTATTATGTGATACATTTCAATTTGTAGGATTAAAAGCAGGAGAAACTAATATTTATAGTATTGGTGCTATAAAAACAGATACTAATGAAGTAAGCGCTTGGTCTGCCGCGTCTCAAATTGATATATCATCTGCATTTGGAGGCGCATTAGCAGGTAAACATCCTACTGCTGTTGCCACATATAGTAGAGTAGATGTATCACTTCAGTTAGTATATGTAGCTTTTGGTGATAGAGTAGCTATATATGATACAGTAGCAGGGGCTTGGACTTTATGTACAAATGCAGCTCCAGGAAATATTACTACTATAACAATTTCTAGAATTGGTGGTACGGATAAAGTACAGATTACAACAGGAGCTTTAGGTTCAACAGTAACACATAATGGGGATGTAGCATCAGGTGCTGCTATAGTTTGGGCAGCATTTGCTACTTCAATAGTTACAGATCCTGGACTTTTCCCTTGGACAAGTCTTCCTATGTCATGTTCAACTGCAAATGCAGCTTGGTATTTTGAGAACAGCCCATTAAGAATATTAGGTATAGATCCAGATTATGCATTCTATGCAGGTAAATGTAATGATCCTAATACAGATGTTTGGCAACTACCAGCTACTGGAGAGCATAGAGGATGTTTCTTTTGTTATACATCAGAAATTCCTACTACACATCATGTTCAACCTTGTGACTGGCAACAACCTGATACTTTTTATAATACTTGTAGAGCATGTTTAGATGTTTTTCAAGATAGATGTATAGGATTTTTACCATGTTGTATTGAAGCTACAACTCCAACAGGAGGAACGTATTCTTTAGGCCCAGTAGAAATGCCTGGAATAATTACTAATGATTTAACTACTGTAGTAGCTGGCGATGTATATTCAGTTAGTAATGGAGGAACGCCAGTTTGTGGTGAAGCAACAGCTCCAACAGAGCATTTTTGGTTTACTTCTGAAGATGGAAATATTTATTCTATTGATAATGTACTAAATGGTACTTGTTCTATTTCTGAATTTACTACATGGAATGGTGTTATAGGTAATCTAAAAGATCTAACATTTGATAAACATGGTAATATTATATATACATCAGGCGCTACTGATATATCTTGGGCATCAGCGTGGCCAAGTTATATATCTGATCCTGAGCTAATTACCAATGCTTTTACAGTTCCTCAATGTTTAGATTATGATTATAGTGCAACAGGACATATTGTAGCAGGTGATATGGTAGGAGGAAATGCGACGTTTGCTAGATATACTAATTCTTTAAGCGGAGGTATAGCAATAGCAGGTAGTGTAACTAATGCAACTATTAGTTTAGGATATGATTTATCTGTAGATTATAATAGCGGTGATTATTATGTATTAGGAGATAATACTGGAGCTGGAGGTTTAAATAAATTAATGAGCATTGATGATGCTAATGGTAATCATACAGTAATATCTGACTTAGCTACTGTTTGTAGTTTTGTTGCAGGACAAGATGCATATGGTATAGAAAGAGTTAGAGGTCTTAGTATAGCTACTAGTATTACTTATATTATATCTGCAAAGCTAGTAGGTATTGGTAATTATGAATTATTTTTACATACATTAAATGATGCTGGTACTGGACAGACAGCTGTAATAGGTTTAATTAACCCAGTTACAGCAACAAATGCTTGGACGAATATTCCTACAGGTTTAGGTTATAATGATATATGTTCTAAGTGGCCAAATAATACAGATCCTAGTGTAACTTTATATACAGACTGTGTTGATTGTTTAAGTGCACCAGGTACAGAAGATTGTTGCTATAAATTAACAAATTGTGATACAGGAGTTATACAATATAGTACTCAAGCTATATTATCTCCTTATATAGGTTTATATGTAAGACTTCAAGGAGGTACTTGTTGGTATGTAGAAAAATCTCCAACTTGTATAAGCCCAGTATCAGTTATATTAGATACTAGTCCTGGGCCATATTCAGATTGTCCTACTTGTACTCCAGATCCAACAGTATATTATAAATTACCAAAATGTGGAGATCCTACTGATGTTGTATATACAGTTAATGGAGTAGGAGCTACATCAACTCCATTAATAGATGCTTATTTTGCAGCAGGAGTAGTAGTACATTTAGCAGGAGAATGTTTCTGTAGAGAAATACAAATTAATCCAACCGGTCCTCAAGGAACTGAGGCAGCTCTAACTGTATCATCTACCCAAGTAGATTGTGCTTCTTGTAGATATTATTTAAGAGTTGAAGATTGTGTTACAGGAAATATAACTAGTGTTGATTATTTGAATTCTCCGACACTTCATCCTTTTATTGGAGCAGCTAATGCTCATGATATTACAATAGGGGGAGTAGCACAAGATAATTGTCATAAAGTATTAGTAGGTTGTTTAGGACCTACAACAGTAGTATATCCTACTGGAGCAATAACTGCGTCTTATGCAGATTGTGCAGATTGCGCTACTTCAGGACAAACATGTGTAAAAGTAGCACATTGTTGTGGTCCTTCATATGTACCAGATCAAATTGTTAATGTAACAACAGGTATTACAGCTGCTGATGTAGGATCTGTAGTTCAAGCAGATATAACAGTAGGTGGTATTCTTTATACAGGATGTTGGACAGTAAGTGCTAGTGCTGATTGTACTGGTATGCTACCAGATGCAGATGTAACTGCGATAGCTACAGCAACAGTAGGAACAGGTAATATGCCAGATTGTAGTTATTGTTTAGTAAATCCATGTGATCCTCAATGTACATTATTAGAATCATGTACTAATCCAGGAACAACAATAACTGTATCAGGAGGACTTGGTGCTACAATAGGAACAGATGTAGTAGAATTAGGAGGACAAATAGGATGTTGGAAACAATGTACTAGCCAAGGAAATCCAATAGCAGGTACAAATTGGTTCTATGGAGATAGACTAGGAATAGATTTTAGTACAGGAGCACCGGTAGCAGATTTTAATGGACAATCTACTATGTTAAACTTTAACTCCTCGAATGCACCAAATTCAGATGCTTATACTTTTAGAGGAGCAGCAGTACATTCTGCAACAGGAGCAGCTACTATAGGTGGACACGCTTTTGCGGCAGGAGATTTAATGTTCTATACAGACGGTCATTGGATATATGATAGAACTCACACTAAAATGAATCTTGATTCAGGTCCCGTACATGAGGGAAATGCAAATCAAGGAGCAACAAGTTCAGATGGTAAAACATTCCCAGCTCAAGGAGCAGTAATTATTCCAAACGCTGCAGGAGGAGTAACAGATGGAGTGTGGCATCAGTATTATGTAATACAAAATAGTGCTGGAAATGGTCCTATAAAATGGTCTATAGTTGATATGACTCTTAATTCAGGAAAAGGAGAAGTACTAGCTGCATCTGACAATACGACTTTAGCAGCATCAGCATCTGAGGTTATGTGTGTAAATACAACTACGGGAATAGGATCTGGCGCTTACTGGCATTTCTACTATGTTCCTGTTATGTCTAACGGTGCAGATTGGGCTAATCAGCATATCAAAGGTATTAAATTTAGTAGTGCCGGAATAGGTACAGCGTTTGTTGCAGTAGATGTCGTAACTGGTAGATGGAATAATTCAGCTGCATCTGGAACCCAGACAATAGGATCTGGTGAATTATTAGTAAATCAAACAAATGATATTATAGCTGTAAGGTTTGAAGGGGATGATCTTAATAACGTAGCTTCAGAAACCTTTGCTTTTGGGTTAAATCCTGTTACAGGAGATTCAGCGACTGCAGCAATAGGATGGACATTCAATAATGGTTATAACGGAGGAGCAAACAATGGAGTTTTCAATTCCATTGTTCTTGGGATACACCGAGAAAAATCTCCTACACTTGGAGCATATGTAGGTGATTATTTTCTTGACAGAGTAGATTCTATGGCTTTTAGTCCTAATGGAAGAAACTTAATTTTATCAGGGACTCAATATTATGATACAAATGATCCTTATAATAATACCTTAATTAAAAGTGGATTTGGGATAATAATCTTAAAATTAAAAGGATTAGCTATAGAAATGGCCGCTCAACAAGCTTTTGTATTTTACAATGAAACAGATGATGCTGCTGCATTTGATGCTGCAGGACCGAACGCGGCTCCATTTATGTGGTTTACAAATTCTGCAGGAGGCTATACAGACCATGTTAAATCATTCCCTGATGCATCTACTGCTTCAGGATGGTATGGAACTCCGACAGATGTAACTAGATGTAATGTTATGATTAATGATTTAGTTGTAGGACCAGATGGTAAACTTTGGCTAAATATAGTAGAACAGTTACAAGATAATCCATACATGCTAAAAGTAGGAGCAGGAAATCAAATAACAAATTCATTATTAAGATTAGATGATCCTAATAATGCATTAGCAATAGAGCAGGGACTAGAGCTTATAAATCCAGTTCCTTCTTATGATATAGGTAATAGACCTATGGGAGAAAGATTCCCAACATGGTTAAATATGCCTTGTCCATGTGATCCGGCTAATGTGATTAACCCAGATCCTGTTATTACAGTTACACATAATGATTGTACAGATTGTGCACCTCCACCAAACTTCTGTTATAAATTAACAGAGTGTGAATGTACAGGAGGAACTTCTGGACCAGCTAATCAGTGTTCAGTAAATGATCCAGCAACGATGCCTCCGAATATGGTTACATACGGAAAGACTTGGTCTCCTACATGTATAAATAATACACCACAAAGGTGGGCGGCATTAGTAAATGCAGTACAAGCATTAGGAACACAGGGAGCACCAGGTATAGCACAAACAGTAGACTTTAGCTATAGTTTCATTAACGATGGAGCTACATTCCCAATAGGTATTCCTGGTTTTGGTCCAGCTTTAGCTTGTGAACAAGGGCCAGGTACAGCTAATACAACAGGAATTAGTTCTTGGCCATTTTGTGCTCCTTATAATAAAACATATACGATTACACATGTACAGTTTAAGGCAGAAATGCAAACAATGTTTGCTGAAATTAAAGCAATGCTTGAAGGAGTATTTAATACAAACTGTGGATATGGAGCTAATTTAACTGTTAACTTTACAGATTTAGGATATGAAACTGGATATACTGCAGGTGATCCAGCAATGGGAACAAACACTATAACTGGTAACAATGGAACATCTTTTACTGATAGTAATGGAGTAGCAGGAATAGGAGACTTTAGAATTGGATTCTCAGACTTTGGAGCATTAGATCCAGCAGGAGGAAGTGGATGTGGTAATACTGGAGGAGCTTCAGGAATATTAGGATTATGCTTTACAGGAAATTTAAATTTCAATGATCCAGGAATTGCTAAAGCTTCTCCAGAAGTAGGTTTATTATTATTTGATGCAAATGAAAACTGGAGAAAAGCAGGAGATGCAGTAGTAGCAAATTCATTTTCTTTAATTAGAGTAGGTATACACGAAATACTACACGCATTTGGATATGGCCATGATTGGTTAACATTTGGAGCAGCTAATGGATGTGATAGTCTTTGTGATTGTCCTTGTTTCCAAAGTGATCCTACTTGTCCTAATCTTTATCAAGATAATGATAACGATGGTTTACCTGATAATTGCCCAGGCGCTATTTATAATGCTGATGCATTAATGGGACCTTTCTCAAGTAGTAATTCTTTTGCTACTGATTTCCCTACAGGTTTAATGGGCCCAGAAGGAATATATGATAGAAGAGCTACATGTGGTATATATGGAAATCCAAATGTAAATTTTGGATGTGAAGATGGTGTGTGTTTACAAGGTTCTGGATGTACGTATATTACAGAATATTCTGATGATCCGGCTCTTGCAGGATATGTTGGAGGAATTATAACTTGGGATAATGGAGATCCAGCAGGCGAAAGATGTTGGGAAGTTGATATAATAAATCCATGTCCAGGAGGAGTTGCACTGATTAACCCTGTAAATTTAGTTTCAGGAGATCCAAATGGAGATTGTACTGATTGTGGTTTGGTAAATCCTTGTTATACATTAAATTTATGTTCTTGTAATACAGTAGCAGGAGCCCCTGCACAAATAATTACTGATACAGATTTATCATTATATTGTAGTGGTATGATTGGTACAGGTACTATAGTAGAAATAGATTTATATCCAGGAGCATGTTATGAAATAGATTGCACACCACAGCCATGTCCTTCAACGGGAGCAGTAACGGTAGTTGTAACAAATACATATCAAAACTGTACGGACTGTTGTGTATCTAATGAACAATGTTATCAGTTATGTCCTTGTGATTCTACCGTATCTGTAGGAACCTGTAATGGGACAGACATAAATACTTTAACTCTGGTTTCACCAACTCCATTTGCAGGAGCTACTAGTAGTGATCAACATATGGCAGCAAGTGACTTTATCACTACACCAGGAAATGGATTTGATAATGTTGATTTTGCGACTTTAAAATATGCAACTGTAAGCTCTGTACAACCTTGTGAGTTATTTGGTTTCCCAGGTTCTGGGGTAAACCAAGGAGGTGTTTGGGGTATACAAGCTATAGGTGCTCCAAATCCTTTTTCTCAGATTAGTTATTCAAATTGGACTACTCTACGTAATGAGGCTATAGCATTAGGAATTACAGGAGTTACTGTAGCAGATAATTATACTTCTTTAAGGACAAAATTCAATGCATGGTTTAGCGGAACCACTGGTAATATTGTTATTGGAACTAATAGTTGTACGTGTACCTTTAGTGGTACTGACTCGTGTAGTACTCGTACTTTAATATCTACAGCTAATGGAGTTGGATATTCCAATGGATATCAACAATATTCTATAGATAATCCAACTGATTTGCATAATACTAAAAAGTTAGTAAACAGTATCCTGCCTAGTCAATCAAGTCATTGTACTGATCCTATTACTGGAAACATGATAGTTTCTTTATCAGGACTACGTATTTATAAATGTGGTACTAATCCTAATCAGCCGCTAGATGGCATGACTAATTCTTATTGGGGTCAAACTGAGAGTTGGGATACAGCTAGAGCTGAGTTAGTAGCAGCAGGTTATGGTAATGCAGCTATG
>TARA_R100000655_G_scaffold34973_2_pt1 | contig 30996 bp, 45 predicted proteins | sample TARA_R100000655 | Tara Oceans TARA_R100000655 (sample SAMEA2622497) | marine metagenome | biome: marine biome (ENVO:00000447); feature: deep chlorophyll maximum layer (ENVO:xxxxxxxx); material: "saline water (ENVO:00002010), including plankton (ENVO:xxxxxxxx)" | depth 90 m
GCCGAGTCCCTTGCGGGTATTAGTTAGTACAGCCCGAGGGAGCTTCGCTCCACCCTTTCGGGCTGTCCAGAGAAACGCAACCCATAAATGCATTTTACATGAGATTTTTTCTTTCATAAAGTGTTGACAAATTTGTTGTTTATGTCAACCTGTCTTTGCCGCATGGCACTAAATATGAACAAAAACACTAAAGAACAAATTGAAGGGCTTGCCGATTACTTTGTCACGGAAATGACCATGATAATACAAAAGGCAATTGAGAAAAAAGTTGATGAAATCAGTTCACAACCAAATGAAGACGACCGGCGCGCAGAAATACGCGATACGGTTCGCGACATGGTAAACGACGGAGACATCAGCGTATCAATTGAAGCATAACATGAGGGTGCAAGCCCCTTTTTTCTTATGAATTACTACATCAATAATCTAAAGAACAAAGTCGAAATTGCTGACGGCATCAAACGACTGATTGAAGACATCGCCCCAACTAAATGGGAAATGGATGAAATCCAAAAAGCGTGGGACGAAGTACACGAAAAGCACGAAGTCGAAATCAACGAATACAGAATGCGAATTCGTTACCTTGAAGGTAAACTCGACAAGGCCGACGTTGCCTACGTTGAAGAGGAGAAATTCAACAAACCGGAAAAATAAACGACAACCCCCGCAAGGGGGTTTTTTCTTATCTAGTTAATGTAAATAAACGGGGCAAAGGTTGATTATTAAATTTATTTATTTAGATTAATCAACTACCCCCCTTTACACGTTGACAGAATAGAAAAAAAATATAGATATCTTTATATATATAGACTACTAGAAGGGGGCATACCACCCGTTGATTAATCTAAATAAATAAATTTAATAATCAATACAACCATGAGCATATCAATATATACAAAAAATATTTTTTTCATTAAATCTCATATAAGGGTTGACACCCCTCCCCCCTCTGCTAGTCTTGTCTCGCCTTCGGGCTATTATGAAAACCAAAATCATAACAAACGAAAACGGCAAGGCCCAACTCGCCTTGGTTAACAACGACGAAACACTCGCGAACCTTGACTTGACTCTCCTTGAATCAACCAAGGGACAAGATGGCCCCTTCAAATACTGGGCGCATGAGACAGGCTCCGAGTCTACCAACGACTTGAACGACATCCGCGATTGGATCACGGCACTAAACGAAGCTGGAGTCCTAGACAACGATGCCGACTCATGGATAAAAGACGCTTGTTTCTACCGTCTCAATAACGGCAAATACAAAACCGCCCAAAAGAAATCAATAGACGGCAAGCGAACAGACTCTTACACCGACGATGAGAAACTCTCCAACATTGCGCAAGCACTTGACGGGGATGCATTCAAGGAGCGTACAAAGTCAGACGGAAAAGCAGCACTCACCAAGAAGCTAGAAGCCTCCGAGACTCGCGCCCAACGGATGCAAGAAATCTTCGCGGAACGTCGCACCCTTGAGGCTAAACATCGCAAGGAAAAATCTGCTGAAAAGGCAGCGACAATCCAAGCCAAGATTGATGCACTCGATGTCGAGGCAGATGCACTATTCGCCTAACTTCAATGGGGGGAGCAATCCCCCCTTTTTTCTCACATGAAATTCACAATCTGCCAAGACTGCCACACGCTTAACGCGACCGGCGATGCTTCATCCCTCGACTACCACTACCAAGGAGACGAGGCCCAAACAAGATACACCGAAATAAATAACGGTCTCGATAAACTAGCCAAGCATGGTTACTTAATGACCGGAGACAAGACAGACGACTTCTCAAAAGAACCTTGCGAATCCTGCTTAACTAATCTCGCAGGTGAACGCTACTCTCTCACAACTTACACAACTTTAACAAATACTCTACATGAAAATGTCTGAATCCATAACTAAAATGGAAGCACTATCCCAAAAGATAAGTAAACAAAGCGAAGAACGCGAGTCTCTTATGAGAGAATTAAGTCGCGCTCTCTCACTACAAGCCGCACTAGGCAAAGACATTTGGGGCGATGGTAAAATATCAACCAGCATTCGCAGATGCCAAGGCGGCTTCTCTAGCAAGGCATCTGAGTCACAACCCGAATATACATTCAGCAATAAGTTCAAGATCAAGATCAGTTCGCCAGTAAAGACACTTTACTCTGGCATTCTATCCGACCTCTACAACGACAACAAAGAACTGTACGACTGGGTAATCAATCACCCCTTAAATAAAGACTACAAAAACTACAAAAACAACAAATGAGAAAAATAACACAAGACGCTGCACGCGCATTCAAACAAGGCAAGAACTTCAGTCGTGACAACACTCGCGTCGAAGTCAAAAAAGACCTGCGATTCCCTGACGACAATGTCACGCAACTCTACTTGCATGGGCATTGCATCGCAGAACAGACAGTAAACTCGCTCCACATTTCACTTTGTGGCTGGCCCACAATGACAACTCGCGAGAGACTGAACGGATTACTAAACACGTTAAACATCCAGAAATGCTTATACCAAAAGAAACATGAACAATACATCTTTGACCGTAGCACTCAAACATCCGAGCCGTTCCCGTCTAATGGCTATCAGCGCGTTGCATGAATGCAACTTGTATGGATACGGGCCTGAGAATCTACAAAAACATCCTGACTGGCATGAATACCACAAAGAACATCTCGTCCATTGCGACCTACCAGACACGGAGATACTATTCCCGCCAGACTACTCTATCCAAGGTAACGAACATTACCTAGACAGACAGTCAGCAAATTGGGTACACAACCTATTTCATAGATCACCAAACTACTTAAAGTTTAATGAAAGCAAGAACAATAGTTAACGGAAACGTCGAACTGGTAGACATACCAGACAGAGCAAGAAACTGGACTAAACTGGATAGTCCGAGCGTTACTGAAAATCCTAATCAATCCTTACGCCAAGATAGCTGGAACGGAAAATTGACACGTTGCATCATCAAAGCAAAGACACGAAAACGATGAAATACAAACCTTATAGTCGAAGGCAAGAGCGGTCGATGAAAACTGGTAAACTTACCCACACAAGTAGCCGTCCTGCCAATTCAAGCAGAACTAAATCAACGAACCGTACAAAACCAAAGAAACGATGAGCTACACAAAAAGAGTTGTTGATCTTTGCGAATTATGCGAAGGCAAAGGCTACTTAATCGTAGCAGAATTATGTCAAAAATGTACTGATTGTGTTGGAACAGGTCTGCAACATAAAGAATGTGAGAGTTGTGGACAAAAGATACTCAAGTTTAACGAGGCTTGTCACGATGAACATCTTTGTAACTGATGATAACCCAATTGTTGCAGCGCGTAATCTCTGCGACAAACATATAAACAAGATGATCGTTGAGTCAGCACAAATGCTGGCCAACGGTTTTCCTTTATCCAGACTCGCAGCAGACGACTGTCCTCGCAATGCACTAGGCCGTCCGAGAGTACATAGCTATCGCTACCATCCATGCACACAATGGACATTCAAGACTCGCGACAACATGAGCTGGCTGATAAGTCATGCCATTGAGATGGGTGAAGAACGTCGATACCGCTGGGGTAAAGACCATTACACTCTCGACTTCATTGCTTGGTGCTACGAGAACCTAAAAGATTCTTACGCACCTATCGGATCAAGAACCGAGTTCGCTGTAGCCATAGCGAAGGACATGAACTGTCGCAAGCAACCAAACTTTGATGACCTAGCAATAGTAGAAAAATACAGGCTGTACATACAACTAGACAAACCATTCGCACGATGGACACGAAGAGAGAAACCAACATGGCACACACTTACATCTGGCAAGTAAATCATCTTGAGCGAAGTGACGTTGATATGCTACAAAATGAAATCGGACTCATTGTAATATCCGATGAAGACCAAACAATCGACGAAATCTATCAGACAGGTACAGCAGAATGTTGTACAAGTGATAACAAATTTTTGTTTTATCAATTCGATAAAGCATTAACACAAAACCAAGTAAAACTAATCGAACAATGTATGAGTTCAATGTAAAGAGTCGTCCCGTATTAAACATACGAGGACAAGTAATCGAAGGACATCGCGAGAACTTTCGCGAGGACACAGGTGAGCATCTTGCTCTTGTTTCAGATAAGTACAAGATAGTTCATCATAAAGAAGTAATAGACAGAGTTGAATCCTGTCTGAAACTCGGTGAGTTTCAGAGGAAAATCTATTGTCCCAACAATGGGGCAAGACTTTATGCAGTCTATGACTTCAAAGAACAACGTGCTGAAGTAGCAAAGGGAGACATCATCGGAATGCGCGTCACGTTACGCAATTCATACGATGGTTCTTCTGGTATACCAATAGATGCAGGGGCATTACGTCTTGTTTGCACTAACGGTATGACTTCACCATGCATGAATACCAAGCAGTCAGGTAGACATTCAATGAACCTAGACTTGGACTATATCAACGATTCAATCAACTCAGCCAAGCGTGAGTTTGACGCATCAGTTGAAGGCTACAGAGTCTTGCACGGTTTTAAGATCACTCAACAAAAGGGCGAATCAATCATCGAGAAGCTGGTCGAGGGTAAGAAGATTGGTGAAAGGCGAGGCAAGGACATCTTGGATATATGGCGCAATCCTACATACTCGCAAGATAAAGACCGTAACGTATACAATCTATACAATGCGGTAACGCAAAACCTGACACCAGAGATGGATAAAAGTTTTGAGCTAGTGGCAAGAACCAATCGTAGCGTACTCAAATTCTTACAAGATGAATCAAATGTCGCTTGATGCATGGGGCCAGCGAGAGAACCAAGACCCTCCGCAGCACGATGAGCCTGAGTTAGATACAGTTGAAGTACATCTCAAGTTCAAATGGAATCCTAAAGTACACGAACACCCACAAGATTGGAAGTGGGATGACATATTAGACGCAGAAGGCGTAGAAGTTACATGGAAGAACTAATCACAGAAGACAAGTTCATGCTAGAGCAAATCTACCATGCACACATTCTGTCCAGCCACGATTCCCCCGTCCTAGTGATGGGGGAGTCTGGCACAGGTAAGGAGACTATCGCTCAAATCTTACATGGAGAAAGGCAGTCAGCATCGAACGCCAAAATACAAAATAACTTCGTTCCTGTAAACGTAACTACACTCCAAGAAGACTTGTTTGAATCGCTTCTTTACGGACACCTCAAAGGCTCATTCACGGGAGCGACCAGAGACACAACTGGTTTCGTTCAGCGAGCGCACAAAGGCACGTTATTCCTAGATGAGATCGGAGAACTTCCCTTACACCTACAACCCAAGCTACTACGCTTCATTCAACACAAGAAGTATAGTCGCATAGGCGAAGCCGAGGAACACAATGCAACTTGTCGCTTCGTGTTCTCAACCAACAAAGACTTACGCAAAGAAGTCGAGGTAGGAAATTTCAGACTCGATCTCTATCACCGCATATCAACCTTCATCATCAAGACATCACCACTCCGAGATAGAACAGACGACATAACTCTCTACCTCAAGAAACAAGAAGTCGAAGACCCCGAAGGATTGATGCTGCAAATCCTAGATCAAACCAAACTCACCGGCAACTACAGAGAACTACAATCTATACTTGCACGTTACAAGACATTGGGTAAATTAATCATCTATTAATATCACCTACCCCCAAAAAAGTTGGCACGAAGGTTGCTTATATATTAACTGTCATATTTTTTGAAAATGACCTATAAAAAAGAACAGTTTATCGACGGGGATTTCAAGGGTTTCGGGTTTTATACTCCGGTCTTTGAGTCTATTGATGAAGTTGTTGAGGCTTACGGTGAGAAAACAACAATCGCCCTTATAAATCAACAAGCTCAGTTACGCATTCGTGCCAAGGTTAAGAATGGTTTACCAAAGAACCTACCGACATCAGACTTGGAGAGATTCAAGGATGAATTATATCGTGAGAAACCGGATGGAATTCTTTTCTCGCAGGATGAAGCTGTAAAGTGGACTCCTTCGCTTAAAGAACTTTCAGCCAAGAAACTCTTTATGCTGGCACAAGCAGAACTAGCAAAGGGTAATAAAGAAACTGCTGCTAAATACATGGATCAATGCAAATCGAAAACATTACAATAGAACAAAAACCGAAACCTAATCGCTCTACTTACAGTCCTAATGCGGCCAAGCAAGTACAGCCAATACTCGATAGGTTAATCGAAACTGGACAAGACGTTTACGTCAACGCCAAGCAAACCGGATACACAGCAAATACTTTGTACGTCAAGTTCAACGATGGATTCAAGTTTATCCTAGACAACTTTGACGAAGCAAAATATGCGTTACTCCGAAACAAGGTAGCCATACGCAAGACTGATGATGGCATCATCATCTACTTCAAAGGCACAGTACAAAATATGCTGAAATCCAAAGCGTTAGACTACGAGTTTAATGATTCTATTGCGTGGAAGAACGAACTAGAAACTTGGTACAAGACTGCCAAGGACACAGAACTCTTTGAGCGTAACGTCTCTGTTTCGGAAGCTGATCGTGAATTCGTATACAATCTAGTCAATGAAGATTCAGAAGTAGATATTACCGACACTTCTGTTCGCGTAATGAAATGATCTACTTCGACATCTTATGCGCACTCGGACTACTCTACTTTTTATTCGCAACAATCTGCACAATTCTATCGGGACTTGAATGACAATAGAACAACTGCTGGAGATTTCAGTCGAGGAACTAGAGGCAATGCCTGACTCAAAGTTGCAAGAACACCTAGCACCTTACTTAAAAATCTCAAGACCGGACGATTTAGAAGAACTGAAAGTACAAAAGAAAACTAGAGGAAAGATCAAACTTGATTAAACTAGAGAAAGCTGAAGACCGCTACATTCTTCGCATAGACGCATCTGCCTACAAAGAATCTGCCTGTTCCCTCAAGTTCTACTATACAACTGTAAGAGGTTTGCGTAGTAGTTACATGAATCACAAGATGGAATACGGCACGGCATATCACAAGGCACTAGAATCTTATTACGCAACTGGTGATAAGGTTCAGTCTATGAATGAAGCGTTAACACATTTTTCTAATCCAGACATTCACGTTCCCGTCAATGACTGGCGCACTCAAGGGCATCTCGCCAACTGTATCACGCAATACTTTGATCACTACTCAGACGTAGACGGACTCAAGGTAGAGAAGCACGAAGGTAAACCGCTTCTTGAAATGAAGTTTGCTTATCCCTTTTACACAAACGGGTTCATCGACATCATTCTTTGCGGAACAATTGACTTCATTGGTACATACTTTGGCCAGAATGTTATCTGCGATCACAAGTCAACGGCAGTCACAACAGTTGACCGTTACTTGGCTTCATATGAAATGTCTACGCAACTCATGTTGTATACCTTGGTGATGCGCAAGCTGTTCCCCGAAAGAAACTATCAAGCACTTATCAACGGCATCTTTTTGTCTCGCTCTGGTCGCAACAAGTTTCAGCGAAGCGCAATCCTAGATTACTCAAATCAGAAGCTCGCATACTTTGAGCAGCATCTTACTGAGACTCTCGTCAACTTCGTCGAGCTACTTACCAAGAACATCAAGGAAGATAAACAATACTTTCTGCCTAATTTTAACTGCTGCGAAACCAAATTCGGAATGTGCAAGTTCACTAGAATCTGCAACGCTGGAGACTTTGGTGAAGCAGTAATCGAGAACGACTTTTACACTAAAAAATATAACCCACTAAACTTCAATGAATAGTTTCGAGAGAGAAACCAAAATGACTATGAACGCAATGGACGGTGAACAAACCAACATTGACATCTCACTAATTACAATTGCTGGCAATCAAGCATTTCTAAACGCACTCGATTGTGTTAAGTTGCTTGACGCGAAACAATTGGACTACGGGCCATTGAACATTTCATCCGAGGGACTACTTGGATTGAAGACTCGGCTCGTCGATAAAATTTTCAGACTCAAGAACCTACTTGAGAACAACCGCGAACCAAACAACGAATCACTTGCTGATACTTTTCAAGACATAGTGAACTATGGATTGATCGGCCAAATGCTTCTCGACAACACTTGGCCAACAACAGAACAAACCAAACCTCGCAACATCGAGATTACAATTATATGAACAAACCTATCATCGGAATAGTTGGCGGTAGTGGCACAGGCAAATCAACATCCCTGCGTAATCTACCAGCAGACAAGACAACCATCATCGACCTAGAACGCAAAGGCTTCCCATTTAAAGAAGCAAAGAAGTTCGACATCATATCGGTAGACAAGATACCTGACGTTAATCCTGCCATCGAAAAGGCAATCAAGAATTCAGATATTGTTGTCTTTGAATCCTTCACCAAATACTGCGAACAACTATCCAGTTACGCCGGTAAGATGTACAAGGGTTACGATGTCTGGTCGTACTACAACAAACAGATTCGCGACCTACTCGACAAAGTGAAAAATGAAAAAGCCATCTTCATATTCACGGCAATCGACGAGATCGTGCGTGTCACTCAGCCAACTGGCGGTGAGTACAATACTCGACGCATCAAGGTGCAAGGCAAGCAGCACGAAGGTTGCATCGAGAAGGAACTGTTGATGGTTCTATTCACAGAAGTTCGTAAGGGAGAGAACTCAATCGACTATTGTTTCCAGACAAACTCTGATGGAGTGACATCTGCGAAGACTCCTCTTGGTATGTTCGATGATCTCTACATACCCAACGATCTCAACGAAGTCATCAAGTCTTGTAACGAATACTATGCCTGACTATTACATAAGTGCTGTTGATCAAGTAGTTGACCAAGCAAAAGTGATAGAACTTAAAGATGAGCATTTAAAGTTCGCGTGGAATAGAATCCACCAACTAGAAGATCAACTAGAAAAAATAGAAAACGAACATGGTATTACCGTAGAAGACTTATGAACAACAATTTACAAGAAAAGTTCGACAAGTTTCATGCAGACAACCCTTATGTGTGGGAGTTGTTCAAGAGGTTTACGTTTGAGGCAATCAATAAAGGATATGATAACTTTAGTGTTGCGTTGGTTGCTGAACGTATCAGATGGGAGACTCTCATCGAAACAAGTGATACAGATTTCAAACTAAACAATAACTACAAAGCGTTCTATGCCCGTAAGTTTCACGAAGTATTTCCAAAGTACGATGGAATCTTTCGGACAAGAACAAGTATAGCCGACAAAAAGAATCTTTTTGCGGGATGAATTTCAGACGGGTACATACTGCTATTAAGATGCAGACAGGTTTACTGGTTTTTCCTCAGTTAGCCAGTATGTGTCCCTGCATTGATCGCCCGTCGATACTTTCTCACACGAAGTGAGGATAACTGGTAAAAATGCCTACTATTAACCTAAATGATGTAAAGGAGAACGCTCGTCCGTTTCTGCCTTCGAACAACTACACTATTCGTGTAGCCGATACCGAAACCCGTCAGTCACAGAGTGGCAACCCTATGGTTGTCCTGACTTGGGAAATCGTTGCACCTGAGTCTATTGAAGATCCAGACTTGGGAAATGTGCGGATTGCTGGTTTGCAATTCCGTGAGTACCTCGTGTTTATCGAGAAGATGGCATTGCGCGTCAAGCGTACTCATCGTGTTCTCGATTTGCCTTTCGAGTTGAACTGTTCCGACGAGAGCGACCCTTGGGGTACTGTCGAGCCGGATGGTTCTATCTACAAGGGCAAGGCTGCCTATGCAACCATCAAGACCGAGAAGGTTGTAAGGAAGAATGCGGAAGGTGAGGCAATGGTAGATCCGTCTACCGGCGACCCTATCACCTTCAACTCGTATTCAGTTGGGGAACTGATCAGTAAAGCACCCGAACACGATCTTGCGTAACCACATGGGGGGAGGGTAAAACCTCCCCCTTTTTCATCGGGAGCTAGACTAAATGAAAATTCGCGAATTGGAAATAAACAAAGATGATCTTGATAGAAAATTTAAGAAATTTGCGCGACGGCATGGACTCAAGCCAAGCGAAGTTGGCCACCACGAAAGTCGCACAATGGATTACAAAGTAGACTTTCCGCACAAGAAGCGGCGAACTGCTGAAGTAAGAAAAAGATACGGAACACCTGACTACGTTAAAAGAAAATACTGTGAAAGAATTAACGACCATAATTGATGACATTCGTACCAAGGACAATGCACAAGCGTTGGAACGGTTACGAATCAAGACAACTGAGATGCAAGCCGAGGCTTTAGCAGACGGTTATCTATCGGGAATCCATGATGCAATCCTAATGCTACAAGATTACATCAAACAAGATTCAATCAAGGACAAGCTCAAACAAGAAGCACTCAAGGCGCGTGAGACACAAACCAAGTCTAAAGTACAGCGGTCTAACGGTAATTCTCGAAAGTCCAAGTAGATTCGACAAGGGTAGTCTAATCTCAGGCTACGCTGGTCATCTATTCCAAAACGCCCTTGGTATTCCGAGACAATCTTGCGACATCAGATTGCTCAATACCTTGGGCGAAGGCTTTCTCCCCGACACAAAAGTAATTTTGTTGTTGGGCGAGAAGGCTCTTAAAACTTTCAAGAACTCAAAACTCGGTGGTCAACGTGGCTGTCCTTGGATTGTACATGGACGCACCTACATTGCTACGTTCGCTCCGCAAAATGCCATTGATCGCAAGGCATACTTCAATCCGCTTGCACACGAAACCGAGTACGATTACGACGAAACCGAGAGACACGGCAAAACCAAACGATCCAACTGGCGATACTGGATGCAACGGGATGTATCAAAAGCTGCCGGTTATCTCAAGACTCCGCCTAATCCCGTCGAAGGCGAGAGTGACATCTATCCCAAAGCATCCGAAGTTATAGATTTACTAACAAACACTAAAGGCAAGGATATGTTCTTTGACATCGAGACAAATCCTAGCCTTGAGATGACTTGTTTCGGATTCTCGTTTGGCGGCAAAGGCTACTGCGTACCAATGTTGCGAATAAACTACTACCATTACGACGAGACTCATCAGATTTTACGCGCACTTGCTGTTGCATTCAGAGACAACACAGTAGTCATACACAACGCACTCTTTGACTTGTTCGTTGTCGCATACCGATATGGCATTCCTGCGCCTCGCAAAGTCTACGATACAATGCTGGCGCACCATCGGCTGTTCCCTGAAATAGAGAAGTCTCTCGGACATTGCATATCACTTTACACAGATCAACCTTATCACAAGAACGAAGGTTGCTACAATCCGCAGAACGCAGAACAGTTCGATCAACTCTACCATTACAACGTCAAGGACGTACTCACGATGGCGTTGATTAAACCATCCATTGACGAACTTGCAGTTACGATGGGTGCAACTAAATCCATCGAACAAGCTAACTCAATGGTAGTGCCGTATCTTACTGCAATGTGTCAGGGACTCCGCATCAATACAGCAGAGAAGAAGAAGATTCTGATGCGAAACGAGCGACACAAGAATCAACTTCGCAGAATGCTGAGTCTCCTTGTCGGTCACGATCTAAATCCAAACAGCCCAAAGCAAGTGTCTGTCTATTTGTATGACCGAATGAAGCTCAAGAAACCAGCGAAGGATTTAACAAACGAGAAGACCCTGCTTCAGCATCGACTCAAGTACGATCTTCCAGCGATTTCAATAATTCTCAAGTACCGATCAATCGCCAAGGAGTCAGGCCAACTCAAGTACAATCCTTACGATGGTCTACACAACGTACCAATGGTTGATCGCATCACGACCTCATACAACTTGGCTGGCACATCTACATTCAGATTGGCAAGTCGCAAGCTACTCGGTCGTTGGGGTACGAACATTCAGAACATACCAAAGAAGCTGCGACATCTGTTCATTGCTGATGAAGGTAAGGTTCTTGTGCAAGCTGACCAAGCAGGAGCAGAGGCAATGATCGTTGGCTACCTATGTACACAAGGCAACTTCCGCACACTATTTCTTGAGGGCATCAAGTCCCATGTGTTTGTTGCCATGCGCTTGTTTCCTGATGTCTGGTCTGCTGAACTTGGTAGAAGCATCAATGAATTTTGCGAAGCTCCCATCCATGAACTCAAGGACATCAAAGGTTGGGATGAACTGAATAGTGTAATTAAGGATAGCGACAATTGGACTGCCGATAAACGCTACTACTTCATGGCCAAGATGGTTTGTCACGCATCGAACTACGGCATGAAGGCTCCGACCTTTCGCACGAATATGTTGCAGAAGTCTCAGGGCGCAATCGCCCTTGAGTCAAAGGAGGCTAAACGATTCCTCAATACTTATCACAAGTTGTTCCCTGAGATAAACCAATGGCACAACGAGACTGTTGAACGACTCAAGGAAACACGAACGCTCAAAAACTTGTTTGGCTATCCCCGATACTTCACAGGCATCATTGATGAATCAATGTACAAGGAAGCGTATGCATTTGTGCCTCAATCGACTGTCGGATGTATTACGAACCTAGCATTTGTCGAGCTACAGAACCGACAAGATTTGCAAGAGTTAGGAGTTGACGTACTCCAGAACAACCATGATAGTGTGCTGCTTCAATGCGCACCTGAGCATTCAGAATTCGTTGCCCAAGAAGCAATGAAGCATCTGAATCGTGAAATAATTTCTCCCCGTGGCGAACGATTCTCCATGAGATCGGAAGCAATGATCGGGGATAACTGGAAAGAAATGATAGATGTCTAAACCAACAATAAGCTACAACGTGGGAGATACTGATGTAAGTGTCTCAATTGATAACTTCTTCGACGGAGATGAAAGCCAACCTATACTATTCATCACGGTAAACGGGACGCTACATCCTGCTTTAACTTTTGAGCAGTATTCAATAATCGCAAAACTGATAGAAACACTTGATGACTAATCTTGAGAAGTGGCGGCACTATCTCAAAGATTTGGAATCGCCCGATCTATTTATTGATTGGAGTTTCTACAGTTTGATAAGTGCTGCGTTACAGAGGCGAGTCTGGTTGTATCCAGACTCAATGTCCATATATCCGAACATCTTTACGTTGCTTGTCGGGCCTCCTGCTGCTGGTAAGTCTCGCGTGATCTCACAAGTTACCGACATCATAAAGAGCGAGAAGCTGATGGAATTTGACGTTGAGAAAAACGAGATGGTTCCGATGTATCCTTACGGTGCAGACACAACTACACAAGAATCGTTGCTTCGTTATATGCGTGATGATTGTATGCGGACGTTTACTGTACCCGATACTCGACTTGGTGGAAGTGCGCTCAAGAACAAGTCGCATCATTCCATCTGCTTTATGATTGAGGAACTCGGTGTACTCTTTCGTAAGAACTCCGAAGACATGGTGAATATGCTGAACCAGTTTTATGATTCACGCAGTTACCATTACAAGAGTAAACACCAAGGCTCAGACGACATCACGAACATCTGCGTAACAATGCTGGGAGGAACAACGCCTTCATTCATTCGCGAAGCATTTAGTGATAGGATTATTTCGCAGGGATTTACTTCTCGCGTCATCATTGTATTCGGTCATGCACCTAGATTCTTTCGCCAGTTTCCCGGTTTATCAGACGAGCAGATACGTTGCCGTAACGACATTGTCAGTTGGCTGTATGCGATGCGCAAAATCTCAGGTGAATGTAAGTTGGATGCCGAAGCGTCTGAGTGGCACAAACACCTTTATGAGTCAGGAGAACTGGATAGAAAGCGAGTGAACAAAGACCCTCGACTTGATAATTATTATGGCAGGAAAAATGTTCATCTGTTGAAGACTGCCATGCTGATGCATTTCGCTGATGGCACGACGAAGGAGATTTCATTGTCGCAGATCAAACGTGCATTCAAGTTGTTGACTATAACGGAACACAAGATGCATGAAGCGTTCAATACTGTTGGACGTAATCCGATTGGCGAAATCACCAAACACATTTTAAGATATATTATTGACTCGGACTCAGGTGTTCGCTACAAAAAGTTATGGCTGAAATTTGTATCTGAGGTTACGAAACAGGAACTAGACCAAGTATTAGAGTTCCTTGTAACTACGGAGCAAGTTGAGAATACCGGAGGATGGTTTAGACCCTTGGTTGACGATGTTTACGATAGCCTTAACTTCTAAACTGGGTCAGACATTTGTAGCGATGTCTGTTTGCGGGTCTTGTTTTTCTTGGTTTTCCAAGGCTCGACCAGTTTTATGAAACCGCCAAGAGGAACAACTCATTTGCGTCTTGATACAAACGGCAAACGTGCTGTTGAACTAATCAAAGATAAAGATTGTATGGCAGGATGTGAGGGTAAGATAACTTACCTGCGGAAGCAGGGTAAGTCTTATAAAGAACTAGGCTCATTCGACTTTGATGGTAGCCTTGAGTCTTTCAGCCAACTCGATAGCGCGGAGTAAAATCTTACGCTGACCTCTAGTCTCTGCGAGTTGTAATGCTTCATGTAGGTTTTCTATTAATTCATTCATCGTAGCAAGTCCCATGCGCCTTCGTATTCGTGATACTTCTTGCCGTCTCTAAATATCTTCAGAGTCTTTGTGGCAACATCTTCTACTGGCACGATCCAAAAGCGGTTGCCATCAATAACACAACAAATAAAAAAATCAATGTGTTCTTTCGTATAAGCCTCTTTAGCTATGCTGCCGTGGCTCAAGCTAAAGGAGTAGTGAGGCCCGTGATGGTGTACTGTTAACGAAATTTTTTCAGTACATTTAACTTGAATGCGACAGAAGTGCTGAAACTTTTCTGCGATTAAATCGTAATAACAATTGTCTCCATATGGAAAGGCTACATTCCACTCACGACGCATCAACTCTTGTGCAACGATAAGTTCTCCCCGTGATCCAATAGTCTTCACAACAACTTACCTTTAGATCCAATGTATCTATAGATGAGTGCTTTCTTTTGTTCTTTTAGTCTCTCGAAATCTTTCTCAGTTTTAATTAAGCCTTCTGCCTGTTCCCGCTTAATAATTGTACCGGGCATCATCTTTGAACCAAACTTCCGAGATAACATTGCGCCCTTCTCGCTTCGGTTGATTGTTGCCAAGTCGGGGAACCTAGCTAGATCAGCTTTGCTTGGCTCAATTCCAAGGTACTGAATACGATCCTTCTGCCTTACATATTCTCTGGTAGATGGTAACGCAGGAGTCGTTCTCCAGTTGCCCGTCCAAAGTGCATTTAGGTTATTCTTAAATGCAAGTTGTTGCGCAGCAAGATTGTCTGGATGTTTCTGCATCGCATCACGCGCTGCTTCACGAACTGCTACTGGTAGAAGTTTTCTTGCGTCAGCTATGTTGTTGGCTTTTCTAAATTCCCTTCGTGCTGGGTTTGTGTATTCATTGCCGACATCTGATGGAACTGCTTGAGTGTCTTTATCTGTTGTCAGTCGCTCCCATTTACGCAGACTCGCCCGTGCATTAAACTCAGACATATCTTCAGACAAAAGCAGATGATTTGCTGCGTAACGAGTTGTCTGATTCAAGTCAGTAAATGTTTTGCGGATAAACTTTGTCCAGACTGTTCCGAAGTTCTCGCCTGTCATTTCGCCTGACGAAAAGAACTTGGAGAAGTCTTGTACAATCTTTGATGCTTGATCGAACGCAGGGAAAGTAAAGCCACCGGGAATACCATCCATTACACCAAATCGCGAAGTCTTGACTAGGTCATAAATCAACGCAGACTGAAACCCAAAGAAACCTGCGTACTGCATAGAGTTAAGAACAGCATAAGCTAGTTCTTTATCATTCTCCATGTGTAATGCTTCTATGATCTTTGGATCGCTTTGCATCTTGTTCGCAATCTGCTCCGAGATATACTTCAATGCTTCGCCTCCAATGACTGCACCAATTGTTGCTTTAACTAACGGTAACGGATCGCCCTGAGTCTTCAATGGGCCGATAACATCCTTGACCATGCGGTCTGATTTCTCGATAGACCAACGTGACAATGAAGTCACCATGCTGAGAACACCGCGCTGCGTAAACTTCGGCAACCCTCTTGCATCATAGGTTCCTTGATTTATCTCAACCCATGCAGCAGCGGCTTTGTCCATCAACTCGTCTGGTGCTTTAGTGCCGCGACCAACATAGTCCATTAAGTTCTGCTTCTTGCCGTTGATGACAACGTCACCCATCTGCTTCTGTAAATTATTTAGCAGTCTGTTTGCAGTCCAATCTGTTGTGATTGCATCGAGTGGACGCATATGAAGCGCGGCCCAAGTAATCTGCTTGCCGAACGCAAACTGTAATGCGCGAGTACCTTGTTCAAGAATGTTACGACCACCAACACGAAGCGCAGTATCGGCGGCTCGGTTTGCGTAATCAGCAATCCGATTGATACTCTCAGCCTTATACTCAAGATTGTTTAAGTTGGTCTTGTTAATTCCATACTCAAAACTCTTGCGCCATGCATCTCGTATATCCAACAGGTGAGTTGCAAGAATTGGTAAGTCCTGCAACCTCATGTAAGGCAAAGCAAATAAGTAAGATGAAAAGAAATCACGAATACCAGCACCCGCACCCAACCAACTAGATGTAACTAACCTATTGAATGTACGAATGGCTAGATCATAACCTTCGTAGTATCCGATGTAGTTCTCCATAACTGACTCGATCTCGTTTGAGTCGTAGAGTGCCTTGCCGCTTTTTACTTTGATGTTCTCCTTGTCGTATGTTGGCAGATTGAACGGGCCTCCATTCTCCATGCCATCAAGGTCGTACTCTGTAATGTACTTACCTTCTTGATCTGGCATACCAAGAATCTGTCTGGCTTTCGGATCAAGTTCTATGTGCTTGAACATCGCCATGTCTTTAGCAAAACGAACAACGTAACGAGTCATACGCTGAACTGCATTTGCTTCAACCCAAGCAGCAGGGATACCTAGCTTGCCTGTTGCAACACGGAGTGCCTTGAACTTGTGTGAACCTATCTGTTTGTCAGTCGCTCTTAATGCGCCAGCAAAATTATCAAAAAGTATCTCTAGCTTCTCGTCGTTGGTCTTACCCTTTTCGCTTGGGAGCGAAACATTGTCACTCTCATCTTTGATTCCTGCTTCCTCTGACTGCTTGACTGCATCATTGAATTCCTCATCAGACATATCCTTGGATATGGACTTCCAGTAATCAATGAGTTGCTTTTTTAATTCTTGATACTCTTTGCTTTGCTTCTCGCCTCGCATCAAGATTCGGCGTTTGTCTTGAGCAATAATCTCAGGAGTATATTCAAGTGTGTGTTGACCGGGAACATACTGTGGTTCTCCGTTACGATAAACCGCAACCTTCAAGCCAAGGTCATTCTGTAATATACGAGTGTCGCGATAAACGCTTTCTATCATACGATCATAGTAACGTATGCGTGCGTTACTGTTGTATGCTTTAGCTAGATCATCATCTATCTTGTCAATTAAACCTAGCTTTGTGTGCCAACGCTCTGTCTGGTATCGGCCTAACGCAGCCATTTCGTCGCCTGACAAATGCACTTCGCTTAACGCAAGCATGGTTCGCTCTAGGTAGCGACCAACCATCTCACGTTCTTCTGCGTGTACTGATTCAAATTTTGACGCGATGTACCCTGCCAGTTCCTTGGACTTGCCTTCACCAAGTTCACGAATCCGATCTATAACAGGACGAAAGTTTCTTGTGAATCTTCTACCCAGTTGCCATGTACTTGGCTCACCAAAGTTTGGTGCAGGAATTCTACTGTAGCGTTTCTGTTCATAACGATCTACACCAGACAATCCTTTCGGAGTTGAATCCATCGGGATTGGAGTTTCCTCATCAACCTTACCAATCGGATCAGCACCACTTTCCTCTGACGCTAGTTTGCTAACACTCCAAAGTTCTTCAAAGTCTGTTTGTCTTGGCCTCGGTGGTTGTGGATTGTGTGTTAGAATATCGAGCTTTGTGCCTACGATTTCCTCGGCAGTTTCGAGGAACTTGCTGCGCATACCACCGGCAAGAACATCATCAACAGAAATTTTCGTGTCAGCCCACAATGCTTCTAGTCGATCAAACTGATAGTAAATGGCTGATCCTTCATCTTTGACGCGGTCAAAGATCATCTTGCTACGATCAATTACATTGAAGGCTTCATCATTGACGAAGTTCTCCAACATCGCTTGAGGCGACCGTTGCATATCATCAAAGTTTTTACGAACCGATGAACCAGCAATACCATAACTATCAAGTAGCGTGTCAAAAAATTCTATGTACTCATCGTTGGACATACCAAGTCCGTCAACAGGTGCAACACGACGAGCAAACTCCTGCTTAACATCAAGAGGCAACGCCTTAAAGATTCCGTGCAACGCATCGCCTTGATGCATGATGCGAGTATCGTATTGTTGATGACGACCGATATTAGTTCTGTAATCACCTCTTGGTACTTCCAACTCAAGATGGTTTTGGTAGTAACGCAACTTGGCTTTGACCGCATCGTCCAACTTGTTGTTGGTGTTCAATGCGTAGTCCATGAACTTGGCTACCATATAAGGTTCGTAGTTCTTAAACCACATACCCGACTTGGCTGCCATCTGCCATGCACTAGCCAGTTGATTGTTCATGCGAACATCACCAAGCAACTTGTGATACGTCAGATAACGAGCGAGAGTTGAATCAAAAGTTTCGTTGATTGTCGGAACACCAATAACAATCTTGTCATTCTCAAAGTAACCGGCAGCATCTTCTGGTCTGCGCGTGCGTAAAATTATCTGAGGCTTATTGTCGAGTGACTTGTACAGTTTCTTTAGCGGACTGTTCTTGCGCACCGCATTCATAAACTGATCGAAGTTGGTTTCATCAATCATGTAACCATCAAGATATTCGACGGTTGAGTTGTACGAATGATTCTTATCGAGTGCGATCTTGAACTCGTTTAAGTCTTCTGCGTAGTTCTTCGCAAATTCTTTTGGTCGCTCCGGTAATCCAAGAAGTTCTTCAACTTCTTTAGGCATATCAAACACCTCAACCGATGACTCGTACTTCGTGCCATCAACAGTTTTTGATGCAGTCGCAGCTTGTCCACCAATTTGTTTCGGCTTCTTTATTCCGATGTACTCGGCGTAATCAATACCGTCTCTGAGCCAAAGATCGTTATCAAATAAAGCAGCAGGGTCTAGTTCAAGTCTTTGCGCAATGTAATCTAGTATGTCATTTACTGCTGCTTTGCCGTATTTAACTTTCTGGCCTCGACGAACATCAGCATACCAACGCCGCATCTTATCGAACGTACCTTTCGGTAAATTACGAAGACGCTGCTCAAGTTTTTTGCCACCTTCTTCAGCGAGAAACTCATCAAGATACGCTTCATCCTTATCAAAGTTGTAGCCTTTTGCCTTAAATTTTTCTTTTATCTTTTTGAGATCAAACGATGAATCGTTGCTGAGTAATTCTTTGTACCAACCACGCGCAAGTTTCTGGTCAACTTCGTTAGATGACTCAAACAAATCACGAACAAACCGATGAACAGTTTCATGTAATGGTGTCTCAAGATTAATATCATCAAGACTCAAAACCATCTCAGGATTTGTAACTCGATTACTCTTGTTATGTAGAAATCCAAGAGCGCGTCCTTGTGCATTATCAACTAGCTTGTCTACTGCGACACGCATGGTGATGTTGCGACGATTGGCCAAGTTCCTTGCGGTCTTAAATAAGTCTGCTGGCAGCTTGGTTTCAATCTCAGCCATCAACTCAGCGCGAGCATCTTCAATGGACTTGTTTTGATTCTGAAGAAACCTTGTAGATACTTCAGCACGTTTACGCTGATTAAGTCTGGCGAACGCACGGGCAACATCCTCGTTGGACATCGCTGAAATTTTAGACTCGATCTTCTTCTTACCTTCTTCGCTGATCTTTACTTGATCTTCTTTAGATGGCTTTTGCTTCTTCTCAAGTTCTCTGAGTGCTTTATCAATCTTCGGGTCTTTGTTGATTTTCTCGAACTCACCTTCAATAGATGTTTTCGGATTCTCGGAAGTCTCTCGGATTGCATCAGCATCTTGTTTAACTTGATCGGATTTCTTGGACGCAGCTTCCATATCATCTGCGACTTTCTCAAGCATATCATCAACAAGAGTTCTGCGACCTATCCCTGCGTCTTCACCTTTAACAATTGAACGAGCAAGAAGTGCCTCTTGTACTGGCAAATCTTTAATGTCCTTTAAGTCCTCGCCTACTTGTATTCCAAATTCAACTGGTCTTTCTGGCGCGTCTGATGGTGGAGGTGCTGTTGTCCCGAGCAACTTGCGCCCAAGACCGACTGGTTCAGTAAACAACGCGCCGCCTGTCATTGCTGCGCCTAATGCTGTTGGCTGAAAGTCTCCTTCTTGAAATTGCCTTGCACCTTCTACTGCACCACCAATACCAGCACCAACAACTGCCTGACCAACGGCATATTTTGCGGCTTCGGATTGTTTAGCACGTGTACCAAAACCAGACTTAACTGCTTCGCCTAAACCTTTTGCTGTCTTTAGTGATGGAGCAACGCCACCACCAAGACTACCTCCAAGAATTTCACCTGTGACTGATGCAACAGGTTGTGCTTTGCGTCCAGCAGCAAGTTCACGCTCTGTCTCTCTAACTGCTTCTTCACCGCGAATCGCCTCGTCTACTTCTGTCTGAGCTGCGTCTCCAGCAATACCACCAACGATTGCGCTACCTAACATACCAACACCTTTAGCAATTGCTGTAGGTACATTACGCGCTGGTACTTTTGCAAGTGCCTTACTCGCTGCTGCCATTGCGCCAAGACCAGTAAGGCCCGGGACTACTGATCTTGTTGCTGACTGAAATCCGACTTGAAGCGCAGAACGATCTTCTGCTTCTGCAATGTCGTATTCTTCCTGCGTTAGAATTTCAACATTATCTGGAATGTTGTATCTTTGACGCAGTCTACGCTTTTCTTCTTCTAGCGTCATTAGTTAAACTCTCGCGATTCAACTTGTGTTGGACGTAAATAAAATCCAGTACCACCTTCACCTTGCATTTGCTGTGGCGCACCTTGTATAGCTTGTTCAACGGCAGGGTCAACGAAGCCCGCTGGGTTTTGCCCAAGTCCCATTGCACCACTTGTTCTTGAACCTTTACCTAACGCACGAAGTACGTTGTCAATTGTTGTCTCAGCTTGTACTCGTTGAGTTGGTGTCGTAGTTGGATCAAGTAAAATCTGAAGCTGCTCATCCAAATTGCGTGCGGCTCTTTCTTGCAGTTGCGAATTTGCTACAACTTCTGGAAGTTTAGCTTTAGCTTCTTCAACTTTAAGTTGTGCAGCTTCAATAGATGCGTCAACAGTACCTTCTGCCTGTGTAGCAGCAGCGTCTCTTGCGCGTGACTGCGCCATCTGCATTTCAACTGCACGCTGTTTTGCGAAATCATCTAGCGATAAAGAATCCGGTCTGGCTGGAACAGGCATACCTTGTGAACGCAAGAACTCCGCTGCACCTCCAGTATCAGTACCGCGAGTTGTGTACTCCGCGTAACTACCTGGCCCCTCTCCTTTTATTCCACCCGGGCCTCTAGTAAGTGCTATGTCTTGTGCAAGCCTATCTCTTTCATCCATCCGTTGCTGCTCTGCCCGTGCTGCTGCGTCTTCAGCTTGCATCGCGTTCATGCCGCGAGCCATTAACGATCTGCGCAATGCATCACCTTCCTCCAACTGACGTTGTAATTCGCCTCGTTGTAGGATCGGACTAGCTGATGGTTCTTGGTAGTAACGATCAAAGAACTCACGCTCTGACTCAGTTGCACCTTCGCGAAACCGATCAGCAAACTCCTGCGCTCGCCGTCTCCTCTTTGTTAGTTCAAATAAATTAGACATAACTATTACGGTGTTAAGCCAATTGCATTTCTTAATGCTTCTTTGCCGCCCTGCTCACCTTGCTTGCTTGTGATTATATTAGATACTGGTGCAAGTGCTTGTGCTGCTGTGTTGCCAAACGAAGCAACTTGTCCCGGCATCGTTGGCATTGTTGTTGTGCCTTCACCAAAGACTACGCCGGGATTTATGTTTGATTTCAGACTAGGAACAACGCTGCCTGTTTGGCCGAGTGCTTGACCGAGACGTTGTTGCTTCGCGGCTAACGCATCACCAAATGTCATCGCAGCGCGGTACTTGTCCATCTCAGATGTACGACCAATGCCGAGTCCCATTCTACCAAGGCCGCGTTCTACTTGTGCTTCCTCTGCACCAGACAACCTAGATGGGTCTTGTGCTGCAAGTAGTCCACGAAAACTTTCTCCGACTTGCTTCTGAGTTCGCTGGACTTCCGGTGAAAGCGTTTGCTCCATGCGACGAAGTCCTTGCGCTAATGGCTGACCTGACTGCGCCAACTGATCTACTCTCGTTGCTGTTCTGCCTAAATCACCAAGACGCTGCTGTTCACGTTGTGATTGTCCTGCGATTTCAACGAGGCCGGGTTGTCCTGTGCGAACAGTTATAGGATTGCCGCCTTCATCCAGCATGATGTTGCCGGTATTTTCATCAACTTTATACTGCGGCTTGACTCCATAGTATTGTTCATACTTTAGTGACTCTGATCCTCCTAGTGGGCCAGCAGTCTGTTTAATTAATTGGCCGTCGGCGTTTCTTTGATTAACTATGCCGTACTTTACTAGCTGATCTATGTCCTCTAATGCGAGTGCTTCAGTTTTTCCTGCATTAATTTTTGCCTGTGTAAACGCTGGTAAAAATTCTTGATATTGTTTTCTTAATGCTTTTACTGCGTCTTTTTGGTCGTCTGATGCTAATGCTTCTGCAATTGCAAATAAAGTTCCAGCTTCAACTAGGTTGTTCATGCTGAGAACACCATCTTCGCTGAATAAATTTAATGCCTTATCTGTTAAGGTACCGAAACCAGATAATAATCCTGACGCCGCACCACCAGTTACATCGAGTAATTTTTCAAATAGATTCTTCATGTTAGTATTCCTGCGCTGCGTAAGACGCTTTTGAGGTGATTGATTTGTGATGCAATTTCTATTAAAGCTGCTTTGACTTCGGCTTCTGATGGATTTGTACCAGAAACACTAAATGAAACTCCAGTAGTTGCAGTTGCTCCTACTGATGAGCCTCCAACAGTCGCAATATCTGCTGAAGCCGCTGCTTTTTTGACTACTCCGTCTGTACTGGTAGTTGCGTCCGGTACTGTTAGATTATCTAGCATTGCGTTAGCCGCTGCTAAATTTGTGAACAGAGTTGTTGCGTCTGTAAAGTTATTGTGTGATACGTTAACTGACATAAGCCTGTGATAACATTGGGTTCATTGGTGTAATGTTTTGTGTTTCTAACTGTAAATTCGATAACGTGATTCCGTTAGTCCATGTCAGGGCATAAGATATTTTCCAACCCTGCTGACCACTTTGAAAATTGTAAAGTAAGTTTTGTATTTGCTTTGGCCCACTCCAAACAACCGGAAATGTGACAGGATAATCAATGTTTATTGCCGGAGCTGCTAAAGTTTTTGTCTGAGTTCCTGCTGATGCGTCTGGTGTAACTTCGTCGTTTACACGTTGAATTGCTTTAACTGACGAGGCCGATTGTACCTTGTTAAATAGTATGCGTAACTCTTGTGGCTTTTGCTCAATGCGAGTGTCGTTGGTACAAAATGCGCGGGTTTCAACGTAGGCTGTTTCATATCCAGTACCCTCATAAAGTTTAACGCATTTGTATACAGGTTCACCACTTGAAGTAGTTGTGCCATGTGTAATAGCAAAAAGTTCTCGTTTGTTGTTTGTCTCTACTTTTGCAAACTCCATGATCGGCCCGATGTTTCCTGCCGCATCGGTAAACTGATCAAAACTTACAAACTGTTGCGTAAGAATGTCATAAACCAAAATACCGTGACCGTAAATAGTGTTGCAAGCAAAGAGCGCATAATCATCAAATGTGATTGCGGCGCATTTGTTGGAGACTTGAACAACGTCTTTAAATAGTCGTGCGACTTTGAGCGAAAATACTGAATTACGCGCTTCATTCTTTGATTGTCTTACAGCATTAAACGAACGTAAACCTTCTGGATCAATGAATGCAAAATCGCCAAGTAACTCAATAAATGATTTTTGATTTATTGAATTGGCTGTAAATAAAAATTGCTTGTTAAATGATGGCTCACCAAAAACAGTAAACTGATAGTCAAAACTTACCGCATAAGAACCGCCTTCAGTAGACACAAACAAAGACTCATTGTTCAAAGGCTTGAGTGCTGTAATTACATTATAGCCTACTGTGTATGATGTGGCTGGTGCGCCTCCAATGGTTTCGTCTGTATTTATTTTTTGTCCCGATGTATTTACCGGAATGACAAAATCCAAAGGACGACCACTAACGCTATGGTAAATTTCTGTACCGTCAGGACTAACAACAAAAAGTTTATTGTTAAAGAAAGCCATTTGACGACCTACTGGAACATACTCTCGGGATGTGTAAGTGGAATTTTTCCATTGAGAAAATGTTTTTGCTGTTCTGTCAGTAGCAACGCCGCCAGACACTTCGATTATTTTTGGTGTGTTTACTCCATCTTGAACTACAATTGATGCAACAGTTTTCTGTACTGTTTGCGTTGTGTCTAGTGTGATCGCTGATCCATCAACTGCGGAGTTTCCTAATGCTGTAGTTGATGACTTGCGAAGAAAGTTTTTTGTGGACGCTGGAATAGCTTGAACAAAGATTTCGTTGTAACGATGCATTGTTCCAGAAGAATAAAGAACTGTCCAAGTTGAATCTGGATTGTTTGGCTTTCTGTATTTACAGCCACCATCAAAAAACAAAAACACAAATTCACCAAGTGTGTATATTGCCTGTGTTGGTGGATTACTCGTAAATGCGCCTATGTCACTAGATATATCAACAGCTTGTTTAACTCCTTCAAGAACGCCGAATCTGTTGCGAACATTGTGAGCAAACTTGTACTCGTCTTCTGTAAGACGAGTATCATCTACCGACATATTCATGCCGCCAGAAAACGATGTTTGTACATAACTAGCCACGATGATAATGAAAACGACGACCTAATGTTAAATTGTCATGGGGATGACGACCAAATTGCATCTTGCGCTCTTGGCCTCGTTCCATATCTGCGATCTTCCTACCTAGATCACGGTTTACTTTGTTCTCAAAAACGAGTGCTTCTTGTATCTTGCCCTGTTCTTCAAGAAACAATTGCATCGCTTTGTGCATCACAATGTTTTCATATCCAACAAGCGGAAAAATATCATCATTGCTCTGAATGTATCTGAGTTTTTTCTTGTACAGAATCTGCAACGTGTGTTCATCGTCTTGTGCTGAGTTTTCGTCCCATGGAAACTCTGATACGTCTACAATTAAATAACTTGATTCACTTTGGCCCGAAGGTATCTCAGCGTAAACTGTACCGTCTGCTGTATCTACAACTTGAAAAATACCGGGAATTTGTTCTGCTGCTGTGGAAGTACCGTATCTTTCGCGTGTAGCATTATCAAATCTGCGGATATTAACAATATCCGATATAATATTTGTATTGTCTAATTGAAGTTCACTCGTACTTACTGCATGATTTCCAGTGGTAGCAACATAAGAAACTACTTTATTCTGGAGAACTGCAAGAGAGTTTGCCTGTCTGGTTTCAAATGTAACGTGCAGAGTTTCAGCCGAAATTTGTCCATGTGCTTTTACTGTAACACCAGTTGCGTTTGAACCTCTTGCTGCTGTTATTGCAGACTTTAACGATTCTTTAATTGCGCTGTATCCTACAATACGAAAACAACGACTGTCGCTTCTCCAATTGTTGAAGTTGTATTCAGAAATTAGATTCTGTGACTTCCAAGGGAGTTTTGATTCCTTCTCCCGCATTGCGCGGATTGACTGAACGTCGCGACTCATTGCGATACGTTTATTTCCTGCAACGTAAAATTCTTCTTCAACTAACGAGCCGGGAATATCTACATATTCATAGATTGTCTGCAAGGCTTCATTAACAAAGTCTAAAATAACATAGCGTTGATTTATGTCATCTGGATTTAAACCAACCTTTCGGCCAAATCTTTCTATAATGTATTGTGAACTCATCGTTTTGTTATCGGAACAATTGTATCAAGTGCTGACGGTGTGCCAAGTTTTTCGACAAAATTAACCGGTGTACTGCTGGCATCAATTTCTAGTACACGATTCGCTGCGCTAGTACCCAGTACATCTGCAACAATTCCAAATATATTGGTTGTTGCAATAGTTGAATTTGTCGTAAAATTTATGGTATTTATACCAGTTGTTAAAGTGTGAACATCAGTTAACGTGGTATCTTCATTCATGTATTTTAATTTATAGACAGAACCCGTCCCAATAGCTGACACATTAAAGCTCATTGTGTACTCTTGATTAGCCTTTGGAGTTACATATCTAAAAAACAATCCAAGCTCGGTATGTCCTGCATCTGGTTTAATAGAAAATACATTGCTTGAAACAGTTATTATAGCAGCAATACTACTTCCACCAGTCGTGAATCTTGTTACTCGGTAAAAAGTTTCATAATATGAGGCTGAATTAAATGTAGCTACATCAGCAAGACTAAAACCTGTGCTTGACATTGCCACGCCAAAACTTGCTCCAATGCCGCTAGTGTGGTGAAACTCAAGATTTGCTTTATTTCTTTTCGTAACTGGTGTCATTGACGTTCAAGTTCGTATTCAAGTCGAGCTATTGTTCTCATCGCTTGCCTTGTAAAGTCTGGTGCGTGAAACGCCGCTTTCGGGAATTGGGGATGTGCCGTCAGTTCCTTGACGTTCTCGTACTTTGGCGTTGTCTGACAACCCGTTGACACGCAAAGCATTATCAATATGAGTAAGTTTATCCTCATACCTTTTCGCTGCGTTGGCTTCTTTAACTGCATCTGATATATGCATAAAAAGCCTCTCCAAAGTAGGAAAGGCTTTGAACAATGCGAGTATGGCTTTAATTAGCCCCACTCGTATCGCTCTTTACACCTTTCCGTAGAAACACGGCAAGCAACGATGTAACAACAATGTTTATCATCGTACCCATTTCCATGTCTCCAGAGAAGTATGCACCTACAGCCGCGAGAATACCACCGGCTGCCGTCATGTATGTTTTTTTACCGCTTAACATTAATACATCTTTCGCTTTGGTTTCTTAACTTTTTTTACAACACGTTTCATTGTTGTTTTTGCTTTTTTAGGTGGTCTACCCATCTTACTTCCATAACTTCCTTTTCCGTACGGCATTATTTTTTCTTTCTTTTTGCAACAGAGACTCGTCTTGGCTTTCCTGCTGGTTGTCCTAAACGCTTCTTCTGCGAAATTCTTTTACGTTTTTCTGATGCGGTCATCTCACTTGCAGTTTTCGGAGTCTTACTTGTGACTCGTTTCTTTGGTCTGCAATATGGTGTGCCACGTTTCTCGCCTTTCTTCCTGCCACAAGGCTTTCCTGTTCTAACGTCAATCCATTCTTCTTTAAACCAACGAGTCAAGCCTTGCATTGGTTTAGGCATTCTTCCATCTACCTCCCATTTTCTTGTACTCTTTGGCCGCCCATGCATTTGCATAAGCTGATGGATACACTTTAAATTTTCCTTTAGCCATTGACTTGGCTTTTGACCATAACGCTGGCCTTGTTGGTTTTGGTGATGCCATTATTTTCCAACTTTCTTCATGGCAATCTTATGAGATGCCGTGAATGTTTTACCAGACTTCATTAGTTTTCTCATCTCAGTCATGTGCTTACTTGTATGGTGAACTGAATGACGCTTTAACGTGTCTTTTTGTCTTTGAGTGAGTTGTTTTTTTGCTGCCATGTTATCCCTTCTTCCATTTACTAGAACTTGATTTTGTTTTGCTTGGACTCCATTTAACTTTGTTTGCCCAAAAAGCCGCAGACATTTTTCCGCGAGCTATATTTTTGGAGTGACGAGATTTGAACGCTTTTCGTTGTCCGGCAGTCTGATTTGTTTTAACTCCCTGTTGACCAAAGCGAATCGTCTTAACTTGATCACCGTCTTTAGCCACAACAATGTGTGACTTCGTAGGATGACCGGGAGTACGCTTGGGCTTGTTGTAGCCTGTGACTCCTGCTCTTGTTAATCTTGAGTCTTTCTTAATCGCCATTTAAGAACTCTGTTATTAATATTTGCTTCGCTACTTCAAGTGAGCCGATAAGCTGTTCAGCGGTAAGATCAAGTTCTTGATCTGCGTACTCAATGGCAGCGCAGAGTCTCCGAGTAAACTCGTTTGCTTGATCTTCTTGTGTCATCGCTTGCCGCGCTTCTTCATGTTCCTTTTAAGCTGATCTTGCTTAAACTTGGTTTGCGGATTTTTAGCCTTGTTTACACCCTTCTTTAATACAGACGGCTTTTTAGTCTTTGCTTTAGCCTTGGACTTTGATGTTGCTTTGGGTTTTGGCGCTGCTACCTTACGAAGACTCTTGCGTTTAGCTTGCCTCGCCTTATTGTCTTTAGGCATTGCCTTGTTTACTGGCTTGGTTGCGCCTTTAGTTGCTTTTCTTACTGTTTTAGGTTTTGGTGCTGGTATATCTATTTCAATAGCCTTGCTTTTCTTTACCGGTTCGCCTTTTGGGTTGAACGGATTTTTTGCAGAAAACGGATTCTTGCCTGACTTTTTAGAAGAAGTCTTTGCTGGCTTTTTAGTACCACCTTCTCTAAACGGATTCTTGCCTTTTGGTGAAGCCTTCTTTTTAGGCTTTGGCTTTGTGCCGCCTTTCTTAAATGGATTCGAGTCTATTTTTTGTATGCGACCTTTTGTGTCTCTATAGTTACCGGCTTTTCGTAACTTGCGACCTGTTGGAGTTAAACCTCGTTTAGCAACTTGCTCTTTTACTTTTTTACCGGCAGTTGTCGCTGCACGTTTTGCACCACTTAATGCTGCTTTTCCTAATGCTGCACCACCACGAACTGCACCGCCACCTATAGGTAAAGTAGCTACAGTTATCGCAGCGTCAGTTGCTGATCTTGCCTTATCTAAATCTTTGGTTAAGCCGCCAGCAAGTTTAGACATACCTCTTGCTTCTGACATTTGATTCATCAAGCGTTTCCTGTCAGCAGCGCGTTGTGCTTCCGTGCGTAGATTACGCGGAGCCATGCCCTTTGTTGGATTCTTACGGTAATCAGCTAGCTTTTGTGCATCAGTCTTCGCTGGCTTTTTAGCTGCGGGTTTCTTTGCAACAGGCTTCTTCGCTGGCTTTGTAGTGGCAGTCTTTTTGACAGTTCTTGTAACTGGGCCTTTTGCTATATTGCGCTTTGCTGCCTCAAGAGTTTTATTCTTGGGCTTCATCGTTATCTGAACCTTTGTCCGATTTCTTGACGGAGAACTTTTGTCTACGCCAAGTTGTTTCCGCATAGACGCAAGTTTAGCTTTAGCTTTATCTGCTGTTTTCTTCGCTGCTCGTCGTTTCGCGCCAGCTTGTGCAATTTCCATAAGGCGTTGTCCACCTTTTTTACGTTTACCGTATGCCATTGTTCTTGTTAATTAGTTCTTTAATTTTTAAGATTATGTAAATTAATGATGCAAGTGATATGGCAACTTTAAGTACAAGGTCAATAGAAACCATCCAGTTTCCGATCCCTGTTACGCTGGCAATTGCCACTTTAAGATCATCAAAATTCATTCGCTCTTTTCTCCTTGATACTCTATATCAAAGAAAGGCGTGTCTACTTCCAAAGTACCCGGCAATGACTTACAGCCACTCGCCATTACGACGATAAAGACCAACGCTCCTATAAAAATTCCTAGCGTTATTTTATCAGTCCTGTTCATCTTTTATTAGCTCCACTTTCATTACACCACCTTCATCGCCTTTCGGCAAGTAAGATGCACCACCATTAACGGGTAGTTTCTTTTCTACGACAAGAGCCTTTAACTGCTCATTCGGCACAATCATCTTGGTGTGCCTGTCTGTCATAAAAAATGTAGTAGACGTTAAGCCAAGCCGTATAACCCGTGCTTGTCGTCCACTAATGTAAAGTATCTCATCGTTCTCAAAGTCGCTGCCCCAGTAGATCAGCAAGCCTTGAGCGAAGTTGAACAAGATGTCCTTAAACAACAGCGCACAGAACGCAGCAATAAGCAACCAGCCGTAGTGACCGATTGCTTGTTCTGCTACTCTCTCAAGTGCTGCATGATCTAGGACATTAGTCATTCAACGTACTCACGCTTGTCCACGCTGACTGCCAAGTAGCGTATGCAGGATTTGCAGTCGGTTCTGCTTCTTCATCCACTACTTCTACCGAGCGCGTCGTTTCATTGCCTTCCTCGTCGGTGACGGTTTCCTCGACAGTTTTCATCACCGGCAACGTCTCGCTCGGCTTGCCTTTGCGAACCACCTCAAAAGCGTTCGTCAAATCTGTTGCACCGGCTATTGTTGTTTGTGCCAAATCGTATTCAGCCCACGCTTGATACGGTCGCTCCGTCTCGTTCCCCTCTGGATCAGTCTCGGTGAAGGTCTTGGGAACGTCTCCCTCTGGCTCTGGAACTAGCCGCGCCTTCTCCAACGCCTCAACGTCTGCCAGTTTAAATTTGATGTTGGCGTTGCGTTCGCTCTGCGCGTCAAGCGTTGCTTGTTCTGTATCAGCTACGGGATAAGCATCCTCAACGCAAACCGCTTGGCCGTTCTCGTTGATAGACCACCGCCTCAAGTATGCGCCGCCTTTGTAGGTGTCTGGCTGAATGTCGGTGCTTCTAATCATTCGCCGCCCTCCAATACTTCAACTTTCGCTTTCAATTCTTTAACGGCAGCGACGAGAAGCGGAACCAGTTTGCTTTGGTCGATGCCTTGGTAGTCGGGCTGTTCCTCGGTCACTTCTTCAACCGCTTCAACTGCCGGTGTTTTTTCGTCTCCTACTGCTTTGCCTTCTGGCAGTTCGTCGCCTTCCTCGTAGTAGGTCGCCGGTTGCGCCCTAACTGCCTCCTGAACAACGACAGTTTTCATCGCGTCTTTCTCACCGGTAATCGCCTCTGGAACGTGTTCCGAAACTTCGTGCGCGACGAAACCGTCAACGGTTGTGTCGGGG
>TARA_R100000655_G_scaffold94765_1_pt1 | contig 30914 bp, 30 predicted proteins | sample TARA_R100000655 | Tara Oceans TARA_R100000655 (sample SAMEA2622497) | marine metagenome | biome: marine biome (ENVO:00000447); feature: deep chlorophyll maximum layer (ENVO:xxxxxxxx); material: "saline water (ENVO:00002010), including plankton (ENVO:xxxxxxxx)" | depth 90 m
CCTTTAATCCCCAGCACCCAATAGGCTCTGGTTCATTATCGGTAATACGAGCACGGACCGCGTTGCTAAGCGCATTTTTCCGCCTCGGTTCCTCGTGGTCTCATGGTCCCCTATTTCGCCTGTCAACGGGCACAGGTTATTCGGGGCATGAGGCAACTACTGATTGAACCTAACATTGAAGAATGCCGATCGGGTATTAGGCCTAGTCGTTATCCGAACGACGTTACCGGGTTCTTCAAGGAGAAGTCTACCATTGCCGCATGACGGCTGTAGGTGCTTGTTCAGATGTTTCCTGCTGTCCTCGGACCTCGTTCCTAGACGGTTCCTGCTGGAGAGCACAGGGATGACGCCGTTATAGAGGTTAAGGTGATGTGCGCCTCTCGGGGCAGTGACCACACAGGTTTTTCGATCGTGCTCGTGGCGAAGAATGCCGCCCGTTTGCATGTAGACATTATCGTCTATTTTCGGGCTAATGTCCAGTCATTCGGGCGGATATTCGGGGAAATAAACCAGGATCGATCATAAGTGTAGCAATGACAACAGGTTACGATCAAAAAAAAGTTATCCACAACATAAGTCTTTTATTTACAATGGGTTACGTTCAAATCTATTTGAATCGATTCAAGGCACCTTAGGACGGCGGATATTGGAACGTCTCAGAAGGCGGTTGAGGCGGTCTCAGAGGGTGTCATAAGTCTTTTATTGACAATGGTTTACAGCGCACGAAAACACCCCACCGATGACACAATAGGATGGTTAGGGTGTTTGGGGTAACTAGGGTGTTTGGGCAATATGTGGGTGTTTCACGTGAAACGGATCCGGGATCCTCTGCGGTCGGCTCTGGTTCATCCAAATCGCGGATATGCTGGATGATGTGACTCAGATTGTGGCACAATGGATGAATTCACCCAATATTCGGATGAATGGATGGATGCCATTATCGGACCTACCCCACCGGGGGGAAATTGGACGCCCGCCCGGAATATATACCCTTTCACATTTTTTCACCAAAATTATCTTATGGTCAATCACTGTGTTCTTTGGGCACAGGGGTTCTGGCTACAGGCTTCCCTCATATCTGTGATGCATGATCTTGGTATTGCATTGACATTCCCAAAGATGTCATCATCAACTTGTTCTGCCTTGGTTGCAGCAACAACAACGTAGTCATTGGTTTCCTTCATCAGGAACCCCACGGTCACCATTGGGCTCGGCTTTACTTCCATGACTTCCCCTACGGTAAGCCAAGTGTTATCTCCATGCCCAACAGTGTCTATCCAATGGACTATTACAAGGGTCATCAATACTTCAACCCACCCTCAATCATAAGTTCCTTCATCGTCTTCTTACCCTTTTGTTGTTTTTGACGACGACGACGTGCAGTGGTTGACCTTGACTTACTCTTCTTTGGTGTTGAGTCACCCCCACGACCTCCAAGTCCACTCAGTCCACCAGAGCGTCCACTAGATCTTCCTGACATACTTAACTCCTTGCTTTTGTTTAACTTGATATTACCTAAGGTTAACTCTAAGTCTTTGCCTTTCATAGGCTTGACTTAGATCTTTATAGATCCTGAGGCCCCCCAAACCCCCCATAGATTGGGAGCTTGGGGGACCACCATGAAGTCTTGACTTGAGTCTTCATGAGTCCATCGGCCCAGATGTTTCTACATCCTCATAGTCGTCCATTCAGAACCACTTGTGTGGACTGGGTTTACGTCCGACTACGGTGTCCATAAAGTTCTCAAGGTCTCTCTTCAGGAGTTCCTCTTTCCTTGTTGCCATCTGTCTATCTACATCCTGAGACATTTGCTCTGTCCAGTAGTTCACAGCCATGGCAAGGACATCGAGACGGTCATCATGGGCAAGGGCACCCTTGGACCGTGTGATCCTGCTCATCTGGTAGAACAATTGGTACTTGAGTGCTTTCTCAGGCGGCAAGTGTCGTGTGCTGTCGTAATCCTGCTCAATCACTTTGCGGTTGATGACCAGCTTGTGTTGGTTTAGGACAGGCTCAAGGGTGTCAATAATCCGTCTTTCCTTCTGTGTACTGTGCCTGACTTCCTCGATGCTGACCTTGTAAGTCTTTGCTAGGACAGGAGTTAGGAGAGCGGTGAACATGCCATCACCAAAGTTGCTTTCAATCAAAACCTTGTTGACCTGCTCTGCCTTGGCGATTTCCGCCAGTTTCCTGAGGGCTTTGTCGTCATATCCCCCTTCAATGCCACCGGCATCAGTCACAAACAGATACCCATTCAACATCTTTACGACCGCATATGCCGTCTCATCGGCACCTCTACCAGACGGGTCGATCGCCAATACGGACCCTGTGAACTTCTGCCAGCTGTTTGATATCTCAAATGGGGTGTAATACCTGTCCCCAGACATCCCTACGCAGGGCACATCACCAATAATTCGATCCCTGTCTGGTGCCCATATCAACTTCTCAGGCCCCATATCCCCACTCAAGTTCATCACCAGTAGATCGGAAAGCCTTAGTGGGTAACGACTTAGGTCACTCAGAGTGCTGTCCAACATGAACTGGAGGGCAAACCCTGTCCGTCCATAGGAAGCCTCACGCTCCAGTAGGTCAGCATCGTTGAACCGTGCTGGATCCACAGCGTCCCCTCTGACGGCCTCAGAGTCCTCTCTAAGGGATTTGATCATTGGAGCTAGGGTAGGGCCCATTCTGGACTCCTGTCCCTCTGAGGGGATCCTAGCGGGCCACACGCGAAGTGAGTAACCTCGTTCACTCAGAGAGGTGTAGATACTCATTTCAGTCTGAGGGGTTCCAAGGTAGATGATGTGTCCATCAGGTTTCAGGACAGCGTCAAATTCCTTGACAGTCTCAAGGAGCTTATCCCTCATCATTTGAGTGGCTGAATTATTCAGGGATTCAACATCATCAGCAATAATCAGGTCTGCTCTAGAACCTGTGATCTGAGAGAAGATTCCTTTGGATACAACTGAGGGTGCATGGGATGCCGGAGCTGGTCCTACATCGAAGGCGATCTTTGAGTTCCTCTGTTCATCCTTGGGTCGAAGATGTTCCAAAATGGACATATCGTTGATCAACCTGAGGGTAAATGTCGAGAAATCATCCGATCTTGTTTTACTGGCAGAGACCACCAAGATGTTCTTGGTAGGGTCCAATAACAACTGGTGGCACACATATGCTGACGTGATCCATGACTTTCCAACCCCACGGAATGCCTGAATGACTCTTCTCTTGGGTCCATTCTGAACAAAGTCAGCAATGTCATACTGGACTGGAGTAGGGTCTGGAAGGTTCAAGTGCTTCCAGCAGAGAAACAGAAAGTTCCTGAAGTCGTGAAGAGCTTCATTCACTGGCCTCCAAGCCCCCCACCAGTGTTGTTTCTGTTGCCGCTAACGGTTCCCTTTGAATTAGAAGTAGAAATAGTCAGACTTTTGTGGTTTTCAGTTTCCTTTTCAAGCTCTTTGATAAGTAGTTCTTGCTTGGTGAAGACCGGCCTGCTTGCGTTTGACAGGGATAATCCTGAATACATGGTGCTTTTCTGGTCAGGAATAAAGAAAGGAACAGTATGTACTGGCCCATAATATGGCGTTCCATCCTCGAAAAAGTATTTGGGATCAGGAGATTTAGCTGTTGGGTTCGAAAGGATTTGAAGATCCTTCATATAATTCATCAGCCTGTCTCCTTGGGTTCTTCAGTAAACGGCAGAATCTTTGCGAGGTTTGCAAGAGGATCACTCTGTTCAACTGTGCCATCAATGCCGTTGTCCTTAAGGAACTGTCGGGCAACATTGAGTTCAGCACTTGTGGCTTGTCCTGATTGAATCTTTTCGGTCAGCTCTTGAGCCAGAAGGTTGTGGAGGTTATTCAGTATTTCTTTCATTTGCGGCTCTTTGCTCCTGCACACTTCCACCGTTTACGGGAAAGATTGTTGGGTGTGTTGGGGTCGTTTTGCTTGTCCTTAGACAGTCTCTTCTTGATCCCTAGAGATCGGGCACAGTAACTGTCCCCCTTTGAAGTTCCGGGCCTGACACGAGGTCCGCCACCCTTGGCTTGACCAGATTGACCATAAGAAACTCGACGTTTTCGGCCAGTCTTGGGATCAGTGTAGATCTTTAACTTTGCCTTACCTTTGCGAGGTGATGCCATTGGTTTCTCCTATTTGAATTGAGACATAAGAAAAGATGCAACGGCACCAACAACTGCTGCTGCTCCCAAGAGCCATGAGCGTCCTTGCTCAAGGTTTCGCAGCCTTGCATCATGGCGTTGAAGTTCTTCATCATGGACTGCCTGACGTGAGATTAGAGCGTCTACTTTGCCTTCTAAACGTCCCAGAGCCACCAGTATTTGGTTATCAGTTTCCATCCGCCATAGCCGCCTTATGTTCTTCAAATGCTGCACGGGCTTCTTCTGTCCATGCTGCATCAGCCACAGCAACAACTCGTGCATCTTCATTCGACATATCACTGTCAGGATTTAAGACGTGACGATGGAAGGATCGTGAGATTTCCTCATCATTCTCTTTGATGACAGTTGCTGTTCGTACTTGGACATTCCAAAGTCCTACAACTTCAATCTTGTCCACTTCAATTTCTTTAGTAATCATGGGAGTTTCCTTATGTTGTTTCGTAAGTCAGAGTGAGTTTGAATTCATCGTCATCACTGACCACGCCAGTGAGGGAACCAACCGTAGCATTGTCTTTGTTGTAGGACACTTGAGCAGTCGATGTGCCTCCAACTGCCTGTAAAAAGAAAGGCCCAAGTTGGTTAGTCTGCTTAGGAACTCCATGTGTGACGATTGAAGTTACAAACCTTGATGAACTAGATACTGCAAAGGGAAGGCTAAAAAAGATAGAACCAGTAGGGCTGCTAACGCTGTCAGGTCGTATGTCACCCGAAACAGTTACAAGGCGGCCCACTTTGGTGTAATTCATTGTGTTATATGAACCACTCAATGTGATAGTTCCGCTTGTCCCGCAGGTCATTGCTGTCACATGGGTGCCTTCCTCATAATCATCCAACAGGTTCGCAGCAGTGACTCCGCCAAGGTGGACCCCCGTGCTTAGGTACTGCGATGGAATTTTGCCAGAAGAGTTGGTTTGAATTACCAACCCCTCTGCACTTGAAAGCCCTGTATTTAGTGTTTTTTCAGAGTTCTTGACCACACCTGTGGTCATTGCTGCACTAACTCTAGTTGCCATTGTTTGCCTCCATTACGAGTTTTGAATGTTGAATATTTGGAACTTCAGGAGCTGCTCTGTTGGATTCCATCTAGGGTACGACAGATTCGCATGTTGGCCGATTTGAGGTTCGTTAGATGAAAAGAAAAGCTTCACCGATTGTCCACCAGCTGGGCAACTGTATCCTGTTGTTGGAATTCTATTTGTTGTCCAGTCCTCATCAGCAGCAGTATTGAACGCCGTAACACCTATGACTGGACCTGATGATGACAGATACTTTCCTGTCTCGGTATTTACGGTTGTTCCTACTGGACTTGCTTGAGCAACTCTGACTGGATCAATAGTTGCCAAATCATATCGGAACAAAAGGTGGTTGGAATTTCCAGTGTTGCCTTCATTCTGGAATGTCAGGAGAAGTTCCAAGTCGATTTGGTTGTACCAAGTTCCTCCGTCATCCACGTAATTCATGATTTTCATTTTGAAGGAGCTGCTACCTTCAACAATGTTGTTGCCATTCAAAACGGTAATTGTTCCGTCTCTAAAAGCATCTAGTGCCTCATAACCGCTAGGTACTGGCTGACCGCCAAGTGGGCCGTGGATGCCCGGCGTTTCAAGCTTCAATGTTCCCCATGCCACTTGATTGCCTTCATGGGCATCAACATATGCTTTGTTCGAGACATCTCCGGGATTTACTGGTGATGCATGGTTGAGTATTCGGTAGGCACCCATGTCATAGTTGCCCCGTGAATTAGCAAGCTCATTGAGGCCATACCGATCATTGATTTCCTTTTTCCAGCCATCAAAAGCTGTAGATCCATCATCCCATCCAGCTCGGTAAGTCCGGGTGAACTTCTGATATCTGTTTACATCAGTAGTGTTTGCGGGGAAAACGTAGAGTTCTTGGAGTATTGCAGTGTCTGCAGCCCCACCACCGGGAGTTATTCTCAGGAGGAACCTGAGTCCTGTTGTAACTTGCGAGGGGTATCCCAAGTTTCCTGAATTCGCAGGAATAGTCCCACGGAACAATCCCGAAACAAGGCCAGATGCACTATCAAGTGAGTCTGTACTGTTCCAGAAAGCACCCTTAAATCCCCCATTAGAGTCCACATAAGACTTCGGTACAGCTTGGTTGTCTGCGAATCCTTCGGGAGATGCAGCATTGATCGTTATTTTGTTGACGGTTGCATTACCAGTTGTCTGGATGATGTTCGCTGAACCGCAGCTGAAATTGCCCCCTGATGCAATGCTTCCGGTCGTTGTAATGTTTGTCGCATTGATTGAAAGAGTGCTTTGTGGTTGAATGACAGTGGCGTTGACTGTTCCTCCAGCACTGATAGTGAACTTGTCTGTTCCTGTGTTGTCCTGTACACGGAACATTGCAGTGCTGTCGCCGCCAAGAAAACCCTTCAAAGTCAGCGGTACTTCAGTATCTGATCCGGCTTCTCCAGTAACCGGGAAACCAAAGACCTGCCTACTCAAGCCAAAGTTTTGGATCACCATCTTGTCGCCGGTGTAATCTGAATGTGTCAGGTCAACACCAAGGATATCGATAATGTTTCCGTTTACATTGAAGTCGGTGCTTGGGCGTTGGATGACGCCTGCAATTTCCACAATGAAAGTCTCATTAATTGTTGAAGCGGCGGTGGGATCAAGAGTGTATGAGGTCTTGTTCTCTCCTGCGTCGTAGGTTCCTGATCCACCTGTTCCCAATGAGAATTCCCAGTTCTGGGCTACGGATGGAGAGTTGCCTGTTGCCCCGATAAGTGCGGAAACTTGACCAAAGTTTACTGCACCACTTGAATCTGTCGCATCAGCAAGGTTGATAATTTGACGATTTGCTGCGTCATATTTGTTCGAAGGCAAGAGAACAAGACTGCCCAAGCCTTTGTCAATCTGTTCTTGGAGAACATAAAAGATCTGGTTTGAGTTGTTGTTCAAGTCCTCAGCACGAAGTAGGGACGCATTCGAAAACTGAGTCAACAGGTTTGACGATGGTGTCGTTCTGTTTACCCTGATCCTATTTGCTGAAAGAGGGAACTGACTTACAACCGAAGAGTAGTTGATGGTCGTTGTCCCGCTGACAACACTGACAGTAAAGGTGGGATCGGCAGTTTGAAGGATTGTTATTGTCGAACCTGATGAAGTGTTTGTAACTTCAAGGCTCAGATGTGCAGTTTCGAGATACTCAAGATCGTTGTTTGTGAACGAAAATTGGGTGTCCCCTGATGTGTAGCTCACATCGTAGTAACTATTCGGCATGATTATTCCTTATCGTTTATGTGTTCGGGGTCTGTCAGCGGCCTCAATGAGGGCATTCAATCCTCTATTGATGTACCACTTGTTTCTTAAGGGGACGACTCTCAATAGTCTCCTGAGTTCTCCTTCGGTCATTTCATTTCCGGCGGTTCCTCCAGTTGCTCCATGGAGTCCCCACCTAGCGAGTTCTTTTCCTCCCATAAATAGATCTCTTCCAAGTCCATATGCGGGGATGCCTTCAAGGGGGCCTACCCCATAACCCGTTGTTCTCACATAGGGATTAAGAAGGTTTTCATCTTCTGGACTGATAAAGCGTGCCGCCGGGTCAATAAACATTGGCAATGTGCCTGACCATCCTGATCGAGTAACAGCTGCAACGTAGTTTTTTCCTCCGGGAATAGTGGCCCCCATGAATTCTTGATCACCAAAGGCTTCTTCAAGGAATTCTTTACGCTCTTTCCCTGAATACTTCATGGAGGAAATGTGAGTATTGACACAGTACCCAACCCAAGCCATTACTGCGGTGCCTCCGAAGGCTACAACAGCTGTTCCGTCAAGATGTTTTAGGCTGTACGCAAGCTGCTTTTGTGTCGCATTGACAGCAAACTGCCTGAACTGCATAAGCAACCCACCAGTAGTTGTCTGCATCCACTGTGGCAGGTTTCCAGTTTTATTCCTCTGTATAACTCTGTCAACATCCCGCCTCAATGCAAACTGCAGTTTACTACGTAGAGCTGGGTCCATGTTTTCCAGATGAAGCCCAGCAATCTTCTTTCCAAGTATCCCTGTTCGAACCTTTACTACATCCGGGTCCGCAAGGGCTTCCATGACTTCATCAATTTCAGTATCAGTTAAACCAAGGTCACGGAAACGGTTCCTACTCTTTGACCAGAAACTGTTCTTGATTACCTTGCCGCCCTTGACAGAATAAGCCTTATTCACCCAATTCTGTAGGGTGGAAAGTACGTGCCCATTCCTAAGGGCTTCATCCATTGGAGCAATGCCCAACGGATTCAAAGGAATACTGTAGTTGCCTATCTTGACCCCTACAGATCCTGAGGTAAGTCCACGAAGAAACGTCATTGACTTCCCATAAGCCTTCTCAATCCGATTACCGTCGGCGTCAAGAGAAACTCCTATGGCGTCGTTGACCCGGTGTTGACGGGAGAAACCATCACCGAGCCAACTTCCGGGACTGACAAATGCCTCAAGTTCTGCAAGGACTTCGTCAGTTAGTTCACCTGTTTCTGCCTGACGCATCATCCGTCTCAAAGCAGGCATACTCTGAAGTGTGGCACGAATTCCATTTGAGGCCATTGAGTTCAGCATTTCAGGCAACTGAGCAATGCCTACATTGCCCATCGAGTTCACATAGGTGAGGTCTCGGATTACATTTGCTGCCTTTCGCCACCCATCACCCATGTCCATCAGGTCCATTTGGCTCAAACCCATGGCTGACCGATAGAAAGTTTCTACAGCCTTTTCTTCATAGTTATTTTTGATCTTGAGTGTCGAAGTGATGTCCTTCAGGGTGGGCACAGAAGTCTTTCCTGAAGGCTTAATACCCAAAGCCTTTGCCATCTTTGAAATTTCAACGGACCCGATGATTCTTGCTGCGTGCTTCTCCATTAGAAACACCATGTCATTGACAAGCAGGTCGTTGAAATTGAGTTTGTTGCCATCAATTTCAATTGAATGTGTCTCATCGAAATTGATCCTCTTGTATGTCATGCCGAGGTGCGGATCGTTCCCCTTAGGCACGAGGAGGTCAACTATTTCTTTCATTTCATCTTCGTTTAATTTGCTCTCACGCAAAACCTCTTTCAAGGCAGCCAACTTTTTGTCCTTATCCTTGCCAATTAGGCGTGCGTTTTCATACGCTTCAGGATCTTGTGCATATTTCAGCCAACCCTTTGCGGTTGCCTTAATCTTTTTAGCGTCCCACTCACTATTTGCTCGCTTCAAAGATTGCTCAAGTAGCTTTAGAACCTTGTCAGCCCCATACGTGTTGATTGCGGCGTTGACTGCGGCCTTGTTCGCCATCCTCGGTACGTATGTTTTCAGTCCCTCCTTGAATTTGCCGAAGTCTTTAAGCCCGTTTCTCTCTGCATAGTCGGCCATTTCCTTGAAGAAGTTACGGACATCTTCAACTGCTTCTGCGATAGGCCCATCAAGGTCGTCAGGGCCTGCTCCTCTTCGTATTGCTTCAGCAATATTATTGTCAAAGAAGCGTAGTGCTTCCTTGCCCTCGGATTTCCTGATTGCAGCTCTCCTTTGATGATACTTTCTGAGAGCTGCTTGGTTGTTGTAGTTAATAATTGTCTCAACATCCCGGACAGTTGACCCACCGGGATCTTCAAAAGCAATTTTTGCAAACTTCCTGATCATTGGGTTGTCAGATTCTGACATCTTGATCGCTATCGGACGCATCCAAGGAAGCTTTGAAAGCCAATGTGATGCCCAATGTCGTTTGTCTAATGGCTTTGACAGTTCTTCTGCGTAATCCACACTTATGAGGTGCATGTTGTCGAGAGCTTCAATTCCCTCTTCATCGATGTCAGCGGCCGCCGTCCGAGCAGCGGTGACCCTTTGCGTTAATTCGTCTGACATCGCAATTACATCAGCACGTTTATCCATCTCATCAAGAACCTTCAGTCGCAAGTCGTCTATCGGTTCTGCAAGTGTGGTCAAATTGATGTTGGCAGCCACATCCGAATCAGGATTTTCAATCAAGTCCTCAGGCGTCAGGTCTCTTTGGCCTGTCTTAAATTTGACATTCAGTCTCTTTGCCTCGGCCATCAATTGATGCTCAGTCATATCCATTACGCGGTTGAATTGAGCATCAAACCGAGCCAAAGCTTCTTTTGAATCCTTGGCAGGTGCCGTTTTTATTTTCTTCTGTATCTCATTGTAGATATCTTTGGCTGATTTATTTGATGCCTTGCCACCTTCAATCTTTATTGTTGTGACACCTAGCTCATCGGCAAGAACAAAAAGGTCTCTTTTTATATCTGCATCTTTCAACACTTCATCAAGAGATATTTCAGCATCTTTAGGCAGAACACCTTGTTCTTTAAGAGTCTTCAACCTTTCGGTTGCTACCCGAACTTTTTCCAATTCAATCTGTTGCTTCCAGCCACTCAATCCAACTGTGGAGGGAAATGCTGCACCCAGTCCTGTTCCCAATGTTGCTGATGCCGCAACATTAAAAAACAAATCTTCAACTTCACCCATTGGATCAATGCTGTATCGGAGAGTTTCAAGGGGGACATCAATTGCAAGGGATGTAGTAAGGCCCCGCAAAGCTGCCCTTGATCTGACAGCCGCTCTGGTGGTGGCACCAGCATGAATTGTCTTAGATCCGAGGCCAATGCCCGCGATGGGCATAAGGGGCAGGAACGCTGGGTCAAGCATCGCTGCAGCAAATGCAATCCCAGTTCCACCCCAGCCAGCTTCTGATACCCTTTTTCTGGTTTCAAGTCGCTCACGAGTTTCTCGCAGGCGGTACATGAACTCTGGCTCACTTTCGGACTGGATGATGTCGTCAAGGTAGTCAAGTGGTATGTCGTCAGTTTTATGTCGATCGAGTAATTCACGAGTAACTCGGAAATCTGGATCAACTTCATCAGGTCTATCCCACCATCTAATCAGTGTGGAATATAAAGTTTGATCTGACCACGTACGTTTGAAAAGATCCCAACCAGAGGGGGCAGTTTCAGCCCTTTTAGAAGCCTCTGCTTTACTGGCTTCCAGTAGCTCACCCCGTGTTGGAGTTAGCCCTGTGACTCTGTCATTGTATGTAAGTCTGCTCATGGTTGGTTACCCGGTATTTCCTTTGGACCCCATCCATCGGTCCGTGTGTTCGGTCCGTTATAGATATCAACCAGTCCTTGCAAATGATCAAATCCCTTCAAGACTGATGAACCAATGCTGAAAGGTCCAAGTGGACTCATTCGGTTCATTATGTTCTCAAGTACCTCTCTTTCCAGTTCATCGGCCTTCTTTTGCCAATCCTCTTGGGCCCTTTGTGCATCCCTTCTTTGCCAAGGAAAAATCCATTCAGGGTGAAGCAGTTTGAATTCAAACAGAGCTTCAATGTATGCCCGGCCATTCATTGACCATTGAGGATTATCGTTGGCAATTTCCAAGAAACGATTCCTGATCCATAGCCCGGCTTCTTCTTCATCAATCTTTGATTTGTTTACCAGACCATAATCAGCGTAATTGCCTTTAGTATTGATGAGCTGTTGGATGCGTGTGTTTGACATCTCAAAGTCATATTTGTCCAAACCCAAGTGATACAGTTTTGATTTATAGGTTGTAGCACGTGCTTCAACTTCTGCATCTTCTGTGGTTGTTGCCGAACGAAGCTCAGGAGCATCCTGTTCCATCAGTGATTGTTCATATTCATCACGCAGCGAACCAAAAGTTATATCTCTGACCAACACCCGTAACCCATACATGATGTCCAATGATTCTGGCTTACCGGGGTCAGGACTGCTGACAACTTTAAAAAGGTCTTCATCAAAGGCGTCGTCATCAACCAGAAGCCCAGAAGCATTGAGTACGTGGTGGACCGTGTCAACAATGCCACCCGCATCATTGCCGGCAACAACATTGTTAACCAAGTAGTCAACAGCTGTCTCAATGTTGTCAACACCATGTACAGATTGACCCATTCGCATTGAATAATTATTTCCAGAAATAGCGAATGATCCAAGCATGGAATCTGCAAGTTCATCGGCTTCTATATTCGGATCCAAGGTCATGACAATCTCACCGACAGTAATTATCTGGGGTTTAAGGCTGTCAGGTAAATCTGAAAGAAGCACAGTATCTGTGAACGTGCTTAAATGTGTACTGGGAATTCCTGCACTTCCCTCATATTGATCTATTGCATCCATGATGGATGAATAATCTCGTACACCGCTTTCTGAAGTTGAGGGCCCAATATCAGGAACAAGGTTTCTTTCCATCAAATCAAGTAGAACTATCTTGGCTCTCTGCTCATCTGTGAAATACTGTCCACGCAAGTCTGTACTAGCAGCCCTGTAAAACATTAGTGACTGGTGGATTTTAGAGTTTGCTGCGGCTCGTTCGTCATCATCCAAATCACGATACCGGACATCTATTTCATTCACTCCCTCAGCCACAATATTCAATGCAGCGTTTACTTCGAGCCTTTTTCCAGTCTCATCTGAGGGCATGTTTTCCAGAGCATTTGCAAGAGCCATTTCTGGTGACATGTTTTGATTTAGGTGCTGTTGATAGAGCAGTTCAAAGTGTCTATCAGTGGATCGCTTACGAATGTCTTCTATGACACCCGAAGGAATATCTTGTAAATAGAATTTGCCCTCGGAGTCCTGTACGGGCCACTGCAATCTATTGGTTGTCCTATCCCACTCAACAGCCGAAAGTTGGGATGCAATGTCAGCATTTGACATTGTCGGGGAAATCCTGAATAACCCGCTAAGTTGTGACTTAACTCTATCTCCGTTATCACGATTCCATTGTTTGTATTCAATCTTGATTTTACGCTGCGTTGCACTTCGGATCGTGCCCTTAGATGCATTGAATTCTGCATTAACTGCATCTGAAGCTTGGAGTAGTGTCTGTCCATTTGAAATCTTTACTGTCTCAAGTGCACTTAGTGCCCTCAGGTTGCCCTGTTTCGCCAAGTCAATCAGATAAAACCCGACAGTATCGACAACGCCACGATTTCCAAGGACTGCTCGACTGAGTGTGTCCGCCATCACAAATTCAACCATTCCGTTTGAGGCTTCGGCAACATTCATTTCTTTAGGATCAAATGTGAGTGTGCCAAATTTGAATGGAATTGATTCAAGTCCTTCCCCTGTGAAGTTGATGGCGTCTGCAACCCTTGATTGGATACTTGAAATGGTATCCATTTCGATCTTCTTTTCCCTCATCTCCACCAGTTTCAATTGGGTAGTTTGGCGAAGCTCTGCAAATCCTTTTTCGAAATGAGAAGAGAAATAGTAATCACCCATGATCCCCTTGCCGAATTGGAGTGGGTTCATTTTGCCTTCCATATACTTGGCAAATTCCACATCAGGTTCGGATGGATTACTCAATTGCTCGTTGGTTAGGAAGTCGTTTTCAAGGCTGCCCTTGAGACCTAACTGGATTTGATCGAGACTTAATTCTGCCAACGCCCTCATTCCAGCCACTTTGGCCCAAGGGTTTTCGGACCCTTTGATAATTCCTTTATCAACCATGTCCGCATACGTGAGCATATTGCCCTTGCGGCCTTCTTCAATTGCCTTTACTCGGTCGAACGATGCGGTCGTTTCAGCCATCGCAGCACGGTCTTGTTGTGCTTGCTCAATTCTCAGGATTTCTGAGAAGGTATTAGAAAGACGGCCAAGTTGTTCCATTGTCGGGGACCATTGATCTATAGGGGCGGCCGGAGCCCCTTCAACAGTCGGACCAGCAGTTGGTGCAGGAGCACCGAAGCTTGTGAAAGTTGAAATAGGGGAGGCCGTGATTTGGTAATTAGGCTTTTCCATCAGACCATCCTTTTGATTATGTCGGTGAAACTAGATCCGTCTGGGGCATTTTGTGCAGCATTGCCATAACTGCTTGCGACTTGATTTGCAATCCCAAGTGCAAGATCAAACCCTCCCGGCTCTCTTACTCCTTGAATAGAGTCACCCGGGTACAAGGGTTGCATTGGCTGAGGCATAGCTTGGTTGATTCTGTTCTGAGTTTGAGCAGCAATCGCATTGAATTGACGCTGGGACTGACGCATGTTTCCTTCGAAGTTGTCATGAACAACAGCGGCAGCTTCCGCTTCAAGTCGGGAAAATTGGTTGAGAGCCAGTGCTTTTGATTGGCCTGTAGTTGACGAGTATTTGTTTCTATATGTGGAGGATGCACTTAAGGCTTGTCTGGAGTAGCTATCTACAGTTGCCGCTGCTTGTTTACGTCGTTGTCCGATTGCTTCATACACGGTGTTGTATTGCTGCTCGGCATCTTGGATGGCAGCGGAAGCGGTTGCCTCATACCGTTCCGTGTAAAACTCCATCATGTCTTTTTGGTGCTGGACATTCCGCCTGTACTGCTCGTTGCGACGAATAGCCAGTTCCCGCCTGTGCCTGTTTGTTGCAGCAGCAGCACTTGAGGAGGCTGCGAATGACGCGCCTGTCGCTGCAATGCCTAGAACTAATCCAAGGGGGAAGGCCATATATAAAACTCCTTAAAAGGTTGTCTGTGAGTCCCGATTTGATGCGTCTTTCCTAGAGTAAACCCCAGCCATTGGAGCCACTTTATGGTCATTTCATTTCTTTCATCGACCACGTTGAAGAGCATACGATATTCAAGTTTTAATTCATCTACTATTCTCTTGCTGTGCCTACACAGTCCAAATTTGTGGTCATCAATTTCAGAAGATGAAAGCATCCATATTCTCCCATCTTTTCCCTCTTGAACCACGCCATACATACAGATAATTGAACTCTCAACAAGTCCAGTGAAACACCGGCCGTTTGTATACCCATGTGTCAAGGCGGATCTGGGGGTTAGATTGAGGGCCTCCAATTCGGCTTGGTCAGGCTTTCTAAGTCGCCTGTGCAACTTAGAGATATCTGGAAGAATTGACTGTCGCGTTGTGTATCGAGACATCATCGCCTTCGTGTGGTCAATTCACCTTCATATTGAACAGCTTGCAGATTGCTCGGCAACGGGCTGCTATTGATCAGCTCAATTTTCACCCTGTCCGACTGGGCGAACACCGGCACTCTAAAGTCGCCATTAACAGAAGGCACAGATCCAATCAAACTTGAGCTGTCCCCTATTTGTCGGCCTGTGAAATCATATGTAAAAGGGTCACGGTACTCAGGGGTGACCTTGACATTAAAGAAGGCAGTATCTGAAAAGATGACTGTCATGTACCGAATTTGATGGCGATTGCCTGCAGTTGACGGAGTAAGTGTCTGGTTGGAAAACGTGCCTCTCTGTTTAAATATAGGCTCAGACAGTTCAATCCGCATGGTGTAGGGCTCCCCAATGTACACAGGCGTACTTGAAAAGTCTCCGTCTACCGACACAGAACCTGCTGATCTGCTTTTCACCGTCAGCTGCTGTCCAACATTGTTGACTACCTGAGACACAAGAGAAGGCGTGTATTCAAACCCTGTCCAAGTTGTTTCATTAGTGGCGGAAGAGTACGTGCCTGTTTCTTTGTAAACGCGACGATCAAGGGTGGTTTTATACAGGCTGTCAGTGTCTGTGAGTCCCGTTTCCATTCGGATCTTTTCAAGACACAACTTGGTTCCCCGTTTGATCAGAAGGAATAAAGTGGTATCGATATAAACAATTGAATATATCTGAGCATTGAAGGTGAACTTCGACCATGAAGAAACAAGCCTCTCTCCAGATGACATGAAGTATGTGTAAACGTAAAGATTGTTGTTGTCATCATCAGTGAGGACCAGCAACGAGTTTTCGTGGGTGGTTGCCGCAAACTTGACAATGTCCCCCTTTACGTACTTCGGCACCTGTGCGGTAACTTCAACAGCATCAAACTGGATATCAACTTCGTTTACCTTGAAGAACTGTTTGACGCCGTTGAAGCTTCCTCGGGGAAAGGCAAAGAAAAGATTTGAACCAGAGACAATTGGCTTGGTTGTGGATGTGATTTCAAATTCAGTCTGTGGAGTAATTGAAGCATTCAAGGGGGTAATTGTATCTTCGCCCTGAAGACTGAACTGAGAAGTCTCCGAGAACAAGATCAATCGGTTGGAGAAAGGAACTGCATGCTTCAGATTTGAAACAGCTGTGCCGCCGACAGCAACATCGACTGGGTCAGCGTCCACCAACTGGGCAAGTGTGGTCCTGAAGAAATTGAAGTATTCCCCTGTCTCAGAGAGGATTACGTTTTCTCCCGACAAGAACACCAAACGGTTCTTGAAGAAAGAAATATCAGAAATTTTGTTGTCAATAAAGGTAGGAGGGGGGTTGGTAAGGAGGTCGCCAACAGCACGAGATGAGAACTTGAAGTTTGAGAATCCAGTCACACTTCCATCAAACTGACCATCACCTCGGGTGAACTTGAATGAACCGTCTGCTTGGCGAACAAGCACATGCGGCATGGTGTCATAGTCATAGGCATTCTTTATGCCGCCATCAGTGGTCTCAACCCAACGACCTTTGCCGAATGTCGCCAAATTTTCATCTACAACAAACTGGACATAATAATCGTCCACTTGAGTTTCGGGATTCCCAATAACCTTGAAAACGATTCCATCAGGGGCCACATCAGGGAGGTCACTAAAGTTTTCAACTTCATCTTTAAGAACCTTGAGAATTGTGTTGGCTTGTCCATCTGATGTCGTGATGTTGAAGGATCCGTTGGCATAATCATTGTTGCCATCCCTAGCGACAACGTGCACAACGTTTGCAGAGTGTGTTGTTGTGAAGTGCCGGTGGTCCAATGTGTTAATTGAACCACTGCCATCAGTATCCTGATTGGTTATTGAATAATTGTTCAACGTATCATGGATGCGAGTTACAGTTGTGAGGGCGTCTACCCCATTTTCGACATCAGCACCATAACCAAAGTCCCTTTCGGTGCCTCCGCCCGCAACGTAAAGGTTGGTGTTGACCCCATTGATTTCGATATTCAGTTCACACTTTGAAAAGTTGCCGGGAGATTTCTTGACAATAACCAAAGCTTCGTGGGGGCGATAGGCAAGGTTACGTGAATACGTTGAAAGTGTGCTTGAAAGAGCTGCAGTCTTCTCGGTGTTAACAAAGAATGTCACATCCGCAATTGTCACTGCCCTTAGAGATTGACTGGGCGTAGATGTTTGAAGGTATGAATAACCAGTTTCAGGGGCGGAGCCTTCAGTATCGTGTGTGACAGTCTTTTCAGCACCGGCAATATCAAACACTTTGATTGCTGATGCATCGTTGACGCCACTGCAAATAACGAAATACTGCTCGTTGACATCCCTATTCACATGGTGGATGAACAGGTCTGATGCAGGAGAAGATAGAAGTTCTTTAATGTGCTCAGTTGGCGGCCTTTTTACAAGCCCTTCGACAGGACTTGATACAGCATTTTCCTGTGCTTCACATTGGTTTATCAGCCGCATTGAAGCAGGTTGTTGACTTACCCCGCCAACAAGATTTGGAACATCTGTTTTTACAAGTGCCATCAGTAACCTGCTCCACGAATTGCTGACTTGCGATTGATTGTGGTAAACACATCACTGTGATCAAAGATGGTGTAATCGGCCGTGTCGCCTTCAAACTCCTTCAGCACTGAAAGAGCTTGCATTTCGTCTTGCATGGTAAACATGTGGGACTTCTGCCCGCCGACCATACGGTCTTGGAAAGTTCTTGCAGCTCTAATTGTGACATACCGACGAGCAGGCTCTGGCATCTCTTCAAAATTGGAGAGAAGGACCAGAGATACTCGTACGGCAGAGGAAAAAGTGAAGCTGTTGTTCTTCTTGTCATACAGTTTGTTTCCTCGCTGTATGACCGTGCGAGTTTCGACCGAACCTCCGAGAGTGGAAATAGGTGTGGAGGACTGGGAGGTTGGATCATTGTCAACACGAAGAACTTCATCAGCCAGCACTATTTCATTGGATGTGTTGGGAGACAGAGTTTGATCATAAAAGGTGTTGAAATGCCAGCCACGACTTTGTACTTCCCTAGAAATCTCAGTCAAAATGTTTCTTGCAATAGTTGCGTCAGCACCCTGAGCACCAGTGAAACTGTTGATCGGGGGCTCACCAACGGTAGAAAGGATCGTATTGACCGCTTCTAGTTCGGTTGTTTTTGCTGGCATGTTAACTCCTTTGGAAAATAGGGTGAGCCACCCAATGGATGACCCACCCCCGAACGGAGACTCAAGATCTCTAATTATCAACCAGTCTTGATCTCGAAGCAGCACTCTTCACGAAGAATGCCATGACCCATCGCGTACTTCGCAAGCATCAGGGTGCCGAGGCGATCCATCTGATACTCAGATTCAACGGCGAGATCGAGCAGCTTGACAGTGCCGATAGCTTCGGTTTGGAAAGCGACACCGACCGTGGTGCTAAAGTTGGCACCAGAGTAACCAGTGTCAGCACCAAACAGGTCGTTGTTAATGAGGTCATCACCAAGAACTGCATCAGCAGTGCCTGATTCATTTCCAGTAGGAATGTGGTTGGACTTCATGAGCCGAATGCCGGAAACCTGAGCAATCTCACCCGTGGCAATAGATCCCATGCCACCGAAGTCGGTGTTGATCGCGTTGTTGCCACTCTTAACAAGCGTGTAGTAGTCTGCAGGAGTCAGAATCATGTACCGGCCTTCAGAAGGAACGGAAGCCTCATCCATCTTCTGAGCTACCTCTGCACATGTCGTTACAAGCTCATCGGCGGTGTATGAAGTTGAGCCTGCATTATCAATTGAAGCACCAAGGAACTTGGCATCACTGCCGCCAAAGCGGTCAGTACCTGCACGAGCACCAGCGATGACCGTACGGATCATGGCCCGGTCTGCCGAGTAGGCAAGTTCACGGCCAATCTGGGTGGTGTACGCAGAACGGACATCCCAGTGATTTTTTGCTTCATCAATATCTGCAATGAATGCAGTAGAGACAAGCATTCCGTCAATCGAGATGAGACGCTCAGTGTGCTTGATGCGAGAAAGGTACTTGTTGGCTGCGGTCTGGGCAAAGGTATTCGGTTCGCCCTCGGTGAGCGTGGTGGTGACATCTTGATGCATCACTGACTCACCGGGAGTGTGATACTTCGCACTGGCAACGCCGACGACCGGGAAGGAAGCTTGCTTGCCGCTGCTGATGTTACGGGTAGTGGTGAGAGGAAGCATAAGGTTGGCTTCCTCGAAGACTTGAAGGATCTCACCTGAGAAAACCTTCAGAAACAGGGCATCATTACCCCCTGTATTGTTGACTTGTCCAAGCCGTGACGGCTGAACTCCAAATTCAGACATGTTTTTTACTCCTAGTCATTGTTGATATAGACTTGATGGTCAGCATCGGTAACCAAGAGTTCTCAGTTATCCACCGCAGCGGGCCGGGTATCGTCAGATTCCTCAACATCGCCATCAATAGAACCAGCGTACCATCCTTCAGGGAGGGTTACACGGTTTGCGGAACGGACCCACACGGATCCATCCCAATAATAGACATGGCCCCGAACATTGGAGCCAAGCCTAACGAGTCCAGTGGACTCAGGGACGAATACGACCTTTGAACTTCCGCACCCGCTCAAGCCACCGCTCACGGTGAGGAGGAGTAGGGAGATCAGTAGCGGTATTCTTTTGTTTACGTAGCCACACCACAAGTGGTGTAAGTATTGCAATGATGATGACTGCAATGCCTTCATACATCACTCAGATTTTTCTTCTTCATATCCGGCTTCGGCCTTCTTGATTGCAAGCCGTGCACCAGTGTAGCCCATGGCGACGAGGGCAGCGGACACCAGTCCAACTACTTGTCCCCACGTACTGTCAATCGGAATTACGTCAGCGGCAACAAGTCCACCTACAGCGGCTGCTGCCACACTGAGCCAAAATTCAGTTGTTTTATATCCGGGCTTTTCCATTTTCGTCTCCTAAAGTACATTTGAGTTTTGAAGTTTTCGGTAGACCTCGTCACGATATGCAGAATCTTTCCTGTATCGGGGGTCAGACATTGCTTCAACAACCTGTGCCCGTGATTGGAAAGCGGCACTGTTAGGTACGCTTCCAGTTTCACCCTGCACAAGGGGGGATCTTGTCTCATTCGGGACAGCCTTTTCATAACGAGCACGTAGGCCGTCAATAGCCAGCTTCATTTCTTCTTGATTGCCATTGATCATTTCGTTGAAGGTGCTGATTTCAGATTCATTGAGAGCTGATGCTGCCCATTTTGTCATTGCAACATATTTATCTTTTCCACCGGCTGCCTCATACCCAGCGGTAATTGCAGATTCAAGGGCGGATTTCTGACCTTCTACAAAGGCATCAATAAAGTGACGAGGGATCCCTTGTTTTACAAGTGCCTCTCTTGAAGCCTCGGAAACATCGCCTGTTGTATCGAACTCTTCACTCAGCTGGTCCCACTGATCTTCCGTTATTCCTACATTTTTAGTCACTTCCTGCGGTTCTTCGGCAGCAGGCTGTGACAGCTTCTTTTCAAGCTGGGCATAGGCAAAAGCAAGTGCTTCAGGTGACTCGAACTTCTCAGGTAGCCATTCGGGTCGTTGTTCGGTAACGGGTGTTTCCGGCTGAATGTCTTCCGATACTTCCTGTTCAACCTTACCTACATCCTCAACGACTTCAGGTTTATCTGCCGTTGTCTCTTCTGGTCTAATTTCAACCTTTTGATAATTACCCATTTATTTAGTCTCCTTGAGCCATTTGATCCATTACTTGAGGTGCAACTTGCTGCATCATCATTTGTTGTTGCTGCATTTGTTGCATCTGAGCCAGTTCTTCAGGGGATCTTACCAAACCTTTGGTATCAATTCCCAGTGCCATTGCTCTTCTCTTGAGATATTCCGAAACATCAACATAAGTTTGAAGCACCTCGGGTCCAAGGATCTGTCCGATTCCTGCTAAGTAAGTGTCAAGTCGGTTGAGGTCATTTCCTCGCCCAAGGGCTTCAATGCCCGTAATAATCACGGGTTTAACAGCGTCGTTTGGCAGCTTTGGAAGGGCCCCTTCGGTTTTCATCTTGTTCATCACAAGGGTAACCAAAGGCAGGCTCAACTCTCTACTCAAGATGCTGTAAATACCGCCAAGTTGACGTTCTACGGCCTGAGTTACAAGCCTGACTTCTTCGGCCGTGACACGATCTGCATTACGAATTGATCCTTCCAAGAGCAGAAACGCATACGCAAGCCGCTCTTGTATCGAGTTAATTGTGTTGAGAGCAACAGAGAAATCTGCTGCTTTCTGGCTCTGCAGAACACTGACATCATTAGCTGATCCTTCCCTAATTGCACCATTAGGTGACTCACTAAGAGTTCGAGCACGAGTGGTTCCATTGGGGTTGACAAGGAACAGCACCTTGGCGGCAGCAGCACTTCCCTCAACAATCGCCTTGGTCAGTCCTTCTAGGCTCTGCAAGTCGCCAATGTATTGTTCTACATATCCACGACCATAATTCTCACCATCAACTCTGCTCATCCTTAGTGGGATAAATGGAGCATCTTCAGGTGCCAGAACACGGCGGGATCCATCAATTTCTACATCGTTGATCTCTTGGTAGACTTCAACCTTGCCGTCATTGCGGGTGTACATCCCGGTATACAGGTCAATGAAATCATCATAAGACCCTTCATCTCCTACAGCTGGCCGTATCTCTTCCGGAAGCATTGAAGGAGAAACACTTTCCATCAAGACGACCGTCCTGACGTTGCCAAGCGGGCATCTTTTCACCACATAACGGTCAAGATGGACGACCCGCATATTCCCCCCATCAGGGAAATACAGCATGGCGTTGCCGGTGACTACAAGATGCCTTACAGCATCAAACAATCCCGTGCGAATCCCGGTTCTTTCCACCTCATCCATGATTGATCTCTCAATCTCGGACAGTGAATTTTCAACCTCAGTCTTTATCTTTGCGTCTACCTGCTCCATTTCTCGTTCCATCTCTTCACTGATTTGGAGACGGAAGAACGGGGCATTTGGCGGCAACAACGCCAGCAACAAGGCTGATGAAAGGTTGTTGACCCCCCTTGCCCCGATGCTTTGGTAGGGGGTGGGGAAGCGTCTTGAACTTTTCTTCCCCTCTTCAGGCAGGATCGTGGGCACAGTCAATGCACTGGAATCGCGGCCTCTCTCAAGGTATGAGTTTCGTTCGCTAGAACATTTGAGGTATATATTTTTCAATGATTCCATTAGACATTCACCGATCCACCTGAGGTGTTGAGTGGGATCTTCAGCATGGTCTTGCCTCGCCGCTTAAGTCCACGCTTCTTGCGAACAGGGTTGTCTGGGGTCAGCTGCTCGTTCACCATTTCAGGTGTTACCCCAAGAATGGGGGCAGGCTTGACCACAATCTGTGGAGGGGGAGGCGGAGGAGCAACCGGCGGCAGCGGCGGCGGAATAGCCGGGCTCGACGAACTGCACATAATCAGGTCTCCTTAATAAGGTTGTCTTCTTGTTCTTTTAATTCTTTAATCAGGAAATTAACGAGTTCACGTTTCCCTGAATACATCCAAATTTCACGCTCAGACCACGTAGGATCTGGACATCTTTCTGGAATTCGCTCATCCAATGCTTGAATAAGGTCTTTCCCTAGTGGTGGAATTCTCCTCATAGTCATCCTTTTTATCTTCTGTTTGGGTGTAGGCGTACAAAAGTACCGCATAGTTCATCAGATCAAGGATTGTATCCTCAAGTTTTTCGTCTGAAACTTGGTACATTCCTGTGTCAATGAAGGTGATCAGACGTGAGATTTTGTCCGTAAGTCGGACAAGAAACCCCCGTTTCGTGTCTGTAATCCCCAGTCTTTCTACGCGGGTGAAGTTTAAAAAGGGATCTTCATCCGATTTCCCCCCACTGTAGTCGTGGTTTTTCTTCTCCATCAATTCCCTTGCATTGTCGCATAGTTCACGATGCAGCAACAGTAACTGCTGTCGATTCATTTTGGTTCCCATAGTCTTACCTCTTTGTTGTTGAAATCATAATCTTCCGCCCTCAATATGCGAGCTACCCGGGCCTGCTGAAGAGCGTCTTCGACTGCCATTCCCGCATCTTCGTAAGCTTTGAGCACTGTGTCCCAAACAGGGGCAGGCTTTAAAAGCCTTTCTGCAGTCTTCGGACCAATACGTGGGCAGCCGGAATAGCCGTCAACAGCATCCCCTGTCAACGCTTGGAACAAGTGATTGTAATCACCGTCTTCCTTTGACACCTCTGAGATGCTCTCTTCTGGACGGTTGGGGTTGTAGTGAAGTCCCGGGATTTGAAGAAGATCTTTATCAGTGGAGACAACAACCTTGTCAAAACTGGGCTTCCAAAGTCGGGATGTTGTCATCAATATCCCACACACATCATCCGCTTCTAATGTAGGAATCTCAAATGTTTTATACGTGGACCTTACATATTCTTTCATCTCAAAGAATACTGTGGGTTTTCTTGTTTTCTTTCGATGAGATTTGTAGGAAGGGAGTACATCCTTTCTCCAGTTCTCAGAGCTGCTGAAGGCGATGGCAATAGTGGAAGAATTGAGTTCTTCCTTCAAGTCTGCAAATGCAATGTCAAGCTTTATACGTGCTTGATGTGCATCGGCATGCAGGGTCCAAAGATCATCCCCCCAATCAAAAGGTTCTTCCGCAGAAAGACAACATTCCCAAAGGAATATGTCACCGTCAATTACTAGGGCCGTCTTCGTCATTGCTGATTCCATTCATAACTGCTGACCTGCCTAATTCAATCAATCCGATGACTGAATGAAAAGCCCCCTCGAACGCAACTGTCACATCCTCGACTTCGTTCGTTCGGTTGCTTGCCGCAAGAAACACCATAGTATCGTGTCGCTTTCTCAGCTCTTTTAAAAGAGCCTTTGTTGTCACGTATTCAATGGGGTCCATTAGTGCCTCAGTTTCCTTAGCTTTAACAGCCGTTGAGTTTGGGCCTGCCTCATTGCTGACTTCTTTGGATATCGCCCAGCGTTGATGACTATCTGTGCCTGCCTGTTTTTATACTTCATGAACGGCAGGGCCTTTTTGAGAATTGATATGGCTGTTTGGCCGTAGACAGACCACCGGAACACTGAAGCATTATTCCGATGGTATCTGTGCACCTTGCCTCCAAACAATTTAGAAGGCAGGTAGGCCAAGGCAGGTGTGATGCTTTCGACTTGTATGTACGGAGTTTTTGAAAAGTTGACATATCCCTCTCCGTCAATAAGTCCAGCAAGCCACGCAACATCAGTGAGTGTCGGCCCAAGATTTTCCAATCTTGTACTCCCCGTCGAGTGGGCACCGGAAAGCGAACTGGTCACCGCTCTCACGCATCGCTTGTACCGCAATCCTTCCGACATTATGTGCGTCACTTTCTAATGATTCAAACTGAACTTCATCATGGATGTGCATGATCTGATTAGCCAATAGTCCTTGCTCTTCAATCTCCTGACTCATGAGGATAGTAGCCTTCTTCATCAGGATACTTCCGGCTGACTGAAGCAACAAGTTTAATGCGGAATGTTCTGAACGGATTGGCAGCCTTCGTCCATCAATGGCCGGAAGCCAGTCCTGAGTCTTCAGCCTGTTGGCAATCGCTCTCTTAAGTTTTTTCAATGCAGGTATCCCTTTCTCAAGCATGTCCTTCATAGTACGCCCTTCACGCTTGCCGCCGCCCACCAACTGCCCGACTAACAGGTCTCCTGCCCCATACAGGGTCGCATACATGATGCCCTTACCTTTAGCTCTGGAGACCCTCATCTTCTCCGCATTGAACTCGTGGATGTCGCCATCCTGAATGATCTTTGCGTACTCTCCGCCATCCCAGCGTGCCAGATAATGGGCCAGACACCGAAGTTCGAGGCCGCTCATGTCACACCCAACCATGACCATGCCCTCAGCCGGAATAAACAAACTTCTACATTCTTCTCCCCAAGGTGAACCAATCGCTGGAACTTGTGCAAGGTTTGGGCGTGAATGTGAGCACCTAGAGGAGATGGTTCCCAAGGTATCCACCCGGCCATGTATACGCCCATTCATTGAAGTCCTGAGCCAAGACTCTTTGCCGTCACTCAGCTGTCCAATACGCTTGCATATTGTCAAGTAACGAGCCAGCACCTTTGCTTCAGGGTATTCAAGAGATTCAAGAACTTTCTCGTCAACCTTGGGCCTGCCTTCACCAGTAAACTCTTTAGGCTCCCACCCATACATCTCGATCAACGCTTTGCCAATCTGCAAGCGGCTGTTGGGGTTGAAGGGTATAGACCTTTTACGCAATGGTCCGGGCAGAAGGTTTGGCCTGATGTGATCAGGAGCATCAAGCTTTCGTCTATAGTTTTCAAGTGTATCAGGGTCAAAGTAATACTGAGGGGTTTTCATCAACTCTTCTTGAGGAGGAAACTTGCCTTGTAATTCTTTTTCAATGTCTACCTTCACACCAATTAGTTCTGAATGAAGTTTATACGCTGCTTCTTCATCAAACCCCACACCTGTGAATTCTTGTCCAAGGATGATGTCAAGGAAATCTTTTTCAAGAAGATAAACATCCTCATTGAATGTCTGTTTTATTTCGTTCCAAAGCTTTGCTGTAACAACTACATCCTTGCAACAATACTCACCCATTTCTTCTGTGTACTCAGACCAATCAGTTGTCTTGCCAAAGTCCCCCTTCAATTGACCAAGCCTTGCCCCCCAAGACTCAAGACTGTACTTGCCTCGCAGCTTTGCCGGAAAATCTTTCTTCTGATAGTCCTTGCTCAGGACATCTGGCTGCATAATCTTGCTTGCAAGCAACGTATCTACTGTCAAACAATTGCCCAACATTACTTCTGGATACAGCTTCTTGATTGCCCGAATGTCAAACCTGTCAATGTTGTGACCAATCAATCGGTCAGCAAGACTGAGTCTCATGAGTCCATCTTTAATCCTCTTCCCTTTTTCATTGCGGTCGGAATAAAGATCAACCGTGCGTTCCACATTCTCATTGGGGTTGGCGATTGCGATGCAGTGAATTGTTTCCAAATCACTCAACCAACTCCAGTCTTCAATTGCGTTAGTCTCAATATCAAATACCAATTCATTCATAATGATCTCCATTCAGTCCTGATTAAACGGGTTGATATATTCCACAAGACGGCCGGTGCTAGGGTTGTATTCAAGCGTGGCACAGACACCTGTTGTACCTGAGAACCTGTTCTTTAATACTCGGATGGTTGTGTTCCTTGCCTCCAATTGATCTTGCTGATTTCTTTCACAGCCAATCACAGCATCAGACAATTGGGCGATTGCATGGGATCCTCTCAACTGTGACAGAGATGTGGTTGCCCCTTCTTCATGTCCTCGCCCATCAGGACGCTTGAGGTGAGACACAAGTACGCAATGTGATCCTGTTTCCTCAACCAAAGATCTCAGCTTGGTCATTGTGTTGTCAATCATCCGCCGCTCATCTCCCTCTTCAAGGGCGGAGACAAGAATAGAAAGGTGGTCAATGAATATGAACTGACACCCAAGGCTCTTGCACATGTAACGGACTTGTCCAAGTAGGCGAGCAGGATCTTGACTGCCCCAATGGTCATACAGAACAATGTTCCCGTTGCCCAGTACCTCATCAAATGCCTGCTTTCTGGCATCCTCAGGAATAGATCCCAAATTTGTGTACGGAACATTGAGATGCAATGCCATCAAACATTCCGCAGTCTTCTTCACTGACTCTTCGAGGGCGATGTAGCCCACCTTATGGCCGTCCTTTATCAGCTGGTAACAAAGCTCACGGCACACTGATGACTTCCCAATCCCAGTGCCAGCAGTCAAGGTGACAAGCTCGCCGCCACGCATGCCAAGAAGACTTGTGTTGAACCCTGCCCAAGGGTACTCAACACTCCATCCTGAGTCCTGCTTGATGATGTGATCCCAGAGTTCATTGCCACTGACCACACCATCAGGTCGGAACGTCTTTGCCTCCCATAGTGCTTGGTTCAGTTCCTTGTGCTTGCCCTTGATAATGCAATCGTTGGGATCCTTCTCAGGCAATCCATGCACAATCTTGCACTTTCCGGGTGAGATCAGGGGGGCACAAGCGTTTGCTGCTGCTCTGCCTGCTTCGTCTTGATCGAAACAAAGGACAATCTCTTGGAAAGTCTCAAGCCACTCAAGGCTCTTTGTTATGGCCTTGGGTGCAGATGCTGCACCGTTCGGAATACTCACAACGGGCCACTTGTTGTCAAGGATCTGACTGACACTGAGTGCATCAATCTCCCCCTCACACACAACCACTCGTTTACCGTTGGTTTCCCAAAGGTGCTCGCCAAAAAGATTGATTGACTTGGGATCGCCAAGCCATCGGAAACTTTTCTTGGCATCACGAAGTTTCTGTGCCCGAAGAACACCTTTGTTGTCACGGTAATTGGCAACCTGAACAGGTGTGCCCTTGAATGATCCAGATCCATATCCCCACTTCTTACAAGTCTCAATCGACAAACCGCGTTTGGTCAGCGGTATGTAATCTATTTCAATCAAATCCATACGTTGCACCTCATTTGACATCTGTGAACTAGAACCACCGCTCCGGTTGTTGCATCCCGGAGTGAAACAATAAGTTGAGTCATCGTCATAAACCGCTAGGTTATCTTTGCTGCCGCATTTCTCGCACGGCTCGTGGCGGATAAAGCTCGCCATAATCAGTCACCTCCAATTCAATCCTCGGGTTTGTGCTGAAACATTTGGTGCCTGTCCATACTGCAATTTGATCATCATCCACCCACAGCACACCATTAAACACGTCCAAGGTTTTCAAGTAGTTGTCTATGTCCCCACGCGGCAGCACCCTTTTAGTTGTCTTAGGCTTCGGACAATAGAACACGGCACCAACAACAAGGATGCCCTCGAAGGGTGAGGCAGGAACAGTTGTGCAATCATCAATAAACTCCCCGGCAGACTTGCGAAACTTTGTGTAGTTCTTCCCATAATAAACCCGCCCCTGCCTCGTGACTCTTGGTCTTGAGGCAGGGACAGGGACAATGGGCAAGGTGAACTCAAAAGTCGCTGTCTTCATCGGCACTGGTTGCAGCCTCACTGGGCTCGCCATCAACAGAATTAGAATCATTAGTGGCGGCTACATAACCTTCGCCATCATTTTCAAAGTCATAAGCATCAAAAGTTTCTCCTCCATACTCAACAAGCTCTTTGACCATAACAGCCTTAAGCCTGAGTGTGATGCCACATCCAAGTGATGCCGTGTTCCATGTGTGGAACTCAAAGCCCACCTGAATCTTGCTTCCACTGCCAATTGAGATTGATGTGGGATCAATTGGCTTTCCCTTGGTATCAAAGATCCTTGGACGCTGTTCCCATTGCTTGCCGGGCTTACCTGCCAGTGCCTTCAAGCTGAACTTGAAGTCGATCTCACCCGTACGTTCTCCGTCTTCTGTCTCAACATCTTTCGCAGGGACAGGATATCGTTTCAGACTTTTACCCTGCTTCTTCTCTTCATATTCAGCCGCTTCATCACGAACTCTTTCAAGTTCAGCCTTGAATTTCACACTGTCTTCTGGGTTCAATCTCAACTTGGTTTCATACACACCATCGGAATTGAATTTGGTATCTGGTTCACACACCTTCGGCCAGATTGCTGTTCCAATAGGTGAAGTTTTGTTCTTCTTTGCCATATCTATTGCCCTTCATGAAAAGTAATACTGAGCTTTTTTTACAAGCGATACATCAAGATCACCTTGGGGTGGAGGCTCAGGTAAATCCACCCCGGATGGTAACAGGTACTGAATTTCGTTGTGAGTATCCTGCATCAAGTTACCAGAAAAAATATTGATTGTTGCGAGTCTTGCAGCCGCAGCCATCGTCGGAACATTTGGTGCATGAACTTCATAATCATCGTGCACTGTCAAGTAATCCCTCACAGAATTATCAAGAGCAATGTTCACTGACTCACCGAGCAGTCCCGCTACACCATCCATACTGTGCACCCAATTAGGAGCAATTGAGTTGACAGATTTTCTCTTGGATGGAGCACCGCTATCTTGGCGTATGCGTGTCTGTCTAACCACACCAAAAACATTAGTCTTTATGTTCAGATGTTCCTGTTTCTCATAGTGCATTCGGACAGGCAGGCCCAAGGGGGTAGTCCATTGAGGGATGACATCATTGTTGATGCATACCGCAGCGACTTCCTGAAGCCAGTCCATTCCTGTGCGGGCCGAGCTGACAGATTTGCCGATAGCTTCCCATATTTTTTCAGCTAACCAATTGCATGGGTGGTATGTCTCATTGCCGAAAGGGTTAGTTCTATCCTTTTTCAATTCTGAATAAAACCACTCAGCTGTGTAGTTACGACAAGAAAAGAATGTCGAACCATATGGGAGTGTCATTGTTTGACGCTTGCAAGTCTTCCTTGATAGTCCAAAGCTCAACCAATCATTGCCATATTTATCTGGAGACTGCTTGATCAATTCAATAGTTGTGTCAGCAACCTGCTGATACAGATCATTGGGACGATCACAAGGCAGGCAGTTTGTAGCTGCAGCACTTTCAGGATCCCTGAGAGACAAGGCGTAGATCTGCAAGCCTTGGTTTGTTGCATCAATGCCAATAGGCAATGAAGTGTAAAAGTTACCTGTGGTGTGCATGAGGTAAAACTCATTGCATGCTGGCAAGAACAACCAAGGATCATCAGCCTTGACCCAATCCATATTCTGGAGTGGATCCTTGCCAATGGCACAGATCATCTTTTGGTTCTCTTCCGCCCACCTAATTCGTTCACCATACGGCAGCTTGTCATAACCAAAGCAGTTGGCGAGATGAATCTTCAGCCACTTCTCTCCAACATCATTCATCCTCATGCTGTTGGCAAACAGATACATCCCCTTCACATATGAAGGACCTTGAGGGTTCAGGAAGTGAGGCTGGTAATAACCACGTCCACGAAAATCCAGAGTCATGGGACCATAGTGTGTCTGATCTTTGAACTTGTTTGCCAGATTCAAGACACGCAATGCATGGAGCCTTTTAGATCTCTTCCTTTCATTGTCAAAGTGTTGTCTTGCGGCACGTCGCCTCCAGTCTTTTCGTGTATCTGCATTTGTCTTAATGTCATGAGGCTTGGGAGGCAGTGGATCATCTTCAGAAGACACAAGCCCATCAATTTCAATGCTGTTTTTCCAACAATGCTCCATGACATTGAGTACAAAGGGGTTGATCTTGAAGGGTGTTGACTGGATAGCATTAACTGCACGGTATACCTTTGGCATATCCGCAACAGCAGCTGTATCCAAGTGCGTCTTGTCCGTTGTCTTGATCATCGGACGGCGGCGGATAATGTCGGAGTGGTAGCCACCAATGAACACATTAGTCCACGGCATTGGCTTCTCTGTTGTTGGTAGGAATACTGGCTCAAGCATCTCCATGTAGGAGTGAGCACCCTTAAACCAATTCAGTAGATCTTCGGTAGGCTCGACCCACTGGATCGACTTACCAAACTGGTTCTTCCTTGCAACAATGTCAATCAAACCTGTTGCTTGACGCATCAACTCAAGGCACACAATGCCGATGCGTATCCTGTCCTCTGTGTTCCACCGAGGCAAGACAATATTGTGGTACTTCAAAGTCTTGTCGATAAACTTTGCTTTGTTTTTAGCCGACTTGTAGCGATCAAGCACCCGGTTCATCTGAGCCCAAAGCTCAGTGTACTCATCCTTCAATGTCCTGTACTTCGCTTCATCCTCAAGGATGCCCCCAATCATCGCCGCTGTTGTGGTCAACTTGCGTCCCTGAGAGATCGCGTCAAGTGTTGCACGAGCAGTCAGTGCTGCAGTGACCTTGGT
>TARA_R100000655_G_scaffold85297_3_pt1 | contig 30409 bp, 44 predicted proteins | sample TARA_R100000655 | Tara Oceans TARA_R100000655 (sample SAMEA2622497) | marine metagenome | biome: marine biome (ENVO:00000447); feature: deep chlorophyll maximum layer (ENVO:xxxxxxxx); material: "saline water (ENVO:00002010), including plankton (ENVO:xxxxxxxx)" | depth 90 m
TCCTATGCCTACGTTTCCGTCCGTTCCCACAAAAAAGCGAGAAGCACTATTGGTATTATCATATAGAAGAAAGCCATCTGATAGTCCACCATGAACTCCTAATCGCCATTCTTGTGCATCATTTTCAAAACCTATTTGCACAACAGCGTTTGATGCAGAGTTTTCTAAATGTAGCTTTGAAGTAGGAGCGTTAGTTCCTATACCAATTTTATCTTCACTACCATCTAAAAAGAATAAATTTGCATCAGTATCTCCTTCTATTCTGAAATCTACTGCAGCACCGCTATCATTAAATGTTTGTGCTCCGTCTGGGTCAGTACCACCTGCTGCATCTTCCCACGCAACTCCACTTCCTGTAGAAGTTAATACTTGTCCATCACTACCTTGTGCTCCACCTACTGTTAAATTATCTGTTTCTAGTGTTCCATCAATATCTACGTCGCCACTTATGTCTAAAGTAGCTGCATTTAGTTCACCTGTAATTGTTAAGTTTCTTAAACCTGTGTAATCTTTGTTAGAGTCTAATATAACTGCTTTAGAAGCAATAGCTGTGCCTACAGCAGTTGAGCCTAAATCTAATGCGTTTATTTCACCAACAACAACTGTTGCTCCATCAAGTATATTTAATTCTGCTGCTGTGCTTGTAACTGCTGTACCATTTATAGATAGTGCATCTGTTTCTAATGTTCCGTCTATATCAGCATTACCACTTATATCTAAAGTAGCTGCGTCTAGTTCTCCTGATATAGTGATATTAGTACCACCTGTCATTGCTCCGTCCATTGCAACAGCACCATTAATGTCTATGGTTGTGGCATTAATCTCTATTTCTGTATCAGATACTAGGTCTAATACTCCATCTGCTGATTGATGTATGTAAGTTCCTGAATCACCAAATTGAATTTGTTTTGTTCCTGTTGTTACTATATTTCCTGTAAAGGTTGCGTTTTCACTACTATCAAACGTCATAGCTACTGCATCTGCTGATGAAGTAATACTTACTGATGATGCCATTAAGTCCGCAACATCTGATTTTTTAAGTGCGTTGTCAGTAGCATCGTAAATCATCACATGGTCGCCTGCTACTGGTGTAACTTCTGTTAAGTTAGATATACCACTTGCAGGGAAAGTATTAATCTCAGTTTGAGTTAATGTCATTACCTCTATGGCAGCACTGCTTGCAGGTGCAGCATCAAAAGTTAATGTAGTGCCTGATACTGCGTAAGTGGACTTGTTTTGATAAACACCATCTATAAAGACTTGTGTATTGTTCTCACTATCAGCAGATACTCCTAATGTGAAGGCAGTTGTGCTTCCATTGCCTGTGAAACTGTTTTGATGTACTCCTGTTCCTGCTACTGCTGCTGAAACGTGATGTACTACTATTTTCCTGCCATTTGGCGGTGCTGCATCTAATGTAAGCGTTGTTCCACTAAGTGCATAGTCATTAGGATTCATAAAGACACCCTCTACGAATACCATAATGTTATCTTCGCTATCAGGTGCTTGGCTTAATGTGAAAGCTGTTGTTGAACCATTTGCCGTATAAGTGTTGGTGCTGAAGGTAGATGTTCCTGCTCCACCTATTTCTCCCCAAGAGTCCGTATATCCTTCAAACTTACTTAGGGTTGTGTTGTATCTAAATTGTCCTGCTGCCCCTGTTGGTCTTTGTGCTGTTGTTCCTTTGGCTATTAAAATAGCGTCTGTAACACTTCCTACATCTAATCCTACACTTGGTGAAGCCTGTTTAATTCCTACCCTATTATTAGAACTATCAACCTTTAATGTGTTGGTATCTACAGTTACATCACCTGAAACAGTCAATGAGGTAAGTGTGCCTAAACTGGTTACGTTTGCTTGTGCTGCAGTCTGTAATGTTCCTGTTAAATTGCCTGAAAACCCTGTAGATGTTAATAAACCTGTAGACGGATTGTAGGTAAGTCCTGTATCTGTTTCTGCCCCTTGCGAACCAGTAGCACCATCTACAAATACTGGATATACAGTTTCATCTGTAGAGTTATTGGCTGAAACTGTAATGTTATCAGCAGTTCCAGTTGTATCTTGGTTTAGTGTGCCTACTACTACGTCAATAGTATTGTCACTATCTTGATAGGTAACTGTGACCCCTGTTTCCGTATTACTGGAAAACATTGCCCCAACTGTGTCAGAAATAACTTCGGATAAATCTATATTAGCTGACCCATCAAATGATACCCCATGTATAGTCCTCGCAGTCTCTAAGGCAGTTGCAGTTGCAGCATTTCCTGTAGTGTCTTGGTTTAATGTTCCAACCACTAAATCTATCGTGCCGTCACCATCTTCGTAGGTTACAGTTACTCCTGTTTCAGTATTACTACTGAACATTGCTCCAACAATATCCTGTATTCCTTCAGTTGTTGATACTTGTGAATCTACATAAGCCTTAATTGACTGTTGTGTAGCTAAATGAGTAGCTGAATCAGAAGCCATGTTATCTTCATCTTTTATGGCTGTTCCTGATACACCAGTGTTTAGAACTGGACTCGTTAATGTCTTATTGGTAAGTGTTTCTGTAAGTGCTGAAGTATCTACTACAACATCAATCGTATTATCTGAATCTTGATAAGTTACAGTAACACCTGTCTCTGTGTTACTAGAGAACATTGCACCCACAGTATCGGATATAACCTCACTTAAATCTATGTTGGCTGTGCCGTCAAAAGACACACCATGTATGGTTCTTGCGGTAGCCAATGCTGTTGCCGTTGCTGCTAAACCAGTAGTATCTTGATTGAGAGTACCTACAACAAGGTCTATAGTTCCATCGCCATCTTCATAAGTTACAGTGATACCAGTTTCGGTGTTTGACCCAAACATAGCACCAACTGTGTCTTGAATTACCTCAGATAAGTCAATGTTTGCAGTTCCGTCAAAACTAACCCCATGAATTGTACGAGCACTCGCTAATGCTGTGGCAGTTGCAGCTAAAGCTACTGCTATATTTGCCGTTCCGTCAAAACTTGTACCACCAATAGTTCTTGCTGTTTCTAAAGCTGTGGCTGTGGCTGCATTACCAGTTGTGTCCTGATTTAAAGTTCCTACTACTAGGTCTATTGTGTTGTCGCTGTCTTGATACGTTGCTGCTATTCCAGTCTCAGTATTAGAACTGAACATAGCCCCTACAGTGTCAGATATAACTTCTGATAGGTCTATATTGGCAGTACCATCAAAACTTACTCCGTGTATCGTTCTAGCTGATGCAAGTGCTGTAGCTGTTGCAGCATTACCAGTTAATGCACCTGTTACATCTCCTGTTACATCTCCTTCTATATCTGCTACTAGAGTTGCTTTGGCATAACCAGTTCCACTTGTATTTACAGTAGTTGTAGGCTCTGCTTGTAGGCTTTTAAATAGTTTCCATTTGCCACTATCATTAGCATCTCTAAATAGACCTGCATATAAGTCTTGTGAACCTGAAGTGTCGTATAGTCCATAGATACCTATATCTAATGAATCAGAAGAATTGTTTGCTTTGGCTAACTTGATTAAAGGGTCTTCAACTTCAAGCGTAGCAGTATTAACTGTAGTGGTAGTTCCGTTGACTGTGTAATTACCTGTTACTGTAAGGTTGCCACCTATAGTTACGTTATCAGGTAATCCTATTGTTATTTCGTTGTCTGATACTGTGGTTTCTATTTCATTTGAAGTTCCACTAAGAGTTAAAGTATCGCCTGTATTAAAAGTGTCATTAGAGCCACTATCTGCAGCTAATGTGAAACTTGTTGAGATATTGTTAGTGCTTACTGCTGTAATTAGACCTTTAGCATTTACTGTTATGGCAGGTATAGCAGTTGAACTACCAAAAGAACCTACATTTGAGTTTACTGTGTCTAATGTTAAAGAAATAGTTGTGTTGCCAAGATTGGTCATAGTGGCACTACCATCTATATCACCATCAATAGTTATAGTAGGGTCATTAACATTGAAATCTAAAGTGCCATCTCCATCTTCGTAAGTAACTGATATTCCTGACTCTGTGTTAGAGCCTACCATTGCTCCTACTATGTCTTGGACTCTTTCAGCATTAATCGTTACATCACCTGAAGATACTGTAAAATCAGTTCCGTCAAATGTGGCTACCCCTGCATTAGTTTCTGTAGCAAGTTCTGCTGATAATGTAGCTGTACTTCCTTCTCCTTGTGTATGTGAAACGTCTAAACCTTCACCTACTGCTATTTCTAATAGGTAGTTACCTGTGGTGTCTGTACCTAGTGCTACTGAATTAGCTGCAACTGTTGTTGATATAGATACGTTGCCTAAATTTGTTACTGTTCCTGAGCCTGTAACATCTCCTGTTAGGGCAATATCAAAATCACCTACGTCAAAGTCTAAGGTGTTGTCTGCATCTTGATAGGTAACTGCTATGCCACTTTCCGTATTGGAAGTAACCATTGCACCAACAATGTCTGATATTCTTTCTGCTACCAGTGTTACTGCACCTGAACTTACTGAAAAATCAGTAGAATCAAAACTAGCTATACCTTTATTGCTAGAGGTTGCATCTTCAGCACTGAAAGTAACTGTTCCGCTTGATTCTGCTACGTCTAAGCCTTCTCCTGCAGCATAAGTTACTGTTCCGCCTAATGCTATATCTGTGGTATTACTGCCATCTGAAACTGTAATAGATGAATTGGCTAGTTTGGCATTAGCTATAGAGCCTGCCAACATTGCATTAGTTATAACCCCTGAACCTATAACTAAGTCAACTGTTCCGTCTCCGTCCTCGTATGTAGCTGCAATACCTGTTTCTGTATTGCTTGAGAACATAGCACCTACTATATCTTGTACCCTTTCTGCATTAACTGTTACTGCTCCTGAAGAAACAGTAAAGTCCGTGCCATCAAATGAAGCCACACCTTTATTGCTACTGGTAGCTTCTTCTGCAGCTATGGTTATCGTATTAGAGGTTGCTGAAGTATCTATACCTTCACCACCTGCTATTGTTAAGGTTTCGCTATCTAAATCTATTGCTATTGTTCCACTATCCGTAGTGGCATCTAAATCTTGAGCAGTTACTTGAGCATCTACATAGGCTTTGATAGATTGCTGTGTAGCTATCTTCGTAGCACTGTTAGAAGATAAATCATCTTCGTCTAATATTGCTGTGCCTGAAACTGCTGTATTGAATACTGGTGATGTAAGAGTTTTGTTTGTTAGTGTTTGTGAACCAGTTAGTGTTGCTACAGTGCTATCTATAGCAAAAGTCATTGTGTTACCGCTTCCTGTGGTATCTATTCCAGTACCACCAGTAAATGTAAACGCTTCTGAATCTAAGTCTATTGATAAAGCACCACCTGAATCACCTTGAAAGTCTAAGTCTTGTGCTGTTACCTGTGCATCAACGTATGCCTTGATACTTTGTTGTGTAGCTAATTTAGTATTACTGTTAGTTCCTAAGTTATCTTCATCTAAAACACCTGTTACTGATGCTCCACCTGCAGTAAAAGTTAATCCTACTAATTTAGTAGTTAATGAACTTGCATTGCTAGAAGTTGTTGCCAACCACCTTGTATTAGCGTGGTCATATATTACTGTTGAGCCTATGTCATCTGAACCTACGGATTCATCTGCAGTAGTTGCTCCTAATAATGTTTGTGCTCCTGCTAATCCCTGCGTTCCTACTGTTATTACACTTATTGCATCTGTGTCTGAAACAACTACTTTATTTATGGTGCTAGTATTAGCCGTTGATACCTTTGATATAGCCATTATCTACTTATATTCCTTCTGATTGCGTAAGTGCCTTCTAAGATGCGATAAACCCCTGATGAACCATCTACTATCTCAAGGTCAAAAACACCTTCTCCTGCTGTTAAATTAGCTGTGTCTGCTGCTGTAATGCTTAACGTAACTGTGCCTGCAGCACCGCCTAATGCTATTCTGCTATTTGCTGTTGTGAGTGTTATTACTGTTGAAGAACTTTCAGGTGTTTCCCTCAAGTCCATTTCTGCTGATGCGTAACCTGATAAATTGATTACTGTGTCGCTTGAATCTTTAAGCGTTAGGGTCTGACCAAATGTTGCCCCTTGTTCTATTATAAAATGATGATAACCTGCACTCATATACTTTCCCTTTAAATTGCATGGTATCTACCATCATTAGCGTCTGCTTCATTAATAATATCACTTTCAAATGTCTTTGACACCTAGAAGTGAACTAGGGTACAAGTTACTAAGATTTTTTCTTAGTGGTTTTCTTTTTCGTAGTTTTCTTAGTGGTTTTCTTTGGTGCTTCTCCACCTTCCCACGCTTCATTAACATCAGGTGTATCAGGGTCATCTCCTACTAATTGACCTTTTTTGTTTCTTGCTCGTACTGGCTCACCAGTTTCTTCAGCATCACCTTCTACTTTAACTTCCATTGCGTGTCCGTTTGCTACGAATACTTCCATAAGTTCTTTTTGAAAATCCTCTTTTGCTTCATATATTTCATCAACACTGTAAAGCATAGTGTCTGTCCCTAAAGCATTAGATGAACCTGCCTTTGGCACTATCATCTTAAATTTTTTATTAGCCATCTATTTCTCCAAGTTTAAAGATAGTGGGGGCATAAACCCCCACAGTCTTATGCTTATTTAAGCGTTATGTGCTGTAAAAGCGTTGTCGCCACTATGTCTAGCACCACTTCTCACAACCATCGCACCAATAGGTGTTCCGTTGGAGTGTGTTCCAGTCTTAGCGAGTACAACTCTTATATATCTGCTGTTACCGATATATTCAACTCTGAATACACCGCCTGCTGAATCAGGATTGCCGTTAGCAGTACCATCTAGTTTTAAGAAGATACCACCTGCAGCAATAGTTCCATCAGTAATGCTTGCCTGTGCAACGTCAGTGTATGTTGAGTCATCATCAGATTCCTCTAATGAAACTTCAAAATATACTGAACTTGATAAAGTGTCGCCTTCTGCACCTACGTCTACAAGAACAGTTGCTCTTTCGTAGCCTTGTAAGTCAACACCAGTACCATTGCCTGCAGCAGTTTTAACTGCATTAATAAGGGAAACAGCAGGATTAATGTTATTTGATAAGTCTTGCATAATTTACTCCTTGCTTACGCTGATACTTTTTGTTTAACAACAGCTTCAGCCTGAATAACCTGTCCACCAACCCTTCTTCTAGCAATGTATCTAACATTACCTGAAGTAGCTTGTGTGAATGGGTCTCTAGTAACGGCTAAAGCCACTCTGTCTACAATCATGTATGCCCTTCTGAAGTCACCAAATAGCACTGGGTAAGCGTTTGCACTTACGTCAGGCATATCGGTAGCTTCTACATAAGGATAACCTAATATAGTATTAGGAACTCCTGCTTGTAGAGACATACCTGCTTGGAACACATACTGTCCTGCAGTATCTTTTAGCTTTCTGATAGCTGAAAGTGTGCTTCTGTTAAAAACAAAAGTACCATTTCTGCCGTACTCAGATTTAATGCTGTGAACCAAAGTAATCAGACCATCAGCTAGTAATGTACTAGCATGACCTGAGTTTGCTTCGCCAACACTGCTATTAGTTAATAAACCTTCAGGCTTACCAACAGAGTTACCGCTAACAAAAGCAGTTCCTTCAGCTTTAGCGAATTGTTCACTAAACTCTGATTGCATCTCAGCTTCTAAGTCAAAGACAGTATCTTCTAAGTTTTGCTCAGAAATATCTACTAAAGCGTAAAGTTCGTGGGCAGGTAGTTCCTCAAGACCTACTGTGTAACCAGTAGTTTCAGACCTAGTGCCACTTTCTGCAACCCACGCTGCGGAGAATTGACCATCACGTTTAGGCACTTGGATTGACCTTTGTCCAGTGCTTCTTACTCTAGCTAGAGAACGAATAGGTGAGATTTCTGTTACTGCTTTGAGTAACTCTCTTACATATTCAGGTGGTGCTAGATACCCACCAGTGTTGTCATTGCTGACAGTTAATGCTTTTTTCTCTGCATCATCAAGACCTTCTAGTCCTTTTCTGCAGTAAGCATCAAATGCTACAAGAGTTTCATCAACTTGCTTGGCTTCGTAACCTGAATTTGGTCTTTTCATGACTGTTTCAAGTTGCTCTACCTGCTCTTTGATTCCTTCTTGTGCCTGTTTGGCTTGTGTGATTTCTTGGTTAATATCTTCAAGACCATTCAGCTTTTCTTCAATAGCTTCAAGTTTTGAGTCAACCAAAGTATCAACATTTTGCCCTTTTTCAAGTGCTTCTAATTTTTCGTCATTAGCTTTTTTAAATTCTTCAAAAGCATGACCAATTTCAGAAACAGCTTCTTTTATATCTTCAGACATAATTGCTCCTTAGAGTTTGGTTATTGTTAATGTTAATTGTTTTATGGCTGCTACCATATCAGCATTAGCATCAACATCTCGCTGACTGAATGCTTGATTAACAGCTTTTGCTGCAATCTTTGATTCTGAACGAGATAAATTGAAAGCATCACGCATTCCATTTTCCCATTCTCTAATAGAAATTTCTTCTCCCTTTATCTGACGAACTGTAGCTTTTGGGTTCATCGGAAAAGTAACGAGACTAATCTCCATTAAATCTACCTCTTTGATAATGCGTTGATTTTTACGCTTATCATAAGAAACTGCTTTTGGGTTTACTCTAAAGCCTATACTTAGACCATCAAGAGCACCCATCTTTAATAATTCGTAGGCTTCTTGCCCTGCTTGTGTTTTAAGTGCCAATCTACCTTTGACATATAAACCATGTGAATCTTCTTTGATTTCATCAAACACACCAATAGGCATATCTGACTTGTGTTGGTAGAGAAGTTTTACTCCTTTATGACCACGTTGGTCTAGGCTCTTGGTAAATGCACCGCTTTTGATAACGTCATTACCTAAATCTGTGTTGTTGAATACAGAACCATAACCTTCAAAAACTCCATCTTCTGAATCAGCTTTAATTTCTGATTTTACTTCTATGTAAGACTTTTCTTCCTTTTCTTCTTCTTCATAGTCTGATTCTTCTGTTGGCTCAGTCATATCTTTGCCAAACTCAATAATATAAGAGTCATCTGTTTCTTGTACTGCTCTTATATGTTTCTCGTCATTCTGTGTAGAATCTTCTTGGGAATCGTACTCCTCTGTACGGACAGCTAACTTTGGCTCATTTTGTGTAAATTCACTGGTCATAGTGCTATCTCCAAATTTATACCTATATATAGTATCTGAATCATCACTCTAGCACAACATCTTGTTCATCTGCATAAATAATGACACATCTACAGTTAATTACGTTCTTTGCTCCACCCTTAGGGTCGCCTGCATGAGCCATAGGTGTACCGCCTACTATAAAATCTTCTTCCATTGTTCTTGTTTGTCCATTAGCTGCAGAATGTGCAGACCTTGTTCTTAAATCGCTTGTTGATACCCACCTTTTGACTACAGACATACCTAAATCAGTCTGTGCTGTTTGATAATAGCTGTGATTAGCAAAACTAGCAGCACTGTGAGTTTCAGTTCTTGCTATTGTAGCTGCCCTACCTCTAGTTATAGGCAATACTTTATTACTTATGTTTTTAGCTATTTGGTCTAATGTTAAGTTTTCTTCTCTGCCTTGTGTAATTATTGTATTGACTCTGTTTGCTATACGTTGTGAAACACCTGATAGCACTAAAGTTCTACCTGTGTAATAACTTGTGACTACTGCTTCAAAATCAATGCTTGTTCCCATAACAAAAACATCGTCCTCTTTTGTGCCTTTATCATGTAACTCATTAGCATTGTTATATATTGTTCTAAATATTTTTCTATAATGTTGAGACATTGTAGGAAGAAATTCTTCATTAAGGTCTTGTATAGCAGTGTTTAAATCAAACACACCAAACTCTTGATAAAGATATGCTTTAGTCCTAACGAACTTTCTGAATAGAGAAGTAAGTCTTTTATATAACTGTTTTTCTAAGTTATTCCGTAATCTTTGTTGTCTGCGTACTTCTTTTAGGGCACTAATTCTGCCCCTTCTTATATTTCTAAATTGCTTTTTAGCTAAAGCCACTATATTTTTGTTAATGCACTAAACCTATGCCCTACTGTCACATCAGAAGGCTCTCCGCCTTGATACACAGTTATTATTGCAGCAGGATTATCTTCAGTACCATTTACACTAAAATCTGAGTTAGGTATCTTTGCACTTCCGCTTCTTAATATTCTTTTAATCTTACCTCTTGCTCTGCCACCTGAACTGTTCCAAGAAACCATATCTCCAACTTCAAGTTCATCTGCTTCTGCTTTACTTTCATTTTCTATTTGGTCTCTTTTCTTTTTTGACCAACTAAAACCTGCATCACCACCCCATAATGCCCAAGCTATTCTTCCATTAGACGGATAACCCTTTTCGCCTTGTTTGAATCCTTCTGCTTGTTTATCTATTTCGTGCCTAGAAAAGAAGCTATACATTCTTTTGACTGTATCAGGAGATAAGTTCTCTCTTTTGATAAGTTGACTTGCTCTTGTAGAGCCTACATTAGTTCCACCTCTGCCAAACTCTTTTCTCCAATCTAAACCACGTTGTGCTTCTGTTGCCATACCTGCTGTTGGTTTAAAGTCTATATCTGATATTGCTTTTTCATCTTCTTCTGTTTCTTCGTCATCATACGCATCAAGTTCATCTTCAATAAGTGGATTGTCTGCAGGTGGTGTTGGTTCTTCTCCTATAGGGAATAGATTAGCTGATATATATAATTCATCTGCACCATCAATAGGACTTAAACCTATATGTTCTCTTGCTTCATTTCTAGTCATTATGCCTTCTCTAACAGCACTGGTTATATTTTCATAAGTGCGTTTTGTTCTTTCGGCTAATGCAGGAATCTTATCTATATCAAAACAGAAATTTAAACTTTCACCAAACATAGGAACAAGCCACTCATTAAGGTCTGATTCTATTTTTCTTAAATGAGGAATGATTGTTTCTTCATACAAGGCAAGTCTAGCTTCTGCTACGTTGGCATAAGTTTGTGCGTCAGGCACTCCTACTAATTGACTAGGCACACCAAAACACATAGCTATATCTGTTGCTGCCATGTGCTTTAAATTAATAAAGTCCATATCTTTAGGTGATAGTCCCATTTCTTTCCAGTCAAAGTCTCCTTCTAACAACATAGGTCTGCCTGCATTAGCAGTACCACTAAATCTATTATTTAGGTCTGTGAGAAGTTGTTGTCTTTGTGATTCTGATAGATTTACAGATATACCTGAATCATCTTGTGGTTTAAATACTACTGCCCCACTGGGTCTTGCTCCATTGCTTAATAGATTTATATTGTGCTTGCCTGCCATGTTATGTTGGTCTACTTCTATAGCTGCAGCAGACATAGGTGATAATCCATAAAAATCATCTAATGGATTCCAAAGTTTTATATGCTTTACTTCACTGTACCCTGAAGAATCATCTACTTCATAGGTAGCTTGTATTCTTCCGTTAATTACATATTCGTATCTGTCAGGGATAGGTCTTGACCCACCTTTTATTACCATTCTGTCAGGTCTTAATAAATGCAATTCTTTAGGAGCACCAAGTTCTGAGCCTACCTTTAATATATAAGCATTACCGCTAAGTAATAAGAAACCAAAGATACTATTAAAGAACTCACTGTGAGATTGCAGGGGATTAGGGCGAGACAATAGAGATAATAATGGGTGACTCTCTAACACCTGCTCCCCTGACTTAACCATGTATGGTACTGAACTAGCACCTTTAGAAATCTCATTTACACAGCGATAGACAATGCTGTTCTTCATATAGCCTTCTTCGGCTAGTTCTTCATACTTGTAATTCCTTGATTTAGACGTTCCTACACCAAAGTAACCTACCATGTTACCTGTGTCTTTTTTTTCAGGTGTTCTTGTGAATGCGTTCTTTATGTTTTCTAATACTGTTGCCATTAGCTTATTCTCCAATTAACATCACCCCTTGACCTGCTAAGTTCAGTTAGACCCCATACTAAAGCATCTAACCTATCAGGGGAAGGTTTTGTTTCACCAGTATAAGAACACATCTGCGATTCTAATTCTGCGAAATAGCCAACGTGATGAACTCGCTTCTGCTCGTATAAGGCACTTATAGGCTCTGCTCTTGTGAGTTTACCTCTTGTAGCCCTTACTGACCTATAAGGAACATTATTATCTATTCCTCTTAATAGTCTTTCAACCAAGTCGCCACCATTATTTACTTCTGCAACTATTCTATCAGCTTGCCAGTCGTAATAGCAATCAATAGCTTTTCTTCCCCATTGGTCAGGACTATATCTACCTGATACATCTTCTAACACATAGTATCTTTCATTGTAGTCTTTACCTACAACCATAATGCCAGTTTCGTCTGAGTTTTCATTTGCTGTAACTGCAGGGTCAATAGCTACAATAATTTGTTTTAAATCTCTTTCTTCATCTTCTCTTAGTCTTGTATCTTCTATCATTTTTGCCGTCCACAATGCCCCATCAACATCTTCTATTATTTCAGCATACAATTCTTGCCTACCCATTGTTGTTCCTTCATATCTTTCTCTTAACATGGCTAAAGCAGTGTCAGCTAGGTTTTCTTCATTCTCAAATGTGTTCCCTGTTGTCACTTGGACATCTTCTCTCACTATCAAATCTTTTATTATTTTGCTTGGTTTGGGTGTAGTCGTGATAACACACTGCGGATTCTCTCCTAGCCTTAAACCAAACATTAATTGGTCAAAGGCTTCAGGGTATCTCCAAGCAGCTAACTCGTCAGCCCATGCTCTATGGAATTGACTTCCCCTTAGCCTTTCAGGTTCTTGTGCTGCATAGCCTATTATTTTTGAGCCATTTTCTAATCTTATCTCCGATACACTAGAGGAATAACCTTTTGCATCTGTGCTTTTTAAATAGCATTCATCAGGTATTATTGAAAGCAGTCCACTATTACCACCAAAACATACTCTTCTTAAATCACCATGAGTAGGAGCAACTACCGCACATAAGCTGTTTGGGTTTCTTAAAGCGTATAGTGCGATGTCTTGAGCACCAGTTCTAGTCTTTCCCCAACCTCTACCTGCCAATATGAGCCATATATAGTGTTCCTTTTTTGGTTGTAACTGTTTGGGTCTAGCTGTTTTTAGCCAGTCAGTGTATAGCTTTATTGTTTCCTTCTCTGCGTGACTCTGCAACTGTGTCAAGCAGTTCCATAGCTTCTCTGAAGGCATCTGCTTCTTTACTTGTTGTGTTGACATTTATATTTTCTGTTATTTCTCCAAGAGCAATTTTTCCTAGTTTTTGTGATATTAAAAATGCGTTAGATATAGCTAAAAATTGACTAGGAGGAAATGGTTTGGTTTCATTTTCCATTGCATTTTTATTTAATTTTAAGTAGTACATTGCCTGTCCTTGCAATTCTTTTGCAGATTCAAATACTGCATCATCCCAATTTATAGATTTTTGTGCTAACTTCTTTGACCTAATTTCATTTAACTTTTCTTGAAACTCTGAGTTATATTGTTCTCTCAACTGTTTCCAGTTTTCTTTTTTAGCACATCTATAAAGCGTTGCTGATGCTAAATTATATTTTTTGATCAAATCTTCTAAAGTATAAAAGGTTCTTTCACCAGTCTCAGACTCAATGCCCTGCACAAATTCAGTTCTTATGATTGTTCTTAACTCTTCAGTTAATTTAGATTTAACAGATTTGTTAGTCATTATTTATCAAATATTATCAAATAAAGTCCAATTCGTAAATATACAGCCCTTTGTATTATAATCTGTGCTTATGGACTACGAATTATCAACCGCTAAAACAGTAGAGAAAGCAGAGATATATAAAATTAGTTTTACTATAGATAATAAAAACTACGTCTACATTGGATTAGATACAAAAAATAATCCTAATTACTTTGGCTCGTCACTAATTATTTATCACTACAAAAGAATTTACGGCAAAGAAATATTCAAAAAAGAGATTTTAGAAAGTCTAAAAAATATATCTTATGTCAATTTGTGTGAACTTGAACAAACATATATAAAATCAACCAAAAAACTTGCAAAAAAAAACAAATATTATTCAGTTAATTACACTGGTGAAAATAAAGCCAATGTCAATACTTGGCAGTGGATGGATATTTAAAACAAAAAAAAGGGAGTCTATTGACCCCCTCTTTCTTTTGCTGTTTTAAGATGACCAGAAAGTTTCTGAACTTCTGCTTGCAGAGTAAGGTGTGTTTAGTGGTTCTATAAAAGTATCACCAGTCATAAAACATTTTTTAATTACCATAGGCTCTTTACTTTTAAATTCGTTTTCTTCTATGACCACTGCTCTTTGAAGAATCTCTAACTCTTTGCCAGTGTTATTATCAAATCCACCTACACCGTATTCGTTTATGTACTCAGCATTTCTCGCTGCAACCTTTTTAATCTTAGATGTCAAAGAAGTTTTTGCACCTCTTACTGAGTCAAAGAATCTTGTTGAGCCATACTGATTGATTACAACCTTGTATGTTTGTGGGTCTATTATTAAGTATTTCATTTTATCTCCTTTTCATTTAATTAACACTATCTATTATAGTCCCTTTTGGATTTATTGCAACTCTTTTCGGTTGTTTATTTCTCATAAAAAAAAGGGCAGATTTCTCCGCCCTTCACTTAGTTGTTATTTGAGGAATACCCTTTTAACAGGTTGGAAGTCTGATGGTCTGCTTTGCTAAGAACATCTCCTTAGTTCTCCATCTTTTACAGGTTTGGATGTCTCCATGTTCGTCCTGTTCCTTCCTCACTCAACGTATTGAGGTAACTAACCCTACCTATATTAGTCCAAGTGGGAATATATAGCAAGTGTTTTAAAAAATTATTTTAAGTTTTCCCCAAGCATCTAAACACATGAGTTAATACAGATAATTGATAAAAAGGATTGCTTTCCTTTTGTTCATCCATTTCTTTCTGAGTTTTTGGCAGATATGGAACAATGACACGAAACAGAAGTTCATCTGTATAAGAGTAATCACATTCATTACAGACCAAAAGGACTTTTGGCTCTATAATTATACCCCAATCAGTTTCACCGCAATCAGGACATATCTGAACTTTTGCGTTATCCATTTTAGACATCATATCGTCAAAGTAATCTTGGTATTCTTTCGGTAACATTATTTTCCCTGCCCTCTATATTTTTTCTTTCTCATACGCTTGGTGTGTTTGTTCATGGTGGAAGTGCCGATGTTCTTCCTGCCTATGCTTGTTTTCTTTCCCCTAGACCCAGTGTTGGATTGGAAGCCAATGTTGTTAAGTGTCGCTTTTCTCACCCCTTACTCCTTTATTTCCTTTTGCAATACAAAGAATTTATACCTTTTCTTTTTATAACTTCCTCATACTCCTCAATAAAAAACACAAGTGCGTATAAAATAGTTTTGTGCTGTGTAATTTTTTTATAAGTAAAAGGCAGTAATTCATTTAGTTTTATTAGGATTTCTCTTGCTTCATGTAATTCTTCATGTGTTTCTTTTGAGATTGAGACATTTCCATATCTTTCGCTTCTCATTTTATTATATTTATCTCTATATTCTTTGCTTGAAGAATTAGCATCAATTAACTTAATTTTTTTCACTTCTCTTGCTCCCAAAATAATAATCAAATAATTTCCTAGCGTAATCCTCACCATAAGATTCTTGATTGTGCATTTCTGCTAACAGGCTATTAGCCAACCACCACCTTTGGAAGTTATCTTCGTAGGATTCGTTTCTGCTGTATAAAAATCCTGACATTAGTGAACTTTGTGAATAGGCTTTCCATCTATGGTGTAGCCTGCTTTGCCTTCCTCAAAATCTTCTTTAGTAAAGCCATAATATCTAGGATAAAAAACATAACCATAACAATAGTTACAGTAGTTCTTACCATCTCTAGCTAACCAGTAGCCATCTTCTCCTGACAAAGTTCCGCATTCATGACAGGGTGTTATATCTTCTTCTTTCATTAGTGCAACCTCTTAGTTGGTGTAACTGCGTTTTTATGTACGTCTAAAAAAGCCCTAATACCTTCATCTTGAAAATAATCCATATTTATAAAACTGACGCAAAATTTATCCTTTTGTTTTTCTAATATTTTCCTAAAGGTTTGTGCTTCTTCGTAATCTTCAAATGCTTGTATGTATTTGACTTTACCTTTATCTGTACTCTCATAATAAACTACACAGGTTTTACCTCTATAAAATTCTAAATCAAAATCTTGTATCATGTTTTCTCTCTTTTGTTTTTACTGCTTAGTTAATTCTAAAACTATCCTCATTATCGTTTTTGATACGTCTATCTACTTCTATGTTGTAATCTTTTGTAATTACTCCTAGTTTTTTGTTACCTCGCCAGTGCGATTGTCTCCAAGTAAATTTACCTTTATTGGTTCGCATCAAATGACCCCTCACTAAGTGATACCTTTTTTTACCTGCTTCTCCGTCAGTATGGTCATCGCTTTCAGCAGGTATAGTTAGGTCAAGCAAATAATGTTCAAACTTAGGTTTGTTTATTTGTTTCTTAAAAGGTTCTCCTTTTTTTAAAGTTATTTGTTGTGGTTGCTGTCCTTGCTTTTTGAGTTTGCGGACACAAAATTCTCTAAAATCAGGGTGACTGTATATGCTCATGTGTGTCATTGCATTCATTACTAACATATATGCAGCGTCATTCATCTCCATATAACTTGCTTGTATATTAAAAGGCTCTGTATTTGTTAAATAATACTGTTGTTTTTCTGTGTTGAGTATTTTGTTTTTAAAACGGAAAGAATCAGGAAAGAATATAGGTGCAAAGTAAGGGTCAGACATCTTAAACATTGAACCACCAGTTTTATTAGGTGCGTAGCTTGTTATTAAAGATTTTATTCCTTCATCTTTCGTTGGGTGAAAGTATTGATACTTGTCAAGTGACAAACCTGCAGGGAAAGAAAAAGATACAGGAACTGAAAAACAAGTGGGTCTAGTTAAAAAAGAAATATCTTTTAAATCATGTTCTTCTTTATTCAATATACTGTCATGCGTTAGGTTTGTAAAAACACTTATTTTTGCTTCGTAAACACTTTCATTTCTTTTTAAATTCCAAGAATTAAATATTCTTTTTGGGTGTAACTTGTTTCTCCTAGATATAACACCTGCACTATTATTTAAAGCTATTGGTTTTATTTTTTTCTTAAAATCTTTTGCTTTTGTTTCTTTTATACTGACTAAAGCACAGCTATTTTTATCATACTCTTGTATGAGCAAAGTTTTTTCATGTGGCATACGCAGTTGAACATCAGAAAAAAACTCTATCAGTTCCGTTTTTTTTGGCAGGTATTTATGTAGAGTTTGTACGTCAAATTGCATTTTCAAACAATCTAACCAAAGGTCATATTCTTCTTTGAGATATTCCTGTTCATAATAAAGTTGTTGGTTCAATACAGAAATTTCTTCATAAGGAATTTTATTATTCATAATCATTTGTTGATAATTATTTCCGTACTTGCTTTGTAATTTATGTTCTTCTTGCATGAAGTCTTGAGTTGTTGCAAGGTCATAACCTGTCATTTGTGAATCAGAAAGTGCAATCCAACTTTTAAAAGGGTCTAAAAAATTATCCATCATTTTATAAAAGGCAGGATTCAATGTATTTTTTTCTTTAGCCATTTTTTAACCCCCTAATTGAAAAAGAAATAAGAACATAAATCCTAATAACAGAAGGCAGTAAGCCAACTGATATAGGAAGTTATTTAACTGTGGAAATATTGGTTTAGTTCTAGTTGCCATTCTTTTCATATTATCTCCTTACCACCAATCTGCTTGTACCCCTCTTTCCCAAGTAATGTTTTCTTCTTCTTTGAAATCGCTTGATATAATATTTCTTTTAATATCTATTTCTTCATGCCTTGCTCCTTCTTCAATAGCTTGTGTGACATAAGAATACCAAGATTTAGAATCTCCATCTTCACTTGCTAAACATTCTGTAACTCGCATGACCTCTTTTTTTGTTATATTTATCTCTCCTGATATTTCTTCTGTTTGCACCATAGTTGTAACAATCGTTGTTGTCCTAACCCCTTCTATATCAAATTTCATATTATCTCCTATAGAGGAAAGCAGGCTTATGCCTGCTCCTCATTTTCTGAATCAAAGTCTGTTTGATGATAACCATGACTTTTTCTCCAAGTTACAGCAGGGTAGCCATAAATTCTTGTTTCTTTGTAGTCATTGTCACAATCAACTTCAACTTCAACTTTTCTTTGAAAACCTAATTCCCAAAGTTCTTCGTAACCTCTGTGATTATCGTCAAACAAGTCAGATGCTTGTTCTCTAGTCAGGTTGCGTAAAGACATGAGTCTTTGAATGCTGATATGTCTATCTTCTAACATTTCATCTAAAAACTTTCTAATAGTTTTAGACTCAGGTGCTAGATTGATAGTCTTTGTAGTTTCGTATGTGTTTTTCATATTATTCACCTTTCAAGTTATTAACTATTACATTATGGACTAATTAGTCATGATTGCAAGCATTATTTTCCATTATTTTAGAAGGGTAAATCATCATCAATTTCATAATAGAATTGTTTACTTTCATACAAAGCCTTAGCTTGTTCTCTGCCATAGTCCTCTGATAGACCATAGTTCTCAAAAAAGGCTTTTTCTTTTCCGTATTTGGTGTGTAGCAAAGAGTGATGGTATCGGCACAGTGGGACAACATCATTGTCCCCTGCTTTTACTCCTCCCCTAAAGCCAGTGTTAGGTTGTAGTAAGTGGTGTGCTTCCACCAACCCTTCGCAAGATAAGAACCCTGCTTTTTGAATTAGACATTGTTGTTGCCTTATCCATTGCAGGTGTTCTTTATCTACGAATCGTTTAGCCATTAAAAGGGTACGTCAGACAAATCTTCCTCTTTGTGAACATACTCTTTTTGTTCCTCTTTAGGCTTGATGCTAATAGAGGTGTACTCCTGATTGTTCTTGCTCATTTTCTTCCATCCACCAAGTTTAAATACTTGCTCGTTGATAGTTATAGCACCTCCAATATCAGGACTATTCTCAGATACCTTTTCGTGTTGTTGATTAACATGAAGCAGACCTGTTGACATCATGAACTCATACTTAGGCTCTCCCCTGTCATTGTATGATTCTATGATTGCTACATAGTGCTTCTTGCCATTAAGAGTAAGCGAGCCCTTTCTCATGACTGTTGAATTAGTCTCATGCCACAAAAACCCAGTCTTTTCATTATCGTATTGTTGTTTTTCCACTTTTACCTCCTAAAATAAAGCGTGTTGTTGTTGTTTAAGAACCAGTTTGTATTCATAGCCCTTACCTGATGCCCTTCTTTTTTTCTGCAAAACCTCTCCGTAAGTTTCAAGATTATACTTTAAGCGTTCTTCTTGATGCCTGAATCTCCTAAGCCCTGCAGAAATGGTTGGCTCACCATAGAATTTATCAAATTTAGTTGAGATAAGTTCTTGTAGTTGCCAAAAGCTATACCACCCCCCATCTTTCATAACCTGATAAAGACAATCTTCTAGTGTCATCTTATTCATGATGACTCTCCTAGTTCCATTAATGACTGAAATCCCTTCTTGGTTTCCTTGTCATCATCAGCCAAACTATCATAGGCTCTTTGTATCTCGTCCTTGTTCATTATGTATAGCCCTTTAAATGGTATTTTTTCATCTACTGTTTTTTGGAACTCTACTCTCATAGACACTAACAAGTCTTGTGCTGTTGCACAGTTAGTCATAATTTTTCCATTAAGACCTTTAATGTTATAACCTGTAGAAGTATCAACTTCTTGCTCGGCTTCTTCTGTCACTTTTGCTTCCGCCTTGTCTTTAGCTGCATCAGGTAAATCTTCGCCCCTATAAATATAGTTTGCTAAACCATACATAGCTAAACACTTAACCAAACACCTCATACGAGCATCTTGTATCTCTCTAGTCGTAGGATTCTTGATTGATACTAACCTGTTATCCATCACAGGTAGCCACATATACCTGCTTAAATTTCCAATCCTAACAGTGCAATGCGTCATTACAGTTTCATTTGATTCATAAGTTTCAGGCTTAAATTCATAGGCTGCAAAAGGATATTGCTCCATAAGTATTTGCCACGCATCAGTCCAAGATAAATAAGTATACTTACCTTTCTTTTCATGGTGCTCGCTTAGGTCTAAGGCATTTAAAGTTGCCCAAACTTCTTTGTATGTCAATTCAACATTCATTTTATACTCCATATTTTCTTTGCTTCAGCAATTTCATATTCTGACCACTTCCAATCGGAAAAGTCAGGGTACATCACTGAAGTTATTTCATTTAAGTCGCCCAAAGACAAAAGGTTCTGAATTGCTATTGCAGCCCCCTTTACTTGTGACATCCATTTATCCACATCGTTGACCTGCATAGTTATCACTTCTTGTCTTGAGCGATTAACAACAACGTAGTCTACTAGCGGTACATATCCGTCTAAGGCGGTACTGTAAATGGACAGTTGCCTTTTGACTGAATCAGTTATTTCAGAAGGTAGCTTGCCAGTCGTCTTTATGTCCCTGACTATGCCTTCTTTATAAGTTAGGTCGCAATACCCAATAATCGGTACTGGAAGTTCGTCTAACTGTAATTCTATTTTCTTTTGATAAGATTCAGGCTTACCTAAGTTCTTGTAGTGAGGTATCGCAAGTTCAAGATACTTAGCTAAGTTCTCTTTCTCTTTTAGTTCTTTGTCCTTATCAACATCAAAAGCATCTTCTTTTTTTAGTTGTTTGATGGTTGTGTCATATTCAAGAATTGCCCTTTGTATTGATTCGTTAATCGGTAGTTCTTCTTTGTCTTGCCTGCCTATCTCATGGTCTACCACTGTACCTCTAAGCATGGCTGAGTTTGTCTTGCTTCTAATCTTATAGAGGTAATTAAGAACCCACTTAGGGGTGTTTTCTATGAATAAAGTGGTAGAGTAATTAGATAGGTGTTCTATCCCAAAAGTTTCAAATGGATTATTACTATTCATTTTTTCTCCTTTTTTGTTTTCATTTAATATAACTTAGTAGTATAATTCCTCTTTGGAATTTTTGCAAACCATTTAGGAATATATTTATCATGAAATTAGCAGAATATTTAAACGACAAATCATTAACTCAACACCAATTTATTGAGGTGTGTAAAGAAAGAACTGGGCATACTTTTACGCAAGGTTGTATTAGTAAATGGGTTCTTGAAAGAAGGAGACCTAGAGCAGATGAATGTAAAGTCATCTATGATTCTACTGAAGGCAAGGTTTCTCCTAATGACTTTTATCTTTAACATTTTTTATTTTATGTTTAGCTGCCATCTCAGCTAACTTTGTGCTTGCCTTTGGGTCGTGCTTAGGTGACTTCTTAGGCACGTTTTGCGTTGACCATGAGGAAGATACCCTCTTTTGCGTTTGTTCGTCTAGGAGGGCTTTATCTTTCGCCCATTGTGGCTTCCTATCTTGCTCACCTGCCCTCTTTTCGTGACACTTAACTATTTGCTCTATGGTTTTGTTCTCGTAATCAAGATACTGCTTCTGTGATAACCAAGTGGTGCAGTGAGGTATATAAGTCTCAGGTGTTTTCTCTAATTCTATTTCCATAGAAAACTTGTGTACTAATTCGTATAGCTTTTCTTCATCGTAATTAGTAATAGCTTCTTCATACTTTTGCCTAGCTTTATATTTCTTAACCTTTCTTGGGTACTTCTTCCAAAACTTTTCAAAACATTCGTTAATATAATTATCTTTCTTATCTTCTTTAGTATTGGTAGTAGTGGAGACTCCCCCCCTAGTGGTTTCTAGTGGGAGGGGGTTCTGTGAGACACCCCCCCCTATATTTAAGTAATATTCATTACTTTTATTGCCCCCATCTTCTTTGTATCTATACTTAATCTTTATATAACCCATCTGTTCCAGTTGTTTAATTATCTTGCCAATATGTTTTCCGTTCTTAATTCCAACTATGTCAGCTATGTGTTGATGGGATGGATAACAGGTATTGTTTTGGTCTGCGTAGTTAGCTAGAACTACTAGGGTGAATTTAGCGGTTGGTGTTAAGCCTTTAACTTCGTGTAAGGCTGCGTTCAAACATTCTATAGACATCTGTCCTCCTTTTTTTGTGGGTGAATGATACTAATTCCGTTTTGGTCTTGGGTCAACTCCTTCTTTCAATTAATACTAATGCTTGGTTGTAAGCCTGCTTCCAAGTCCAAGTGCAATGTTCACCACTGCTGCCATCATCAAAGTAATCTTGATTAGCTTCAAGATAATCTTTATCCCAAACATCTAATTTGAATTCACCTATCCAACCTTCATCTCTTTCTATTTTCAACCAGTCGTGCTCATTTATAAGCTGTTCACATTTTTGTTTATAGCTTTGCACTTTTTTCTTTTCAACTGGTTCTGAATATTTATATTTATTGTTTAACTTTTCTTGGTCATATTTCTTCTCATATTGAGCAATGCTTTTCTGAACCTTCTTCAAACTATTAGCTACTCTTTTAAGATTAGATTCATACTGCTTCTGTTTCTTTAGAAGATTGTCTTGCCTTGACTTGAGTTGGTTATAGTTCTTATGAACTGGGTTGAGCGTTTGCTTCTTTGGTTTATCAGCTAAAGCCTGCCTAGATTTTTCTATATAACCCCCATCAAAGATTAGCTTTGTAAACCTATACTCAAGAGTTGCGTGTTGAGAACTGTGAGGTCTCAAGTCAGGATATTTTCTGAAGTCTATTGTGTGCCCAATATCATGAACTATATTTGACCACCCACTGTCAGTATTAATGGTGAGGATTCCTCTGCGTACAGAGTTCCTCCTATTGCCTGAGCCTTCCCTAATTTTGTAAGGAAGGTTTTTGCCCATTTCTTTTTTCCAAAAAGTTCTGACAACTCTCTTAGCTATTTCAAAATCAACCTTTTCATTTTTGTAGTGCGAACTAAACCGAATTGGAAATCCGTTGTCCTCCCACAGCATATTAATTTTGTCATACCACTCTATAGCTTCTTGTGAGGTTTTCATTTTATGTCCTCCTTGAAGGAAAATGATTTACGCTCCTCGTCAGGTTCTTCAAATCTTTTCATGGTTTTGTTCAACTCTGTACGGATAGCAGTTTTTATTTTGTCTGCATCAGCAGGACTAAAGTCATTTGAACTAGCTAACTTACCTAGAAGTCCTAAGTAATGTATCGTCATGCTTACTCTGTGTTCTGCTAGTCGGACAAAGGCATCTCTTTTATTTGGCTTAGGCATTAGGCTTTCTCCAAACGAAAGCGATTGGTCTTAATAAGTGAGTCCCAAACATCTCTAGGCATTTTATAATTCTTGCCGTGAGCCTTGAGTGTCACCCATTTGTAACCTATCGTATTTACTGTGTAGTGATAATAACCTGAATACCAACTTCTGCTTTTTAGTCTTTTTTGCATAACGTAAAAATCTACGTTGGCTCTTATTAAGTCACCTGACTTGTACTCGTTTTCTTTCATAGTATCTCCTTCAATTTATAATAGTACATATCGGATTATATCAAATTGACAGGGCAGGTCAACAACTTTCGTAATATGTTTCATGTGAAACATTAAAATATTATTCCAAAAAGTCTTTACTTTATGGTTGAGTAGTCCATAATGTAATTTTTAATTGAGGAAAATAACATGAAAAAACTAATTAAACTTGGTGAAACTTTCAGAGGTTCTAAAGGTACTTATCTAATTTCTAAAGGTCATATAGATAAGTACGAATTGTTCATCAATGAAAATTACCTGCAAAAGCAAGATAGCGGTGATCTACATTGTACTTTTAATTTTATACAGGCATTTCAATTCAAGAAAGATGCTCTTAAAATGATAGAAGAAATAGAGTGGGAATACATACACTCAGAAGAACACTTACAAGAGCAACTTGCTTATGGTCTTATAAATAAGGAAGAATTTGATACAAAAATTAGATTTTTCCAACAGATAAAAATAATAAAATGAAAGCAATACTCATAAAATGTAGGGAGAAAAACTAATGAAAGACATTGAAGATTTTAAAGATGAATGGAGAAATGAGATAAAGTCTGACGTAACATTTGTAGATTTTAGAATACAAAAAGAATCTAAGGAGCATTTGGAATTTATATCCAATGCTACAGGACTTTCTAAAAGTATAGTTTTACAGGGCATATTAGATGATTACTTAAAGATACATAGGAATAGGCTTAATAAACTTATGCAAAAAAGAAGCCAGTTAGACCCTAAAGAAAATGATTTATTATTTGGAGAAGATAAATGAAAGATAATACTTATGGAGATTATTCTAAAGAAGAAGAATATGGACAAGCACCTACAGAGCCACATGATGAATATGGCAGACCTGTCAAAAAAAGGAAAATGCCTAAGAACTGGGCAAAAAAAATAGCTGCTTACAACAACAATAGAAGAAATTAAATGAAAAAGTTTAGAGACATTTTATTTTACACAGTGATAGGATTACTGTTTGGGGGTTTTGTATTGTCATTACTATTAATATGTTTGCCTTATTACTTAGGCAAAACACTTTGGGAGAAGTTTGAAGATTGGCAATTAAGGAGATATTTATAATATTAGAGTACGAGTAGGTTTGTTTCATGATTTCCTGCTCGTATTCGCTTTACTTAAAAGGGGAGAAATATGGAATTTAAGTACGACAAAAAAAATAGTTATTTCAATAACTTTTATAACTGGTGGGCAATAAATACAGATGAAAAAAGAGCATTTGGTGAAAAGCCTTATGGTGATGAAGAAGCTATTAAGAAGTTTAACGAACTATACGGACATCATAACTATAAAAAACTGTTCAATTTTTAACCAGTTGATAAAATAAACCCTTATTCTTGGGGGTAATGCAATGACGCAATATAATTATAGAATAGCAGACGCAAGAAAACGTATAGCTTATGAAGAAGCAGATAGGCTAATAGAGTCTTATTACAATGATAGTGAGATGAAAAGAATCAAGTACAGAAGTGGCAGGATAGTCATTAAATATAAAGACCCTGCTAAACAAACTATAACTATTCTTGACGACCCAATATGAATGCTTGGTGGTTTGCTTGGGACAATGAATTAGATTCTACTGATTGTGATGAACTAAGGTTATTAACTACACAGACTGAGTTTAAATCAGGCAAAGTTGGGCAAGTAGATAGTAGCCTTAATTCCAAGATAAGGTCATCAGACGTTATAGGAATAGACTATACGAATCCTTATTCAGACTTTATTAACAACCTTATCTACAAGTATATTGTTATGGCTAATAGGGAATGTTTTGGCTTTAACCTAAACGGAATGTATGAGTTTCAGATAGGCAAGTATGGAAAAGATGATTTCTATGCTGAACACATGGACTCTAATCTTACAAACACCACCTCACAACGAAAGCTAAGTATTACTGTGCAGCTAAGTGATAGTGATGAATATGAGGGTGGAGATTTTGTATTCACTAAAGATATACCCAGTCCTGATGCAGAACTAATAAGAAAGAAAGGCACAATAATAGTATTTCCTTCTTTCTTATATCATCAAGTAATGCCAGTAACTAAAGGAGTTAGATACTCTTTAGTTGGTTGGTATGAGGGAAATGATTGGATTTAGAGAAGGGCAGAACGAATGTCCTACCCTGTTTTTTCTCCGTCTTTCTCACTTTGATACTTGATGTTCAGTCCTGCTAGGGTACAGAGCCTATTTTTTTCATCAAGACCTTTTGGTGTGATAGCAAAGCCTTCTTCTTCTTTAGCTACGAAACCATCATTGACTATATCTTTTAAATGTTCTTGTGGGGTTTCTTCTTGAAACATTACAGAAAGTATTGCTCCAAGTCGTTTGTTTTGTTTTTTAGATAGAGCCATTTTTCCATCCATTTAGCAATTTTTTCATAGCCACACTATCGGCTTTTGCATTTATTAAATCTGCTCTAAGTTCTTCTGCTACATAAGTTTCTAAGTCATTAAGAGTTTCAGTTTCTAAAAGCAAGTCTAAGGCTTCGCACACTATAGCTAGTTCTTTGGCATTTATCCGATACCATTCAGACCTAAAATCTTTTTGTTTATACTTTGCCATTAGACAGCGTACCAATCTCCTCCCTGAAACATAATAGCTTCCGCTTCTCTGCGTCTAACTAAACCATTTAATACTTGTCCGCCTGCTTTATTCCATCTTCTTATTTGTGCAGGAACTTCGTCATACTTACCTTCATTCAAAACTTTTAACATTGTGCTTTCTTGTAAGTTTCCTGAGCCTAAGTTAAAAACCCATGCAACTAAGGCATCAAACTGACATTGTTTCAAAGGAACTTTAACCATGTTATTTATATATCCTTCATATTCAGGTAGTTCCTCTTGCAATAGATGTTCTGCTTCATCTTGGTTAATTTTGTCGCCTTCCCTAACTCCTTTTATAGTTCCATAACCTATTGTCCAAACACCTACGCTATCTTGATAGGCTTCTAATTCACAGCCTTCAAATTTTTTAATTAACGAGATTCCTTCTTCGCTTATTATTTGCATATTATTCTCCCCAAGTTCCATCTTCTCGGACTTTGGCTTTCTTAGTGCCACCCCAATATTCCACTGCATGACCTTCATCAATAAGAGTCTTACAAATGTCATTACCTTCTGCATCATAGGGTATTCCTAATATTCTGCCGTACTTGCCTTTTCCAAGAGACTTTACTTTAAATGAACCTACACATAGTTCTATTAATCTTTCTTTGGCTTTAAGACCTAATGCCTTTTCTGCCAAGTTCCTAGTTCTGCTCTCAGGAGTGTCTATCCCTGCGAGCCTTACCCTTTGTTTGTGTAACTGTACGTCAAAGCCTAAGTCCAACGTACAATCAAGGGTGTCCCCATCAACCACCCTATCTAGAGTTGCTCTGTATACAAAAGCATCAGGGGATTCACTCATTTTTTAGGTGCTATTTCTTTAGCCTTTCCTACGTTCAAAGCACACCAATCTAGTATCTTATAAACCTTACCTACAATTTGGTCATCTTTAGGTGTTGGTGTTAAGGCACAGATAAGAGATGCAGCCATGACAATGAAAGGAATAGCTTGTGCTAATCTAATTAGCCACTCTACAATTTCTAACATAATTAACTCTCCATTTAGTTAGTAAGACTTGATTCTATAACAGATTATTCTTTTTTTGTATCATCTTCGTCTTTATCAAGACTTCTGTAATACTTGATAATGCTTAAAATATCCTTTGTATATCTAGTTATTTCAGCCATATCCATACTTAGATTTTCGTACTCTTTACTGGATAATGAGTAGTAAGCACGTTTTGGAGCATTGCCACTAGCTAGGTTATTGAGATACTCTTGCATTAATTCAGGGGTCATTACTTCCCAATCAACATTAGACATACTCATAGGATAGGGCAAAGGAGGGTGATAGATAGGCGACCTTTCGGCAATAGTTTTTACCTGTACTGGTTTGACTGCTTGTTGCATAAGTGAGCAACTTGCCATAAAAATACTTAAACTAATTATTACTAGGTGCTTCATCAAACTGGTTTGGGTTACTTAATTCTTCTAAAGTGGTCATCACTCTTGCAGATGCTTTATTAATTCTTCTTTGCAAGTCTGCAGGGTTAGCTAATGCTGATTCATCTAAGTCTAAGTTTGCAAATGTTTTTCTCAATCTATTTACATTTTCCATAGCTTTTCTGTTTTCTTCAGCTAATGTGTTCATTTGTAATTGTTGTTTCTTAGCTTGTTCTAAGTGTTTTTCTATAGCTTCATTCTGTTCTTGTATTTGTGTTTCAAGCACTATTTGATTCCCTTTCAGGGTAGCTATCTGGTCGTTAAGATAATCTATGTACCAAGCTGAACTTGCTATTGTGGCTAATAATAATCCCCCTAGTATTAAAGATATTTTCATTCCCATGTATACACCTGTAATGGTTCTTCTTTGCCTTTAACCTTTAATGGTTCTAACAATCTTAACTTATAGTCACTCTTTATAGCAGTATTGTACCCAATGAGCAAATCTACTCCTGCTTCTTTAGTGCCTGATTCTAACCTTGCTGCCGTATTAACTGCATCCCCAATTCCTGTATAATCAAACCTTTCTTCACTTCCCATGTTTCCTATAACTGCATATCCAGTATTGATGCCTATACCTATGGCTACTGGTTCAATCCCTTGAAGGTGTAGTTCCTCATTTAGTTCTTCCATGTTTTTCTGAATATCTAAAGCACAATCTATAGCCTTATTTTCATGGTGTTCTAAATCTAAAGGTGCTGAGAATATAGCCATCATTGCATCCCCAATGTATTTGTCTACCATTCCACCATGAACCTGAACGGCTTTCTGTTGTGCTGTGAGTGCTTTATTCATTATGTAAGTTACTTGCTCAGGCTCTAAGGTCTCAGAAAGAGAGGTGAATCCCCTAACGTCTGTAAATAGGAACGTGGCATAGCGTTTCTCTCCACCTAACTTCAGCTTATCAGGATTCTTTTGCAGTTCTTTAACCTGTCTTGGGTCTAAATAATGCTCAAATTGTTTTTTAATTTGCTGCCTGAGTTTAAATTGTTGCCTAAATCTAACGTAGAAAGCTACTGAACCTGTAATAAACTGTGATATTAGTGTCCATGTTACGTCTATTAACAATCCTTGTTGAATTGTATAGAAGCCAAAATAAGCCGTTGTAAGCAATAAAGTTGTAAATAAGGTAACACCAAGCGTTATACCAAATACGTTTAATATAAGCCACGCAAATAGTACTGAAAGAGCAAATATGCCTACCTCTACTGCTAGTGCGTAGTCAGGAACGTAAGGACTGTTTTCAATAAGAATAGACTCTGCTAGTGCAGCTTGTATCTTATGCGGTTCCAAAAGTTGACCATTAGGTACACCTAACTGTGGCATTATTCCTTTTGCTGTAAATCCAACAAACACGAACTTGCCTTCAACATTCATTTCTCTTAGGTCTGTTTGTGGTGTGTCTACCCAACTTATCCATTTACGACCAAGTGCATCTGTTTTTACAGGCGGTAAACCTTTGACCCTTATTTCTTCTATACCTATTTCATTAGTTTTTATAACGTAAGTATCAGCACCAGTTAATATCTTTAGAACTTCAGTACCATAAGCAGGAACCCAACCATCAGGAGTTCTAAGCAATAAAGGTAATCGTCTAATTAATGAATCAACTTCTACTCTAGCAACGGCTATACCTTGATTAGCACTTTGTTTAAGTATTTCAATGTTTTGTATAACTCCTTGTGCATCAATACCACCTACATCTTCTCCCATAATGACTGTTCCAGTAGTAGGAGGATAATCATTATTATCGTTTTCAAACATAGCAAGGACACTTGGAGAAAAAGATAATGCCTGTGCGAATTCTTGGTCTCCACCAAATCTATCAGGTTGTGGAAATGCTATTACCCAACCAACACCTATTGCACCTTTGCGTAATAAATTTATTTGTATCTGTGCAAGAGTTTGTCTTGATAAAGGATAACCACCTTCATTAGCTATATCATCTTCTGTAATATTTAGAATAGTAAAATACCCTGAAGGTTTTTGTTCAGGAACTAAAGCATCAAAAGTTTTTAGTTTTAATATTTCTGTTGGTGTTGATTGATAAACTAAAGGAATACCCAAAAGAACTAAAAGAACTAAGGGTATTAAGTGTTTAATCATAGTTTGACAAGTATTCCATTAAGGATTAGTATTACATTTTTATAAATTGATTATACATACTATGAAAATATATTTTTACACTTGGAGCACTTCTTGGTGGGAACATGACTGGGACAATGACATGATGGAAGAAGGACAAAGAATTGAAACTTTCACAACACCTGAAGCAAGTCTCAATGCTTACAAAAAACACAAAAGAAAAATAGACAAACTCAATAGTCTCGGAGATGAAAAAATAAAGAAAGGTGATTTATCTACAAGACAGTATTGGTCTATTACAGAACCAGTCGGTTTAGAAGTCAAAGGTTATCAAGACCTAAAAAAGCTATGCGAGCATTTTGTAAACAAAGGCGATATGAATTATGAAACTTAGTCATATTGCGTAATAGTTAAAGTCTTTGTGCAGTTTGTTACGCAGTTATAGGTCGCTGTGAAAGATTTATCTGTTGCTCCACTTTGTGTTACTGCCACGTTGTAATCGTCTTTATAGAAATTGAGCCTAGCTGTATGGTCTCCTGAGCCTGATTGATTTATAGACGCTGTTCCATCATCTGCGTCTGAATACCAAAATATATCTGCATCGTGGTCTCCACTACCTGACTGAGTTATGGTCGTTGTATTGCCATCAGCGTAGTTGTAGTTATAGACATAAGCGTTGTGATTACCTGTTCCTGACTGTGTAATGGTTGTAGTGGCATCATCTCCAAATGCCAATATCTTTGCCCATTTATTATTTCCAGTTTGAGTTATTGAATAGTTTGT
>TARA_R100000655_G_scaffold54845_1_pt1 | contig 30380 bp, 47 predicted proteins | sample TARA_R100000655 | Tara Oceans TARA_R100000655 (sample SAMEA2622497) | marine metagenome | biome: marine biome (ENVO:00000447); feature: deep chlorophyll maximum layer (ENVO:xxxxxxxx); material: "saline water (ENVO:00002010), including plankton (ENVO:xxxxxxxx)" | depth 90 m
ACGGCATAGCCGAGAGCCTGGACAGATCGAAGCAGTGGCGGGAGGTAGCTCACACACTCACCAGCAGCTGCAGGCCATACGAGATCAAGGCGACCATGCCCATGGCGGCAGCTACCTTCAGATCGAGACGCTGGAGCCGGTGCTCCATCTTGTCGAGCCGGATGGACTGAAGCTCGACGTGGGCCTCTCGGGCTGCTGAGCGCTCATCGAGGCGAGCCATGCAGATCTTGATCTCGCTGACGTCTCGCCTGATGCCGTTCGTAACAGCCCACACTTTATCGATCTGCGCCTCCGACATGCTCAGCCCTCAGTCGTCGCGATTAGCTCGTCTATAATCTGTGACAGCTCAGCACGGAGAGTCGAATTTCTGTCGATGTCTCCACGGCGCGAATCAGCGACCCACACCGACACGATCGTACCGTCTCCAAGGTCCTCGATATCGCGCCCTGTAGACTCATTATAGGGGTGAACCTCTGCTCTGTATGCTTCAAGCTTGTATGCAAGTTCTGCCATGATGACCCCCTACAGGAATTGTTGGATGATGAGCTGCTTCAGGATTGCCGACTGGCTGCCGTTGCTGTTGCTTCTCAGCATGATGCCGAGGTATGGCCCGCTGTTATTTGAGCCCTCGTCCCAGTAGGTAGATCCATCGGTGGAGAATGAGCCCTGAGCCATGATTCCAGATCCAGCGTTCGTTCCAGAGCCGGGAGCATAGATCGTGGTCGTGCCCTCGGTGTATCTGAACTGCCACATGCCTGAGGCGCCCTCTTGACAGTCCATAACCATCGAGTCGGACTCGTTAGTCTGAACGTCGGCGTGCGTGACATCTGAGCCCGTAGAGTTCAGGGTCCCCTTGCGGATCGCCGGCTTGAGGACAAAGGTGCTCGCGCTGTTTCGCTTGTACTGGTACTTGAGCAGCGGCACCTTCTGCGTCCCTGCGTATGGCATCCCGCACGCCCACAGTCCGACAGCATCGTTGTTCTGACTATAGACGATGTCATCCCACGCCGCTGCGACCCTGAATCTTGGCCACGACCCATTAACCTTCGCGACCCCGGTACCCTTGAAAAGGAAGACTGCAAACTGTCCGCTCTGATTTGGGAAGGAGAACTCCAGCCCTGATCCGTTCACAATTGCCGCCGTGCCCGTTGCGCTGAGCCCATCGAGCCAGAAGACATCCGATCCAATCGTGTTCTCCTGGCCATCCGTCAGAGACTGGTTCGACATCCCTGCAAAGGTCATGTTCACAATATCAGTCCAGCCACCAGCAGCGGCCACCTGAACGTCTACTGCTACACGGTCGGTCGAGGTGAATCCAGCCGAGTCCGTCACCGTCAAGCGACACACATAGGTGCCGTTGACTGTGGCACTAATCCCTGTCAGGGTCGCGCTGGCACTGGTGGCACTCGTGATGCTCGCAGAGCTGACCCCTGACGGTTGAGTGACAACGCTCCAAGCGTATGTGTAACCCCCAGAGCCATCAGTCGCAGAGCCAGACAAAGCGACGTTGTTGTTGTTCGTCTGAGAGCTATCGCTGCCCGCATTGGCCCGGACGCCTTGAGACGCCGCGCCCCCGCTGCTCTTCGTCCATCTCCAGACACCCATCACTGCCGCCCGGCTTCGAGGGTAATGCTGATCGTGGCTGTGCCAGACTGAGCGGCGACGAAGATCGAGGTCGCATAGGTCAGGCCTGGAATCACTGGCTTGTTGTCCGGCCCTCTGATGACGAAGACGGCACCAGAGTCTGAGGGAATCGCCACCTTGTGAGTACCTACAGATCCACCATCGGCCGGCGTCTCTGCGTTAGGGACAGTCACCCAGGCAGCCGCAGAGCTGACAATCGTGACTCGACAGGTCCAAGCGGGAAGCTTCACCTCTTGCCAAGTCGTAGGGACGGACGCCTGCGAGTGGACAAACGGAACCTTGGTAACGGATGAGAGGTCAATAGCAGCCATGAGAGCGCCTCCTTGGGCGGGATAATATCAGAGTGGATCGATCGCGGCGAGTTCTAATGTCACGCGGCCGCCCACGAAGTCAGTCGCGACCTTGAGCACCATGCAAGGCTGATTCGAGTATCCGCTCCGCGTGGCATCGATTCGGCCTCCCTTGAGGGCCTCTGTCGAGAGGTAGACCATATCCGCAGGCGCGAGCCCTGCGAGGCGCAATCCTGCACACTGCAGGGTGACAACCTCGGCGATGTTAGGACCCCAGAGACCGACTCTTGATTTGATCTCGTTCGCTATAGCGGTCTGGTTCTGGTAGATCTTATCTGCCGCTAAATAGCTGACGGTGTCCGCTACCGGCAGCGTGGCCGGGACCGAATAAGAGGTCTTAGAGCTAACAGCTGAGCTGGCTGGATTGTGCTGCCCGGTGAATACTTCTGTCTGCTGATACTCTGCGACCATCTCAGGGTGATATGCGCTCCAATTTGACACGCTCTCGATGTCATCGTCTGAGATGTGATAACCAGACCAGAACAGCCGCTTGGACGGGTCCTGAATGGCCCGCATGCTGATTAGGCCCTGCCTCTGGACTGGAATTATGCCCAGAGATTTGAACCACGACGACAGCCAGAGCCAGCTATTGGTCACTTGTTCAGATTGCACATACTGCAGCACATAACTCCCTGAAGATAGGGCGTTACTAAGCACTGTCTGCACATTGATAACTTCATCGACGTCTATTAGGTCGATCGGTAATCCATAGCCCCATGAGTCAGGATATTTGTCGTACAGAGTCGAGCTATTTGAGGCGCTGATCAAGAGCCTCAGCAGGATGACGCGCGGGTCCCCCTCAAGATATGCGGCATTATAGACAGCCATTCCCGCAGATAGGTCGCGCTGAGTCGTGCCGAATTTGTTTGAAGTCTCAATGCCTTGTACCTGATTCCCTGCGATCGTGTCATATAGCAGGACGAACGGATCATTAGTGCCATCATCGGCGACGAGGGCGCCGATCGTGCCAGACCCGCTGAGCTTCTCAAGGACCGAGGCATCCGTGAGGTCTAACTCTGTGCTGCTGTTAGCTGTGAATTCTGTCGATCCTGTCACTGTCGTCGCGTATGATGTGCCGCCGCCGACATTGTAGAAAAGATTATTTTGATTCGACCTATCGGCCGCTCCGAAGCTTAGCCTTGAGGTAAGCAGGTATGTCGCATCGAATAGCGTTATATTCCACGACGGAGCGCTGCCGGTGATGTTGTTGACTACTCCGCAGTAGATCGGCTCGAACTCTCCGAGGCTGTAGCCTGGGAAGCCCATTTTGACGACACAGATGGAGCCTCTGATCGCAGAGTACGCGAGATTCGATATCGACTCAGCCACTACCTCAACGCTGCATGTGCCGTGCGTATATCTCCAGCCCTGAGGGCTTACAGCGCTGCCTGACATCTGCACTTCAATCCCTACGGCCTCAGGCACTCCGTACCCGGGTGAGGAGCATATAAAGAACTCTCGCCCGGGCGTGCCTGCATACTTGAGCACATGCAGCAGAAATATCGGAGACGATGATCCGGAAGACAGGTCTCGGCTGAATTGGTCCGACCATGTCATCAGCTAAACCGGCTCCCGGGTGTCCGTAGGCCATCGAATGGCGCGGCTATGAAGGCGTCATTCATAGTAGAGATCGACTCATCTCTGATTTGCTGCAAAGAGTGGCCGCTGTCTGGGAAGTTGTCAGTGTCCCTCAGCTGATACCCGCCCTGATGCATCGCGGCCAGCGTCCCCCAGTCCTCGTCGAGAGTTAGGTCGAGCGTGTAGCTGATTCGGTGATTCGTCTCTACAATCGCATCGTCGATGCTCGTCTGCGGGAGCACGAGGCACGGGTAGAAGTCGCGATATCTAACGACCACGGTGTCAGCCCGGTAGGTGTAGACAAGCGGGTCCGACGATATATTTGCACTGATTGCAGACGATGCCAGAGATGCGGACAGGGCGCGGTTTTCCATCAGCCCTTCAAGAGGAGCGCTCGCTATCACTACCTCGTCACCGCTGTCGAGAGACGCGGAGGCGGACCACTTCCGGAACTCGGACCCGTGAGTCTGTAAACCGGTGGACCCTCTCACCGGCAGCCTTGACGTCTGGTTGACGAATCCTGCCCAGCTCTTGTCATGGTCGAGGCTGAAGCCGACAGGGCCTCCCGCCTTCAGGTGAGCGACCAAGCTTTCCAGGTCGCGCCTCAGCGCTTCGTTGGTGAAGTTCTCCAGGATGATCCGGATCTGCAGCCTCGAAGCGCCCAGAGTGCGGTACAGGCGCCCAGAACGGCTATATGCGTCTGAGGCATCCCGGATCTGCGTGATCTGAAGGTCTGACAGCGACTCGCCGAAGTCAATACGCTCCAGGCTCCGCAGCGGGTCAGGATACCAATAGATCGAAGGATTGCCCATCTCAGCTCCCAGCGAATGCCGCAGTCGTGCGGCCATACGTGCCGACGACCCTGTCGATCTCCCGCACGAGTCGCGGTATCACGTCCCGGTCCATTACAGCCGTTGAGATATTGACCGTAATACCAGACGCTCCGCCCATGCGGTGATGCTGGTCCTGCGCAGCTCTTCCGCCTGCTGGAATGATTGTCTCGTTCCGATGAATGAGAGCCATTCCGGTGCGGTTGACCCTGGCCGCCCCGCTTGAAAAGCTGCGAGCGCCGAACATCTCAGCCCTTGAGATATCTCTAAGCTTAGAAAAGAAGGTGTCTCGCCTCTCTTCCCTGAACTCCTGACCCTCCTCTGAGCCTCTCCAATTCCACCACTCCTTGAAGGCATTCACAATCGACGCATAGAGCAGGGGTATAAAAGTGATGAGAGCCTGCAGGATTGCGACGGGAAGCTCTCTCAGCAGTATGATAATGACCTCAGGGAGCGCCTTCGCGATGACCTTAATTCCGTTCGACAAGTTCTCTGCGAACGCTTTCGCGTTCTGCTTGATCTCTTTTACAGTCATCTGCCCAATTTCAGCTATCGCACCAATGCCCCCAATAATCGCCTTGACCATAGGGCTCGCTCCAAAGTGGTCAGCTAACGAGAGCCCAGCTCCTGACACGTCCCCACCTGCGACGCTCTGAGCCAATCCAGCCCCGAGCGATATGGCTCCAGGAATGTCGCGAAGGTCGTCATCTGTGAACCTAAACTTCACCTCAACGTCAAGCTCTTCGATCTGTGACTTGATGTCATCGATGAGCGCCTTGATATTTTGAGCGTATGTCGTGTTCTCAAAAGCCGGCTCAATTTTAGAGAACTCAATCATCAATTGAGCAAGCACTAAACGCATCGACTGCAGCTGCTGAATCTGTGAAGACAAAGCGGAATCTGATTTCGCAAAGTCAAGCTCCGAGGCTGCAGCTGTCCGCCGGTATCCCTCTGACAGCTCGAAGAGTTCAAGCCTCAAATCTCTGCTCTCGTGCCTCAGCAGTTTCCAGGCATCAGTGTCGCCCATTAGCTGACGCTGCAGCATTGACGAGGCGCCGCTAATGCTCGCAAACTCCTCTGCGAGACTATTGATCGACCTCACAGACTCCGACACGCCCTCAGCGCCTATGCGCATGTCATCCATGTTCTGGGCCAAGTCGTAATAGCCTCGACCCTTCTTGGTCACGATTCCGAGGTGCGTCTCCATGGTGTCGTTCAGGGCGTCGAGGTCCTTCTTGACTGCGAAGGTTCTCTCTCCCAGATCTTTCAATCGCTGCTCTTCGTCGCTGAGCGCGTCAGCCAAAGAGAGCGTAGAATCAGCGGCCGCGCTTGCAGATGATGCAACATCTTTCTGGAGCCTATCAAGCTCCGTCATCAGCGCGACGTCTGTTTCTATTTGATTGCCTAACGCCTTCAAATTCTTTTGAAAGGACTTCGCTCCATCTACTGCGTCAGTGATAAAATCGGCCTTTAGAACCGAGACAATCGCGCCACCGTATCGAGCCATCTCCTCCTGTGCTTCCTTGGCTGCCTTGTTTGACTTCTCAAGCTCGCCTTGAATCAAGAGCTGCATCGAATAGATGCCTTTAGCGACAGCCATGAAGAGGCCGACAGTGAACTCCTTAATGTTGACAAGTAGAGTAGCAAGCCCCTTCGCAACTCCTACCACTACCGACAGTCCCTGAGCAAATCCACCGCTGCCCATAAACGCCTCAAATGCAGAGCGCTTAATCTTGTCCAGCACAAGCTCGTACAGCGCAAGCCCTCGCTGAGCCTCCGCAGCGCTCTCTGCGCTTTCGCTAATTCTGAGGCCCATCCTGTCGAGCGCTTGACCAGCGCTCCCGAATTGAGTCTGCATCGCTTTCGCTAAATCCTTGGAGGACATTCCGAAAGCATCGTTCATTAAGCGCGCCTGCTCAGCCTTGTCCGTGACGCCTGAAATAGCACGCATCACAGACCTGAAGGCATCATCAGTGTCCTCAAATTGGTTCGCATCCAGTCCAAGGTCTGATAGCGCCTCCGACAGCGGGCCTATGTCCTTCCGAGCGTCTGACAGATTGCGCGCAAACGTTACAAATCCGCGTTCCATGCCCTGAAGGTTGACGCCTGTAGCCCTTGCCATCAGCTGGAGATTTTCCAAGCTCTCAACAGCCAGTCCAGTGGACACTGACATGTCTGATATCAGGTTTACCTTGTCGGCTACCTCTTGACCCATGCTGATGATTGATCGAGCCATCGCGGCAGCTGCGACTCCAGCCGCTGCGAGGCCGAGAGCGGCCTTGCCTGCCGACATAGCAAGCTTCTTCGTCTTGTCTGTGGTTTTCTCTGTCTCTTGTGAGACATCCTTTAGCTCATCGCTCGCTTGATCGTCGAGCTTGAGGACCATCCGAATAATATTAGACGCCATCAGATATCCCCTATGTTGAGCACGGGAACGGGCGCCGGAATCATGGACCCTTTGCTGTGCCTTTGAAGTCGCTTCACCTGCTCCGCTTGATGTGCGTCGGCGTGTTGGACGCAGACCACGCAGAGGCTCAGCTCATAGGGGTCCATGTCGAGCACCTCCCCGGGCGTCCGATTGTAGCGCCGTGCTATCCGGTCAACCAGCAGCACTATTTTCGGCTCCCTCGCGAAAGGTGGCGACAGATTCGATCTCCGCCTCCAATCCCTCGCGGGAGTGGCTCTGAACAGCCATGGACAGGCTCTGACGGACTGACCAGGGCAGAGTGTCAACCATGAGGACTGAGGCCTCTGGGTCGGCCTCTCGCTCGTTCATGGTAAACCGGATCTGCTCCCATGTCTCGCCGTCCTCGCTGGCCTCGATGACGCCCGCGCACACGAGAGCGTCGAGGCTGTCTGACATCTTCGCTTGCTGCACATCTGTCATAGAGGCCATTTTCTGAGCCCAGCTGCCTGCAAGCTGTTTCTGGATCTGGTCCTCGTCAGGGTCGCCCTTCATCACATCTGCGAGGTCTTCAGGCGCAAATTGGATCATGGTAGCAAGCCCGGCCCGCAGGACGTCGCGGGACCGGACACGCTTAATCTTCCAATGCAGGCCGCCGGCTTCGATGACCTTGCACGCGCTCTTGCTGATTAGCTTAACTACACTCATGATTGTCGCTCCTTGTGTGTGATTAGTTGCCGGTGTTCGAGCTGTTGCCGTTGACCACCGTGACCTTGAGGCCTTCGTTGGTGCCGTCGCTCTCTGCTACGAACTGGCCGGACAGTGATACCACGCCCGCATCACTGATGCTATCGTCGCAGGTCGCGAGGTAGGCATTCTCGATTAGGAACGTGATGCTGCGGTTTGACACTGTGGGGTGCGTGAATGCGATGGTGACGTCCCCCTGAGTGCCGGCCAGCTGTGCGGCGTAGAGGGTATCAACCGCTTCGAGTTCGACATCAAGCGTAACGGACATGAAGTCAGACCGGACGGGCTCTTTGGTCTCAGCAGAGCCGAGGAGCTGACGTCGATCGAGGCTGTTGGAGATCGTGAGCGTCATGCTCCGCAGGTCGTAGTTCACAGAGTTGAAGTTCAACTGTCCCGCGTGACTGTGCAGCACCAGAAGCTCCTCGGCTGCATAGCTCGGCGTTCCTGCGCTACCTCGTGCGGCTGCGGTCTGGCCGATGAAGTCCAGATCCAGCATGAGGGCATCGCCTGCGCTGACGGAGAAGGTAGCTGTGTTGATCTTGCAGCCCTCGAAGACCTCAGACTTGGTAGAGGTGCCGCGCACGACCTCGACACTCAAACCGGTCGGCTGAGAAGCTGCGAGGGTGTAGACGTGGGTGTATGGGTCCGAGCCAGACGGAGCGGCGGCGGTGCCCATCGCATGCTTGAAGAAGAGGCCCATCGATCCATAGTTACAGACCAGAGAGGCTGAACCGTCAGTAGCGTCCTCGCTGACGAAGTGGCCCCGGCGCATCGCGCTGGTAGCGTCGCTCTTGAGGTCGGGTCGTGGGACCTGTGTGACCTTCCGATAGAGCGAGACATTGGCAAGCGGTCGCCAGTTAGACCGTGATACGGCAGTGCCCCAGGTCGACTCCTCGCCGAAGCCGATTGCGCTATTTCTTCCAAGATATACAGCCATTTCGGCCCCCTATGATTCGTCGAGATCTTGCACGTCCACGATGGCGCGTGCCTGGATTACTCGTTGGTTAGATGTGCCGATGGTCACGGCGAGAGTGTAGTCAGTGCCGGATGACCCGGCCTTGATTCGGACTTTGATCCATCCTGGATCGCTAATGGTGGTCACGGACTCGTCATATCGGCCAGAGTCATCGCTCCCCCCTGACAGGGACTGGACTGTCACCCATGCGATCTCTTCGTAGCGCTTCGAGTCATTGAAGGGGTTTGCCTGCTTCTGTAGCATTGTCCGACAATCAAGCCAGACGTCGATCTGACCCGCGCTGGATTTTGTGACCTTCTGCTGTGCAATGGTCTCCCCAGGCCTGAAGGGCGCCACAAGTACGCGAGGGATTCCAGGCTCTGCGCGCTCAATCGTGCCAGTCTTCGCGCTTGATATTGTGGGGCTCGTGCTGCCGTCTGTGGTCGACAGGTTTCCGAAGTACATGAAGATCACGACCGTGCCGTCGCTGCTGCCTGCTGCGATGCCATCGATGTCGAAGCGTGCCGTCTTGGTGCTGCTGTTCCACGTGTGCCGATTGTAGGCGCATTCGGTGACACCATCCGCCTGAGTAAACCGGATGTCAAACCCGTCGGCTCTGGTGTTGTCCCAAAATAGCTCCACCTCTGCGCCGAAGCTCACAGTCGCGTCGATGGTAGAGGCCCCGCTCAGATTGTTTACCGAGACAGGGAGCCGATAGTTCCAGCTTGAATTGTACCAGCTCACGACCCGCTCCCAGAGTTCTGACGATATTTCACGGTCAACGATACCACGGCGATTCCAAGAGACGGCCGGCCGATCTGCGCTCCGTCTGTGCTCGTCATGCTCAGCTCTAAGTCGTCGCACTTGTCGACGCCCGAGACCGTCAGGCTGCGATCAGCTTCGAGCGCTACCTTGAGGTCAGCCAATAGATCCCAAGTCCGCAGATGTAGCTCCTCGGGGCTGTCGTCCGTGCCCGCCACATAGCCGACAACCATCACCTGCATGGTGCGCGAGTACATAGTTAGAGGCGTCGTGCCTGCTATCTGCGATGCCGTGTCCGTGTCGCAATAGACATAGACGCAGGGCACGCGCACAGGGTTCATCTGTGACCCGATGATGACTTGATCTGACCCGCTTAGATCGTAGTTATAAGACCCGGTCCCGTTGATCCCTTGGATGTCGGCCTTGATCTTGGTCAGTATCGATCGCGCTCGTGATCCCATCACATCCCCACGATCGAGAGCTTCACGATCCTGCGCAGGTCATCCGGCATGCGCTGACTAACCTCTTTAAGACCCGGACGAAGATAGGGTCTGGCCTTGATAGTCACGCTCTCTTTGAGCCTATACCAAGCCTTCACCGTTGATTTATTGATCAGATACGCTTTTCCGTCCTTCATATGAAAGAAGAGCTGGTCTCCCAGCACGCGCGGAGAGTCGTACCGGGGCACTCCACGGGGCGTCTTTGCTGGACCCAAAGGGATAGCCAGATAGCGTCCGCGCTTAGCTGTGACCGTGCCCCCCTCCTCTTGAAGCCTTGCATAACGTATGGGCTGACCGTGCCTATCGAGCCCTCCAGCCTTGACGAATAGACCGATACCCTCCGCCTCTGCGAGAACCCCGCCAGAGATGGAGCCGAATAGAGATCCGCTGCGTATGCGTAGACCTGAAGTCCTATAAGCGTCTTTAGCCTGCGTCTCTGCGTCAGTCTTCAGCGCTTGCATAAGAGTGCGCAGGCGCTTCTCCAGGCCTCCTGCGCCCTCCTTCTTAAGGTCGTCGCTAAACTGCTGCAGTGTGCGGGACTTAGCCAATGAAGCCCCCGATCTCACCCGCGAATCTATACGGGTTCAGAGCCGCCTTCACAGCCGGCAAGAGTGCAAGGTCTGCCACAGCCACAGAGCCGCCCTGCTGGCTTACGTTAGAGAAGCCGATGTTGTCCCGGTTGCGGTACCAGTGCGAGACCTGGACGCCGCATGCGTGCACGATGGCGTCCGGGATGGACGTGAAGCCCGCAGTGTAGGTCACCTTGACAGAGCGGAAGCCTTTATCGAATGCGCCTTGGCTGGAGTCAGTGCCGAGGATGAGGAGGCCCAAGTCGCTGTCAAGCGTATAGTCGGAAGCCGCAACGAGCGTGGAGGCTGGATAGAGGCGCTCGACGTCTACATAGACACTCGTGATCGTGTTCGCCGGTATGATGCGAAGCTGGAGAACGTCAGTGCCATCGCCGTCGAAATAATGCGTGTATGTATTGTTCTCGAAGGTCGAGAGGTTCGAGTTCGTAGGGAACCCGCAATAGCTGCTACCGATTCGGTCAAAGCGCAGGATCAAAGCGTCCAGCAGGCTGTCCTCGGTTGTCCCGGTGATCACCCTCAGATACTGCTTCATCTGTGCCGGTGTGCAGATCGCCATCGGTCGTGTCTTCGTCTTCGAGGTTAGAGCGCCTGAGAGGCGCCAGGATGGCCCTGTGGACCTTAGGGGCAGGTATCCCACCTGCGAGGGGGGTGGAGGCCCCCAGAGCCGACACAGGCCGGTCCTGGGGGCGTTCCTTCATTAGCTCACGATGGCCTGCAGGGAGACCGTCACAGTCCCCTTCACAGCCTTTCCGTCTCCCGACTTGGCAACGCTCAGGTGGATCGTGTCCCCCTGCCCGAAGACCGCCGAAGCTCCTGCTGCCGCATTGGTCAGCGCTTGCGCGGTGCCTGCGGTCAGTGCTCCGTCGTTAGTCGCAAAGCTGGAAACCGTGGTGGCTCCTTGCTTCAGTGCGATCGTCGCGTAGTGGCTGGAGTCGGTTGCCACAGTCGTGCTCACGTTGATGTAAGCCTTCTTGAGCATCCACTCGCCGGCGCATGGCACGGTCAGGTAATGGTCTTCATCAGTGCCCGCAGTCCCCTGCGTTAGCTGCTCCATCATCACAATTGTCTCTTGTACTGACATGATAGTTAATTCCTTTAGCTATTAGCTGGAGAGGTTGAACTCGTAGATGACATCCTTGACGGTCGCAGAGCTGGAGACAGCCTTGAACTGGCCGCGCCAAGTCGTGATGATCGAGGTGATCCCACGGGTGGCGTCCCGCGAAAGCTCCACGCGCTGACCTCGTCGAATGAACATCTTGTGCCTTGATGCATTGAAGATGAGCGCACCAGTCTTCGAGCCGCTGCCGGTATAGAGACCGGTGGCTGCGAGATCTGCTGTAATCATGTCACTGAGGACTACTCTGGCTCCCCCGAGCTTCGCAATTTCTCCGTTAAGTACAGACGCCTGGGGCCCGTAGTTTGCTACTAGCGAGACCTGATCGAGTCCAGCCACGTTAGCGAGATAGCCTTCGGGGCTGATCATGTAGATCAAGTTACCCTCGGTCCCGCCGATTCCGCGAGGCGTGGCAAGGTCTGCCAAGTCTGCGAGGAAGTTGGCATAGCTATAGGTCGAACGGTCGACGGTTGCGCTCTGGTCATAGGCACGGGCACGAAGGCCGAGCCAGCCGCGACGATGATCGATCGAGGTACCGAGACCAGAAGAGCCCCAGAGACCGCGCGTGTTCCAAGAGGCAAGCGCGTCCTGATGCGTCGCGGCACTGTCTCCATTTACGATGCAGTCATCCACACCATGCACGAGTGCCTCGATTGCCTGGGACCTCAGCAGAGGCACCATGTCGAAAATTGCGTCCTCCTCAGCATCGTCCGAGAGGACGGTCCTGACAGCCATTCCCTTCGGTGCGATGGTGCGCTCTGCGGTGCCGAGGCTGGAGGCCTCGAACTGTGCAGGGTTGTCGCTGGTCACGCTTCCCTTGAGGTATGGACGCAGGCCGCTGCTGATAACGGGCATTGTCTGAGAGTTGGAAGAGACGGCGATCTCATCGAAGAGGCTCATCACCTGTCCGCGAATGATTACGTCCTTCTCAAGAAGGGGAAGCACTGGGGCGGGGATGAACTCGCCACCGCTACCGGCCTGAGAGTCGAAGGCACGACGGACAGCGCTGGGCGCCTGAGTCATGATGTGGTGCACGTGAGAGAGAGCCTTCTTGTGAGGGCGACCCAGTGCAGCGGATGCGAAGGTGTAGGTCTCACAGGCCTTCTGGAACTCTTCCTGCCAATCATTCCGCGCGGTGTCATCGAGGAGACCCGGCAGGTATACGCCGTGCTCGTTCTCCTTACCGACTGTGCGAATGCCCTTGGCGGTGATGTAGCGGCCAAGCTCGCTATCACCCTTGGAAGGTGCGGCAAGGGAAGCGCGGGCCTCTTGCAGGCTCTTCTGTGCGGCCTTGAGGTCGGTCGTCATCGCGTCCATATTGGCGCGCAGCTTGCCGTTCTCATCGCGAAGTTCTTTCGCCGCCTTGTGTACGTCGTGGATTGCTTTCCGTGCCCCGTCGGGGGTGGACAGATCCGGTTTATTGTCTAGAAAGTCCATAGCTGTGTCCTTGTGGGCTACGGTTGCGGGTTGTCTCAGTCACTATGACCGAAGACGGTAGAGATCGGGTCAGGCCCGAAGAGGTTTGAGAGCGCGTCTGCAGCGTCCTTGATGACGGGCGCGGCAGGCTCGGACAAGATCCAGGCCTCTATACAGGCCTTGACCTCTGGGTCGGCCATCGCCTCGGCGGCGCGCTCTTCTGCGGTGCGCTTGATCGGCTCCATCTCTTCGAGGGCGCGACGAATGGCGAGCGCTTGGGGGTTAGCTGGTATAGGCACAACGCTGGTCTCTAAGAGTTCAGAATTGCGATACACCCATCCCTCCTCGCCATATCGCGGATCATCCTTCGGAAGCGATGAGCGGCGCACAGACTCACCAGGGGCGAAGCCTACCGACACGGCATTGAGAAAGCCTCGACGCATCTGGCTGGCTACAGTGCGCCCGAGCGGATTCTCTGGGCTCTCGTCAAACTCAATATCCATCATCAGCACGCCGTCAGCGTCTACCGTCACAGATGTGGCGCGACCTACGGGCGGGATGTCGTAACGGTGAGCCCACTGGATGACAGGGTTTGACGCAAAGCGCTGAAGGTCCCAGGGTGCCTCGACGATGTCTCCCATGCGGTCCACTGTGGGAGCGCTTGCGATGACTGTGATCTGCCCGTTCTCGGCTTCTCTGGCTTCGATGCGGTATTCTCTGACGATAGGATCAGCCATCTGCGTCCTCTGGGAAGAATGTGTCTATGCGGGCGTCGTCGCCCTCTGGAAGCCTGAAGGGCTCGCGCTCGCTGCTGAGTGCCTCCGCGTCTTCCTTATCGATGAACGGGATCAAATTGCACCGGCAGTTAATATCCTCGCTCGCGCTTCCGAACTGGCCCGGACCGACAGGGCTGCCTGCGCTTGAGCTGAAGGCCTCGCCCTCTGGCACATAGACCCCATCAAGCTCTCTATGTGCGTCGCGGACTCCAGAGTCGCCAGCTGTGATCCACATCACCTGCACGGGGACGCCTTCATCGGCTGCGCTTGCGAATGCTGCAAGGGCGCCCGCGTTCGTGTTCCGTGTCGCCTCAGTGCGTGCGATCATGAGAGCCCGCGCTGCGTCAAATGCTTTCGAATCCATCAGCCTACGCTGCACTTGTGCCGTTGTCTGACCCTCTGCGAGTCCTTCGATTATGATCCTGCGGATGGCTCGCTCTGTCGTCTCGCTAACGTCTGTAACCATCTGGCCTGTCGCGGCTGCGATGGCGCCGTCGAGGCGGATAGGGTCAAAGACTCGATCGCCTGCGTCCATTTGGCGGATAGCCAGCTGATAAGACTGCTCCAGCAGCGAGGAGAAGATCGGCAGCACCAGCTGCCTGAGCGCTGCCTTCTCCTTCTCAGATGCGAGGATCTGCGCCAGTTCTTGCTCTGTGGGGGGCGCCTTCGTGATGCCCTTCTGGTTGTAGAATCGGCGCAGCCTTGACGAGTAGCGCTTGCTCTGCTTCGTGAAGAAGCCCCGCATCAGGATATTGATCTTGCGCTCTGCTGGGTCGTGGAGCCGCTCGATGTAGCCCTTCCAGACCTCGACGCGCTCCTCTCTCGTCTGCGGGATGATGTACTCTCTCCGCTTCTCGTCGTCCTCGTCCTCGTCATACCAGGACGCAAAGACAGAGCGGGCCTCCTCAGGCTGGAGCGCTGGCTCTGGTGCGGGCGCTGGCTCTGCGACCTGCTTTTCTACGGTGCCAAATAGCCCGCGCAGGTTCTCGGCCTCTGCCTCGTCTGCCTCTGGCTCCGGCTGCCCATCCATGCTGTCAAGCTCCTCGGCGAACTCTTGCTCAGGCAGCTCCTCGAAGCCCTCGAAGGCTGCAGCGTCTGCGAGCGATAGCCCCATGTCATACCACTGGCGCACGCGGAGTACACGGTCTGAGCGGCTCTCCTGTAGCGCCTCGACGGCTGAAAAGTCATGGACGACCCTCACCGATTCGGAACCTGGGAACATCTGAGCCAATCTCGTCAGCTCCACATCAATGAAGGCCGCCCGAGACTGTAGCGTCTGCCAATACACCTTGGCCTGTTCTCGTGCTGTGGCATAGTTCGCAGTTGGGAGTCCGACCCGTGTGGGTGGCACGCTGAAGACTGCGAGAGTAGCAGAGCGCGTCATCTCGCGCTGCTGGCTAAATTCAAGGTCTCGCGGCGTCATCTGGAGCGAGTCAAACTTGGCAGGACCTCCGAGGATGAGGAGCCCGCTTTGGCCGCTCATCTGCCGCTCATAGCCCTTGCGGATGCGTGCAATCTGCTCTTTGCCCCAGACGGCGTCCGGCTCGCTCGGGCTGATGATGCCGCTTGGGCGCCCTGTCTTGGCTGTCTGCTCTGCGCTCTTGATGCTCGCCAGCTCTGTGCGAAGGTCGTGGTCCAGAGGCCGCACAGCGCCTGTTCCGTATAGGTTGCTGGGGTCATCCTCCCACGATGGCGAGCGAAGATGCAGCACCTCCTCGAAGGTATATGCGCGCGTCTTGCCGCTGCTGTCGTAGAGGTACTGCCCTGGCTGACCATCTGCCCACGGCTTGACGGTGACGCGCTGCGGGATCATGCGAAGCAGTGCGACGGGCTCGCGCTCTCCTGCGATCAAGGCGTAGGCGTCACCGGTCAGGATGTAGTCTGTAATGAGCTGCTTCCGGAAGAGCTGAGACGATACGCGGGTAGAGGGTTGGGCGAGGAGGTCCAGCACTGGGTGACTATCGAGTCTCTCCGCGTCGGCCCCCGTCCCACGGATTGCCATCAAAGGGAGCCCAGCCAGATCTGAGCTAATGGCATCGACGCAGGAATAGACCCAAGGGAAGGCCGCGTATGCAGAGAGCGCGTCCCCCTTCGGGTAACCAGGGTGCGCGGGCTGGCTCGCTGCAAAGTCAGCGCCAGCCTCAAAGGCCACCTCACCAGACGGCAAGAGTCCCACCCCACGGAGCAGCCGGGTGAACCAAGACGGTCTAACTGTGAGGTACTCCTCGCCCATGCGGGGACCGTATCAGAAACGGCACGATCTGTCCCGTATATTTCTCTATACGGACGAAGGGCGCCCCCTTGCGGGGGCTGGTGGTCGATAGTTGTTATTCTGGCTCATGCCAGGACCTGACGAACACCTCTGAGCGCAGCGGGCGTCCTGTCGTCATGTCCGGCGCGTCGCAGTACGGAATGACCATTTCGGAGAGCACCCGCTCAAGCTCGGAGAGCGACCGAAGGACTGATGCGTCCTCTTGCCCAGAGAGCATCAGCTCGCCGTCCCAGATTTCCACACCACTGACCATCGCATTACGGCTCCCAGGAATTCTCTGCCTAATCGTAACGCTCCAGCGGTTGGGCTCCATGTCCTCGCCATCGCTAAAGATGCGAATCCAGACGGCTCCACAAATTAGGGTTTGGGTCCATCGATTGATATTCAACGCATTCATGGTGTCGCTCCTTGCCCCCTTGCGGGGGCTGGTGGTGGTTAGGCGGACTCTACAGACACAAGGCTAAAGTGAGTCTGTGGGTAGAACTTGCTGCAATAGTCTCTCGCCTTGTTTGCGGCGTCGATCTCGTTAGCTGCGATCACCGTCTTGGAGGCTCTGCGCCGCTTGGCGACCTTCTCGCCTTTCGCGTTCCACTCTCGGTAGCAGTTCTCTCGGATGTAGCTCACCCGGTACTTGATGGGCTCGTTGACGGCGAGGTAGCCCTCCCAGTGAGCATTGAGCCGCGCCTCATCGGTGTGCTCTACGCTGAGGCTGTACTGACCGGTCCGGCCACCGGAGAAGATGTAGCTCTCGCCATCTGCGCTCACTCGAAGAATGCAGCCGTTTTGTGCTCTGTAGACCTTGCTCATGGTGTCGCTCCTTGGAGGGGGCTGGTTTGTGTCCCGCATCATGGATACACTGTAACCTGTGCACAACTTATAGCTAAGAAATATATAGGGCAGAGAGAGCTGATCGCACCACTGCGCTCTAATATTATTTTGATCGTGTCTGATCGATCGGCATTTATTCGCGGCGCGCGCGTCTATCCGGTCTCGAACGTGGCGCGGTTGAGATAGTGCAGCAGATAGCGAAGCGCGTCCATGCAGTGATCATCTCGTTTGAGAGGCCGCTCCTTCTGGTCTGCCTTGCTGCGGCGCGTGTCCCACACGTAGCCCTCGATCTCCCTGATGACGTTGACACAGTTCGAGTGGACGACAAGGTGGGGCCTACCCTCCGCGTCCGGTGCCAGCCTCTCAGCGACTGAGCTGATGCCGGCTCGAATCTCTTTCTTAGCCTTCACCGTTGGCATGTCGTAGTCTCTCGCCATCGAGATACGCGACCCCCTGTCCTCTGGGTCTGCCACTATGACAGACGGCTCTCCGTACTCGGCGAACATCTTGCGCAGCGCCGTGACGTGTCTCGATAGCGTCCACTCAGATTGTAGATGCTCGGCGATAATGTGCACCACGTCATCGGCAGGATCGACCGCTGCGAGCAGACAGGCGAACGGGTTGCGCGTTCCGAAGTCGATACCGGCTATCCGCGTCCAGTGCTCTGGTACCTCGAAGGGCTCGACTACGTGCAGCTCTCTGCTCCAGTCCTGATAGACGCGGCCTTCGAGCTGAGTGAACTCACCACGGGCGCGCGCTGCTCTCTCGTGGCTGCCATAGCTCGCCAGAATGCCCTCAAGCTCATCGCGTGGGATGTAGGGATTATCTGCGCCGTGGATCCACTTGCACAGGCTTCCGGGCTCTGGGTCCTTGACGAAGCGATCCCAGATCCACGTCAAGCCCCTCAGAGGTGTCATCGTAATCAGACACCGCCCCCGCTTATCAACGAGACGCATGCGAGCCTCATTGAAGACGGCCTCATCCTCCGGATCTTCATCGAACCACGCCGCATCCCAGGCGTCTGCCTGGAAGCTTCGAGCCCCCTGGTCTACCGTCTTGAAGAGCACCACGCCCCCATTCGGTAGCTGTGCGACTGCCTCGCCTGCTCCGTGCCTGTTCTTCCAGTGGGTGCCCACCGGCAAGAACTGTTCAACCTTAGGACGCTGTACTCTGATCGATTCGTTCGAAGTCAGCGAGATGCAGCACACCCGGCCCGGCCTCTTGTAGATCGACTCCTCCGGGATGCCGTTGTCCCTCATCCACTTAGCGACGCCAGGATTCCCACGCCCCAGAGCTATCGCCGCCGCTATCATGGCTCCTGCTTCCGACTTCCCGGAGCGGTTGCCACCCACGAGAAGACCTACCTTGACCCGCCGCTCCATCAGAGCCTGTACCGAGCGCTTCTGTGATGTGCGGGGGCTTGGCCTGTCCCAAAGTGCGCGAAAGGCGAGCGGATATAGGTCCAGAAGCCGCTGGAGCTTAATCGCAGCTTCATACCCCTCGGCTATCAGCTCGGAGCGCTCAGGAGCCATCCTCGCCCGCTTTGCCTGCCTTGAGTGCTTCGGCTACTTCTGCGACCTTGGCAATCAAGTCCTCAGCACCTTCGAGGCTGTCGTCTGACGCGCCGACCTTGACCTCCTGCCTCTGGCTGTACCCGTACCGGCGTTCCATAATCCAGCCCGCAGCCTGCCACTGTCCGCCCTCCGCAGCCTTCTGAATTCGCCCCATACACTGAGCCGCACACAGACCCTCTGCCGCCTTTACCGCTGCGGAGAATGCGGAGTAGATGCCCTCGTCCTGCTCTGCTCCCTTTCTCATCCACAGGGTATAGGTCGAGATGTCGATGCCCGCATAGGACGCTGCGAGCTTGTAAGTCAGACCCAGCCGCAGTCCATCGATAAACCGCTTCTGTGTCTCTGGTGTCAGCTTAGTCGGTCGTCCCATCTTCTCCCCCTATCGCATCGGTGAGCCTTGCCCTGATGATATCGCAGTAACTCGGCTCCATCTCGATTCCGATACACCGCACCCCCTCAAGCTCTGCAGCCACTATCGTCGTACCACTCCCCCCGAAGGTCTCAAGGACTACAGGCGGCACGCCATCGAGCGCGGGAGGACTCACGAGCCGCACGAGCCAGCGCATGAGCCGAATCGGCTTGACTGTCGGGTGATAGTTTTTCACCTCTGACGCAGTGCGACCGGCTCCCGCTCTCGGATTGTCAAGCCCTGCCGTGCCCTCCTTGCGCTCTACCGCTTCCGCTCCAGTCCTGCCGGGTAGCTCTTCGCATCCCTGCTCCCGCTCTGACCGGCTGGGCTTCGGGCAAGCGTAGATATTCGCGGGCCATCTGCCCAGCTCTGGAACGTCGAGCCGCTCCCCATTCCTGCCCGCCCCGTCTCCCATTGAATATCTCAAGTTATCCCGCTGCGGGACCGCTGGAGGCCTATCCCCCGGCCCCGGCCATGCCGGATCCCCATACGCATACCGGCACCCGTCAATGTTCAACCCGCCCGTTCCCCATTCCAGACAGTTAGCCGCGACTGTGCCGGATAGCGGCTTCCGTGCCAAAACTGCGGGCTCAAATGCAGGCTTCAGCGCTGTACCGTAGCCCTCGAAGCGCTGAGCGTCAGAGCCTTCGAGCTGCGCTGGTACCGACAGGCTCTTCGGAAATCCTTGATATTGGATGTGGGCAATTTGGTCTCGTATCTCGAAGCCTGCATCCTCTACTGCAACGGTGAGCCGGTGCACTGTCCGGGTAGCTGCAAAGGCTATCAGATGCCCTCCAGGCTTCAGGACTCGAAGACACTCCCGCGCCCAGTCCTCACCCGGCACGGCCACATCCCAATTCTTAGACATGAAGCCGATACCATAGGGCGGGTCGGTGACGATGGCGTCAATGCTGTTCTCTGGCATGCCTCGCATAGTCTCAATGCAGTCGCCACAGTGCAAGACATGCCGGCCAAGCTCGATCACGTCTCCGGCTTGCGTGATGGCTGGCACGTCTTCGGGCATCGAGTCCCAGTCGACCTCATCCTCTGTCATGGGCTCAGGCTGCGGAGGGTTCGCGGCTTCGAGGATTCGATCAAGCTCGTCCTCATCCCAGCCGAGCCCGCCGAGGTCCATCCCATCCTGCTCAAGCTCTGCGAGGACTTGCCCCAAGGTCTCGTCGTCCCATGTTGCAATCTCGCCGATCTTGTTATCCGCCAGGGCGAGCGCTGAGGCCAGTTGCTCGTCTATGTCGAGGAATCGCACTGGCACGTCCTCCAAGCCCAGCCTGAGCGCCGCTGCGAGCCTCGTATGCCCTGCTATGACTCTACCGTCAGCAGTCCTCGCGACGATAGGCGACGCGAAGCCGAATCTCTGGATGGACTTCGCGACCTCGTCAATCGCCGCTTCATTATTCCGGGGGTTCTGATTCCACGGAGTCAGCGTCGACGGGTCTACGTAGACGGCGGCGGCCTCACTCTTCTGCGGCTGGCTCTGGCTCATTGGTTGTCGCTCCTTGCTTCTGGATACAGCCGGCACATATCGCGTCCGGCTTCTTCTTCCCGTAGTGCTTCCACTGCATGCCGCAAGCCTGACAGGTCGCGACGATGAACGGTTTTGGGGCTGCAGGCTTGTTATCTGTCTTCTTCTTCGAAGGCATCTTCTATCTCCAATGCTGTGTGCCAATAATATCCGCGCCTCTTCTTGACCACGATCGACATCTCGCCGTCTCTGTTGAGAGTCACGCCGAGGTCAAAGGGCATCCGATGGTCGCCCCAGTGCAGGACCTCAATGTCGGCCAGATATGAGAACAGGCCAGAATAATCCATGATAGGGCGAGACTCTAAGACCTCGCGCACTTGTTCGGGCTGCTGTGGCTGCGGTGTCGACATCATCTCCATCCTACACCCCCGCACCAAAGTGTGCACGCCTGCCGCGCGACCTTAGCCTCTCATAGTCTTCCGGCGTCATCGTCTCCTCCGCTGTTCTGCGAGGGCTCTCGCGGTCCGTGCTGTAGACGGCAATGAAGCCCGGAACCTTTCGCGCGTCTGCTATTGCTTGCGTGATGTTGTAGCCCTTCTGGCTCTGTCCGTAGTGCTCACCCTTCGGGCATACGCACGCGACTGTGTGCTTGTCGCACTTGCGAAGCTTGCCGGGCGCGTGGTGGTGCACGTATAGCCACCGCCATCCAGTACCTTGGCAATCAGGACAGCCCCTAAAGCCTCGCTCCTTGTCCTCTGTGCCTCGCGTCATCTCGCACACTGTGAGGAAGTCTGCGAGGCTGGGCCGGAAGCTCTCAGACCGTATCCAGGTCTGGGCGCCGAGCTTGATGGCTTCGACGCTTAGGTGCGTGGTCTCTGCGTGCCAAGTGTCGAGGATGCGGTCTACCCACACCTCTGGCTTGCCTTGCCCCTTGACGCTGTGCGCGATGAGGTTGAGGGCATGCCTTAGCGGGCCTCGTGTCGGGTGATATTCGTTCATGATGTCGCTCCTTTGATAGATCTCTGGTACTCATTCCACGAGCAGTATGCGCGCTCCTCGTCTTCTACGACCTTGAGGACTGGCCGTGGTGGCTCGCTTGTCATGCGTCGTATTTCTGCTTCAGCTCTCTCCTTGTCCTCCCATAGCTTGCGCTCCTTCTCAGCCTGTGCGGCCTCCCAGGCGATTCTAATGCGCTCTTGGTCCTCTGGGCTCAGCGGCTCGCTCCTCGTGCTCTCTGGGGCATCCTGGAGCGCCTCAGCCTCGTTCTGGGCGTGGGTCTGGTAGTTGTCATGCCGTGACGGTCGGATGAAGGTGTCGAGGTCGTAGCCTTGACGGAGCGTGATCGCCATCTCAGACGGTGAGGTGTGCCACCACTTCCACGCATGGAGGATCTCCTCCTCTGAGTATTCCTTCAGCCGCGAGCCGAGCTGCCTCCGCCTGTTCGCTGTGAGTTTCAGGGCTCGCGCTCTTGAGCCTCCGTATCTGCTGCGCATCTCGCAGAGCTTCTCGAAGCAGATAGCGACCTTGTCGATCTTCTCTTCTTCGTCCTTCTCTGGCTCTGGCTCTGAGGGCTCTTCTGGCTCGTCTATAGGCTCGTCCCCCGTGGGGGACTTATGGGGGTTTGTGTGATCTTCATCTGTGTGATCTTCACTGTGTATATTAGGGGGACAATCTGACCCCAGTACCGGGGACAATTTGACCCCACCACTGGGGACATTCTGACCCCGGTGACAATCTGACCCCGGTGACTCTGTGTCCCCAGTTGGCAGAGCTTCGAGATTGATCCTGATGCGGTAGACCTTGCCGGCTCCGCCCTCTACAAGGTCCAGCACTCCGCAGGCAATGAGCGCCGACCTGTGACGCTTCACGGACTTCAGCGAGGAGCCGCAGAGCTTCGCAAGCCGATCGCCTCCAGGCCACGCTATGCCGTCAGAGTTCGCGTGCTTGATGTAGACGATCAATAGCAGCCGCTGCATGCTCGGCAGGCTTGATTCAAGGACGGCGTCAGTCGCGCGTCCCTTGTGGAAGTCCATATCTATCTCCGTTGAGGTAGACCTTCGAGGTGTGCCCCTACTCCCAGGAGCTACCCGGGAGATCGTGGGGGCGTGACCTCAACAGATCAAAGCCATTCTATCCTACTTCTCGACCTTAGCAAAGCGCGTTCGCTTGTACTTCTCTGACAGAGCTTGCCGCATGACCTCGCTCCCGCTGTCGTCCATATGCCTGGATAGCTTGCGGAGCTTCGCGGCTTCAAACTCGTCGAGGTAGATCACGACTCGCCTGTCCTTGATATTGCCTCTGGGGCTGTAGCCTTTCGGCCTTCCTACTCGTGTCTCGCTCATGATGTCGCTCCCGCGAAGAGATGAATTTGATCTGTCTGTTCTTTGATGTCGGGCCACACGATTTCTTCAACGCTTCGATTTCTGCTCATTGACACCCACTTTACTTTTACTGATGTGGGGTGATTGTCTCTACCTGGGCGTGGGTGATTCTTCCAGCTACCCCCGCCCGCCTCGCCAGCGCAGCTCCATCCGGCACCTCGCAAGCTCGCCCCCCCCTCAGCGGGCAGCGTATAGGTCAGGATCTTCGTATAGCCCAGCTCAAAGGCTATCCTCCTGCACGCGCCGAGAAGGAAGCTGCAAGCGTTAGGACAGCCATCGGTCGCTACTCGGTTGACCTCGACCGTTCGACCATCGCAAGACAGCCTCGCAACCGGCCTGCCGACCATGGCAACGCCCCTAACGAGTCCAGACTCGTCAACGCATGCCACGCAAAATATACCTATCACTGATGGGTTGTGATGTCTGTGGTTCAACCTCACGAAATTCTTAGCCTGCTCTCTAGTGCACGGAACGATTGAGAGTTTCGGCCTTCCTACTCGTGTGTCACTCATGGATCATTCGCTCCCTTTCTCGCACAATCTGGATGGAAATAGTAAAAGACATATTCGTTTAGGTCCTCATGTAGAATCTCGACGCAGTATGCCTCGGCACGCTCTCGGCTCAGGCCGCTTCTGTGAACGGTCAACGGGTACCCAGACCGGTCAGATCCCGCAGTCACCACAGACCACGCGCCGCCCGACTGTAGCTGCACCATCAGAGCAACATCATCGAAGACGTCGCAATAAAGCATGCGAGCCTCTGCTGCTTTAACGGTCTCGTGATCGTTCCAGTCAGTCGTGTAGTCGCGCCACTCAAATTTCGCTTCATCGACTATCTTGAATCTGTAATCATGCTTCATGGTGTCGCTCCTCGCCCCCTTTCGGGGGCTGTGATGGTTACCAGTCGCGCCGGCTGTAGTTATCGTTTGCAGCACCTTCCCACTCTTCCTCTGTGGTGCATCCAGCGTGGACCACTTGCCACTTTCCGGTCTGCTGGTCTCTGCCCATGAGGGCTCCCTCTTGAGCCTTTACAGCGCTCATGCAGCGCTTGCAGAATCCCGGGTAACGGTTCGCCCTGAATGGGTGCTTATGGCTGGGCTGCTCTGTGTCTTGTGTTCTCATAGTGTCGCTCCTTGCCCCCTTTCGGGGGCTGTGTGTGTTTAGTCAGATTTAAGGGCTGCATTCAGCGCGAGCATGTGCGGGCGCCAGGATTTGTAAGTAATTCCACACGTTCCAGGCTGGACATCTCCGTTTTCGTCGATATAAGACGAACCTTTCCGCAGATCGTCTTCTTCGACAAGAAACATGATATCGTCGGTCGTAAAGCCCCACGCGGAGAGGATTGATCCGGGAGCAAACATTGCTCCAATCACGTCCTGTGCCGCGTCGCCGAATTTACATCCTGGCGTGTATCTGTTCGCAAACCTGAACACCTTTAACGCTCTGGCGAGTTCTTGCTTCAGGTCTTGCTTGATCTCTTCGGTTGTCTTGTTGATGGATGAATAGACCATGGTGTCGCTCCTTCGGGGTGGATGCCCCTGCTGACATCTTCGATTCTATTAGCTGTGCACATGATAAGCAAACATAAACACCCCCTATCCAGCGCAGCGCGTCGAATAGAGGGCGATCGATCGACTGTGATCGAGTGGCGCAAAATGCAGAAGAGCCCCCAGGCCGGTGATGACCTGAGGGCTCAAGGTGCTGAGCTGCTGCCACAGATGAGCCCGCCCACTCTATCAAAGCAACCGCTACTTGTACACCATCACAGGTTTATTCTCGATGCTGAAGCCGTCTCCTATGTCCTTGCCGTCCTTCAGGGCCTGCAGGGCTGCGCGCCTGTCTGGCTTGGGTGCTTGCTCCCTCAGATAGGCTACAGGCCAGTCCAGGGGGTCCTCTGGCGCCACAAGGGCAGGTGAGGAGCGCATGTATCCGACACCCTTGATCGATGTGCTCTCGCCAAGCTCAAGCCGATCGAGCATTAGATCAAGCCCTGAGGCCTTCGTCCAGACCATCAGCGACTCGGCCCGCTTCCGCAGAGCTGCCGCCTTGTCTGCTTCGCGCTTCCAGTGCTCAGCCTCAGCGGATGCGCGGTGATAGACAGCCCTGAGGGCTTCGATCTTATCTCCTGACGCATTCGCCCAGTGCTCAAGGATGACCTCGTCCTCGTCATCGAGAGCCCCGTCCCGGTCCATCATTCGATCGAGGATGCTGCGCGCTTCTTGGTGTAGCTGGATCGTTGTGCTCATGATGCCGCCCGCTCAAGCTCGATTAGGTTTTCGATGTCTCGACGGAGGAAGAGATACGGATACTTATTGCCGATCTGCTTCTTGTGGACCTGTAGACGGCCGGACTTGTAGAGCTTCTCGAAAGCATGCATAGACAAGCCCATCATCTCGCAGGCAGCGTCTTTCCTGATATACGAGCGCCGGTCATCGCTGGCTATAATCTGGAGCCCGGCAGCCTCAGACTTCAATCCTCTTGGCTCGACTTCTGGCTTTAAGCTGAGTTCGCTCCATAGCTGGTATTCCTTGCCGTTCGCGCTGCTCATCATCTGTTCAAGGTTGGCGGTGAGCGTCTTGATGTGCTCGCGCGTCTCAATGCGCGTTCTGTTCAGCTCTGCGAATGCGTCAGCAAATGAATCCATGCGGGCGTGTAGCTCCATCAGTGTGGATGCTGTGGCCTGGATTTGTGCGTAGAATTGGATCTTGGCTTCAACAGTTGTGGACATGGTGTCGCTCCTTAGAAAGGGATGTCTTCAAGTGGGTCATTGGTGGCGGGCGCTGCGGCATTCGGGCCGCTTGCGATAACGTCAAGAGCCCGCACATCGAGAGAGTTAAAGTATTTAACCTTTCCGTCCTTCGGGCTCGTCCATTCGCGCCCTCTGAGGTTGAACTCAAGCGCGACAATGTCGCCCGCTTGACAGTTATCGAGCAGTCCGCAGAGGTCGTTAGTGACCTGGAATTTGACCAGCTGCGGATACTTGGAATTGTCGGCTATCTCGACGACAAACTCTCTGACCCTGAATCGCTCTGAGACCTTACGGGTCTCCTCGATCAGGTAGACAGTGCCCTGGGTGGTGTTCATGGTGTGTCGCTCCTTAGATGGGCCTTCATGGCCTCCTTGATTGTCGCTCGAAGCTCTGGCGCCCCTATGGCGATGAGCACGAGCTGACGGATGAATTCTGACCGGGTGACGCCGAGCTTTCGGCACATCCCGTCGAGGCGGTAAGCCTCCGTATCGCTCAGGGTAGTCGATGCCTTGTGCGTCCTCATGACTCCCCCTGCTTGAGAATAAGGCCGGTCTCTGTGTCAATAGAGAACATTACCTGCCCATCGTGGGCCGCGAGGTCATGCCCCGCAACCACTGTGGCGATCCCGTTCTCAAGCTCGACAACAATCCAGGCGCCGCCAATCCTCATGATCTTGGTGCTCTCGTCTTCTCTGGGAATCAAGCCGCACCTCCTCGGACTTGCGCGAGCATCTCTTGCCCTGCTTCAGATGGAATGAACTTGGCGATCAAGCGCTGCACCCGATTAGCCGGCAGGGTAGCGACATCGTCGCCGCCTCGACTCACCTTTCGCACTATCTGCGCGACCTCGTCAGGCGTGGGCTGGCCTGGAGCCGATAGAAGCGCCTCTACGTACTTGTGTGGCCATCCGTTGCCCGCTGGAGGTGTAGGGCTCGCCTTATTGGCTGCGGGCTGTCTCTGGGCCTTCTGGGGCTCCTTGTCGCCCATGCTCCATCGGGGGTGATCCATGTCGTCTGTGGGATGGACGCGGGGCGCGATGAGTAGGTCGCGGATGAGATAGCCGAGGCTCGATGTGCGAGCGCTGGCGACTGCCTTGTCCATCGGCTTTCCCTTCGCTTCGACGATGGGCCAGTCCATACGGATCTCCCTCGCCCCTCCGCTCTCGGCATGCTCAAGAATCCAGCATGTGCGAAGGACGCCCCCTTCAATGTTGAGCGCTGCCGGGTACAGGCTGAGCCCGTGAGCCTCGCCTATCTTCGTCCACATAGACATCAGAGCCTCTGCGCTGGTGTAGTCGTACCGCGCGAAGTCGTTCCGGCTGTCCTTGTCGATCCTGTCCGCGCTCGCTTGAGCCGCAGCCAGCGCCGTGGCAAGGGTGGTCTTCTTCTTGGTTGTCATGGTGTCGCCCCGTTGATGTGCAGCCAGTACGCTATTCGCGGGGCTGCGATGATGGCCGCAAGGATTCCGGCCGTGAAAATGCTACAGGCGATAGCCTCGCGGATGAGGTCAGGATTCGTCCGCATTACGTCGTCTCCGCGTAGCTGATGAAGGTCTGAGGCTCTGGCTCTGGCTGTCCTGCCTCGGCTCGCCTCTTCTCCTCGCGCTTGAGCTGTGCATACTCTGATGGGGTGAGCTTGACTCCGTGATCGTGCACTGTGCCAATCCCCATCTGAGAGGCCAGAGAGCGATACCCCCGGCTCTGGTAGTCCTGCCGGCGTGTCACCTGCTGGTCCAGGGCCTCGAAGGCGTCTGCAAGCTCACGGAAGAGCCGCGAGATGTCCTGGTATGGATTCTTCATGCCTCACCCTTCTGGGCTGCGTCGACCTGCTTCTGGAAGCGGTGCAGCGTAGCGCCGCAGCGACAGCCGATAGCGCTCCATCCGCCATAAGTAACGACGCGACGGAGGCCGCAGCCGGGACACTTGACAGCGCACGCGCTGAGACCGTTGACTGATGGATGAGGGTGTCGGCCTGTTATGATGGCTCGATAGTGCATAGTGTCGCTCCTTGCCCCCTTGCGGGGGCTGTAATTGCTCAAATGCGGTTCCAGGCGGACTGCGCCATGTTGACCGTGTAGCTGCCACCGTCTGGACGAGAGACCTTGACCCGGTAGTCGTGACTCACGCGGTTACCATCGACGGGAAAGCACTTGACGATAGTGAAGGTGATTGCAGTTCCGTTCGAGAGTGTCTGGGTCTTAGTCATAGCCGCTCCTTTGGTGGGGTTGGTTTATCTCCCCGCCTCATGACCATAGCTTAATCCGTGCACAGCTAACGTGCGCCACTTTTGCACCATTTATATCGACATTACAGCGCAGTGCATCGAATAGAAAGTGATCACATTTGATCCGATCGCCGTGATCGAGTGGCGCGCGCGGTGTTTTCGGGGGTGGTTCCAACTGTGATATGGTAACCAAATCGACATCAGTTGGAACCGCTACGCGGGCACATCTAATCAAGGAGCGACAATGCAGATCATAGGCATCGACCCAGGCAAGAAGGGGGGCGTCGTAGCCCTCGACATCACAGGCAGGCCCACAGCTACAGAGTGGACAGCCGCCGACCATCCAGAGGAGGGCTACGTAGCCGGCAAGGCCTACAACGTCCGCAGAATGGTCCAAGTGCTCGAAGAGATAGCAGAGCGCGGAGAGGTCGCCCTCGTGGTCCTTGAGCGTCAGCAGGCTCGCCCTATCGAGGGTAGGTCGAGCTGCCTCACTACGGGATTCGGCTGGGGACTCTGGAGCGGCATCGTTCACGCGCTCCGCCTGCCGCTGCTGGAGGTCTCCTCGGCTCGATGGACGCGGAGCGTATACGCAGGCATCCAGGGAGAAGGCAAGGCGCGCTCTGTCGCCCTCGTGGGCGCTCGGCTGCCGGAGCTTAGCCTTACATGGGGTAGACGCCGCAAGCCCCACGACGGGCTGTCGGACGCGGGCTGCCTTGCCCTGTTCGGGCTGGCTCACGTGGGTCCCGTGGGGTAGACTTGCGCGGGGCGTCAAGGATAGGCGCCCTGCCCTTCAGGGCTGCCTCCGTTCGCCCCTGAGTCGCTCCGGGGGTGTTCGGGGGCTACCTGTATTTGCCGCCACATCCGCCACACCGCCACACTCAGCGCGCGTCGTTACGACATACGACCAAAGTCCAAAGGTCTGAATTGCGAAACCCTCCCGGGTTAAGGGAGGGCTTCGGGGGCTTGGGGTCTCAGATGCTACCGGGCGCACCCTCGGGGGCTCCGATGCTGGTAGACCCGATGACAGCCGGATATCCGGCTCGAATGCACTCAGCCTTTAGCTCGGCGAGCGTAGTGGCTGTCCCGCCAAGATAGCGTGGGACAAGGGTAGCCTTGTTCCACTGTTGCTTGTCTTGCTGCCAATAATAAACGCAGTTCATAGCCGCTCCTTTCGGGGGGTGGGTTTGTGTCCCCCTCGGTGAAATAACTATAACACGTGCACACCTTACTACGTCAAGAAGATCATCCAATAATATCCATAAACGCACTACTGCGCTCTAATCGGAAGTGATCCTAATGGTGATCGATCGGCTCTGATCGAGTGGCGCGGGCGTCGTTACGACATACGACCAAAGGTGCTCAAGAAGCTTAAGAAGCTCAAGAAGCTCATCAATTCTGGATGAGCACCTTGGCTCGGGCGGCTATCTCGCTTGGAAGAAGCGCACAGCGTCGTCGAGCTTCCGGTCCATGTCTCGGAAGAGCCGGTCCCGCTCGGTATTGTAGGTTTCAACTACTCTATCATAGCGAGCGCGGATCTCACTTTCCCTGTCTTCGTACTTGTTGACCATCGCCACAAGCTGACGCTCCCAGCCTTTCACCATTTCCGTCGTGCGCTGGTCGTTCTCTTTGCGCTGAGCTTCCATCGCTGCGGCTTGCGCGTCCATCTTCTGGTTCATGTGGTAGGACTGAGCCAGCAGCAGCGGCACGAGGCCGATCGCGTCGATGTGCTCCATGATCATCGACAGATCCACGACTAACCCTCCTCGCTGCTCTTGGGCTCCTCTGTGGCCTCTGGAGCGCTCTCAGGCTCTTCTGTGGCCTCTGGCTCAGGCTTAGGCTCTGCGGGCTCTCCAGCGGGCTCTGGGGCGCTCTCAGGCTCAATGCCTGCCGCCTCTTCGAGGGCTGCAATCCTGCTCTCCATGTCCATCAGCTGAGCGCCACCCAGGCAGAGCGAGCCCACCAGCGCCGCGAGTGCGCCTTTGGTCTTCTTATCCATTGTTGTCTCCATCCTCTGAAGCGAGATCGATCAGTAGCTCAGCGACAGCCATCAAGATCTTGCGCTCTGCCACCTCTCCGAGGCCCGGAATATCGATCGCACGGTTGACGATTCCCACAATAAATTCCTTCTGGGCTTCCTCGTCTTGACTGTGCAGCTCTTTCGCAAGGGCTACAGCTCTGCGGATAATGCGGCGTCGGCGCGCCTTGCGCTGTTCTCTGGTGAGCTTCATAGCTGGGCCTCGTCGAGCAGGGTGTAAGTAAAGGTGTCCCACCCGGGATTGTGGGAGATCTGCGCGTCGCACAGCTTGATCAGGTGCGCCATGTCGTCAGGGTGTAGCACCTGACAGCCGGCGGAAAATCGTCCGACCCGATCGCTCCGACCTCCACGATGTATATGGAGGCCCGTATTAGCCTTTCTAAGCGTGCTTTCGTCGAGGTCTAACTCTCCGTCCCTGTCGTTATCACGATAGAAGAGCACTGGCCGATGCTGGCGTAGACACTCCGTCCCCTTGTGCAGCCCTCGCTTGTACGCTCCGCGCGCCTGCTGGGGTGCCATGACAGCGCAGCCCTCTGAGGGCCTCATAGGATGGGCGAGATAGTAGGCTCCGGGGCTTGTACTACACGCAGCGCTCCATTGCCGCCAGTGCCCGCCCTCCTTCCATATGACATGCATATCGTCCAGGTATTTGTCCGGAGAGCGATGTGTCTCCCTGCTACGGACGGCCACCAGGTTTAGATCAAAATCTCGCGGACCGTCGAAGACGGCATAGCCGAGAGCCTGGACAGATCGAAGCAGTGGCGGG
>TARA_R100000655_G_scaffold2737_2_pt1 | contig 30309 bp, 34 predicted proteins | sample TARA_R100000655 | Tara Oceans TARA_R100000655 (sample SAMEA2622497) | marine metagenome | biome: marine biome (ENVO:00000447); feature: deep chlorophyll maximum layer (ENVO:xxxxxxxx); material: "saline water (ENVO:00002010), including plankton (ENVO:xxxxxxxx)" | depth 90 m
TGCAATAGTTATATCTAAACCTAAATATAGAATGGCTACCAACGAAAAATATCATAATCTTGACGTACATCTGAAGTCCGGTACTATTTTTACCGTAACAGAATGGGATGAAAATACAATAGCAAATCTCTATCTAATAGAGTCGCCACATGAAGAGGTGCATACAGTACCTAATACTTTTACCATGAGAGAAGGTAAAGCACCGGAGAGTGAAGAGTGATGCCTAACAAAAGACAGAATGCGGCACGATTGTATCTATACAATAGAAAATACAAGGCACGAAGAAATTATACTGGGGAAGAGGAATGAGTTTTGGAGAAAACAAATGTAATTGCGGTAAAAGAAAAGTTGATTACAAGAAACCTATGTACCCTAATTATTGTGGTGAATGTATGGGGTGGTACTAATGCCTCAATTACCTAGAGATGATAAAGATACAGGCTATGCAGGTGATATGCCGACAAGTATTACAAGTATGAGGAATATGAAAAGCCACCTTAAAAGAAAAATGAGGATGGATGAAATACACCCCGATAATGTAAGTGATGAAGAGATGACTAATTTCTTGATTAGTTGTTTTGGTTTTAGTAGAGAGTTCTGTGCTAAAGCAGTAGAAGAATGGAGAGATGAATTATGAGTAGTTTTGAGGAAAAAGAAATTGAAAACAAAGACATACAGCGAATCGAATTAACCTTTGAATCACATTGTCTTATAGATTTGGATGAGGTATTTGATATGGAAGATGGTGATACAAACCCATTTGCCGAAGGTAAAGTAAAACAATGGTGGGTTAAATATGGAATGTTATATATGGAATTAGATGATGATACTATAATAGAAAGAGATGTAAGTTGGTGGGTAGGAGATGCCTACGAGAACGTGGACACAAAATGGCCTACTGCTATTATGGTAGAAGATGAAGAAGGTCATTGGCATAGGAGAGATGTACCATGAGTAGTATTGAGGAAAAAGTAATTGCTGAGATTAGAGAACGTGCTGAAAAAGGCGAGGCTAAATACGGTACTACAATGGATAGAGATGACCTATCTCTAAAACAATGGCTACAACATCTAAAAGAAGAATTGATGGATGGTGTAATTTACACACAAAAAATAATTGATTTGTTGGGGATGAATTAATATGAGGGACGCTTGCGACACGGAATCGAACACCTTATATATAGAAGAAGAGTAGGGATATTATGAGAAAGGTACAGTTGAAAAGAATGGTCGCTAAGGCACTTATCGGCCAAGAACAAGGCTTAACAGCACAAGAGATTTACGGTAAATTAAACTACCAAGCACTATCCAAGATTAAGAACCCTAAGCATATATCTAACATACTAAAGAGTATGAAAGGTGTAGGTAAATACAGTACAGGCGTAGGTGTTAAACTAAATGGAGATAGATATAAAGTAAATCTATACAAGATTGAGGACATGGATGAGATAATGAAACTAGGGGGGCTTAAGTGAAGAAGTTAGAACCACAATGGCCGTATGTAGATTACGAATATCGAGAAGCAGATGATAATGCACCACATATAGATGATATAATTTATATTATAGGTTTGAGTGAATTAGAATTGGCTAGGAGAATAGAAGAGTTTGGTATCTATGTACCCGAATATGAGAATCGCATACAGCGATATAGAAATACAATAGAAATGGCCTATGAGTTTATGTTCATAGGTCAATTTCAAGCGAAAACCCCGCAGAAAACAATTAAGAGATTTAAGAATGCTATTAATAGGGTAAAAGAAACAGTAAGGAGAAATAAAAATGAGCGAGAATAGAATGAGAAGATGGATAAACTTTGGAAAATACAGCAGCCCACCGATAGGTAGGGGGAAAATATTAGATTGTGAGTTTAGAACATGGGAAACGGACTACCCACACAGATTATATCTCAAACTAGAAATTGATGGTGTTGTGTATGAAGGTACATTACCCGTAAAAGTAAGTGAGGATGAGGAAGAATGAGTGATGGAAGAGGTCAAGAATATCTTGATGAGAATCTGTGTTTGCATGAGAATGTTTATATTGACGGGTTTGAGATTATTAACAAGCCCGACCCTACTAATCCAAGTGCAGACGTTCTTATTACTTTGCGTTGTGAAAAATGCGGAGATACACAAGAACATACTTTAGATTTAGAAGATGTAATATACGATTTAGATTTGGGGTGGAACGAATGATAACACATACTTTTAACTTAAAAGATTTAAGCATATATCATGCTTCGCCCGTAAGGAGAAACGATGAGGGTAAAACTGTTATACAACAATGTGATGTAGTATTGCAGAATAAGAGTAATGATTTCCGTATTATTAGGAGAGAAGTATTGAAGCAGTTATTAGACTACTGTTATGAATCATGCCGCCAAGAACCTTTGAGTAAATCCGAGTTTAATTTCATGTATAGAAATTGTATAGAACACAGACCATCTAGTTTTTCGCTAAAAGCAATAATACATGATGCTATTTATGATGCAGACGATGTAGAAATTACATTCATCTGTAACGAGAATCGTAGAACCGTAGTAGAAATACCGCAAAAGAAACCACTACAATTAGATGATATGTTTTTCACTACTTGTCGTGATACTTTATCTAGTGTTTGTCGCTTGAGAACGAGCGAGAGGAAGCAACAAGAGTTTAGACCAAAAATATTGTTAATGAACACTAAAGCCACTAAAGAAATGATAAATATTGCGAAGGGTAGAGTGCTTTCTAGTATTTTTAGGACAAATCTAATAATAGACACAATACTAGACTATTCAATCTTACTAGAGATAACACAATTACCAAAACACTATACCATAGCGGTCAGAATTAAGTGCGGTAGTGGGTATGTACAACCTGTACCCGAACACACCAATGACGGGCTTGTATGTATGGAAAACAACGATGTTTTACATAGTGTCTTGAAACAGATTTTAGAGAACCTAGACAATGAAATAAGTTTGGGTAATTTATCAAAATTAAAAGGTAAAAAGGCGTGGAATAAATACAGCCCTAACCTTTGGTTTTCCGATAAAAATAAGTTAGAACGTGAAAATTATTTATTCTTTTTATGATTCTAAATTACGCAAAAAGAATAACAGGCTTGCAGTACTGCGGTTTTGTTAATTCTTTAATTAATTCAATAGTATGTTTGGTAAGGCCATCTACTATTATTCTCATCTATGTTATAGAAGAAATAAAATTAATTATAAAATGGAGAGCAGTACAGCGTTTTATTCTTTTTACGGAAAGCAGAAATAAAAAAAAGAAATAAAAAGTTTATAATCGAAAGAAAAGGAGATAAGAAATATGGGAAGAATGACAGGCACTATGATACAGGATGAAGTGTATAACATACTAAAGGATTCAGAAGAAGGAATGACAGCGTATGACATAAACAAATTGTTGAATGATAAAGATTTGCTTAGACAGAAAAATAGAGAGCGAGAAGAAAACGGTGATTTTATTGTTAGGGTAAAAGGAAATGGTAGTGGTAATACCACAACCCAATTATCCGCTAAACTAAGTAGAAGTATATTATTTGACAGTAGGACAGAAAGTAGAAGAAATCAAGCAGGGGTTCTAACACCTACTGCTGTTTACACAGTAAGAGATTTAGATGTAGCACATGATAAGATGATTAAAAGTAAAAAGAAACTAAATAAGTTTCCTAAAGTACTGAGACAATACCACAAACAAAAGGAGATGGGACAATGAAAATTAACATAGTAGAAACTTATGGCGATACAGATATTGTATGGAATAAGATATATGGTGAACATACATCTAAACAGTCTACAACTCTTATAGTCTTTAATCAGAATGAGAAGGGCTATGCTAGTTTTATTACAGGCATGGGTTTGATAGGTGATGAGAAACCTGTTGCTAGAATCTTTAGTAGGCTACATCAAGTAGAGCCTTTCAACAACTACCCCGAACCTGTATTTCCCGAATGGAGATTATTTGAAAAGAGGAACAAAGATGGTAGGAGATTCTTTATTCTTAGGGTTACACATACATTCCCTATACATAGTGATGACGAATCTTCTATATCGTGGTTATACACATACCCAATCATTAGAGATATTGTTTTAGCACTAAACAATAAGGGTGTTGATTCTATATGTTATCTTACGGTAAATCTAATGCAAGAGTTTTCTACTACAACTCATGGTATGATACATGAGAATCAAATAGGAATCTTTGACTACATGAACCACGAAGAAGATATTCAGTTAATTACTAAATATGATGATGCTAACGAAACATTATTCCGAACAAAAACAAAATTAAAAGAAGATATAGTGATGCCGTTGCCTGTTTGGGGATTCGGCTCGGTGTTCAAGAACTTCTGTACTAATACAATTAAGGAAAATATAACTGTAATAGGCGGTAGGGATAGGAATACATTTGTAAACGAAGAAACACAGGAAACACTATCATGGTGGATGAGACATCATTACAAACTAGAGACAGACCACGAAAAGGAAAACTATTTAACCGTTCTATTGTCTGACTTAGAACACCTTACCAAGCCGCTAAGTCTTGATAGGGCTATGGTAGAGTTTGGGGGTACTAATTTTGAAGAATCAGTTTAACGTATTTACAAAGACACAAGAGTTTGCTAATAGAAACTTCTTCATTGATGTAGATGACAAGATACCTATATTTCTATGTAGCATAGGTGGACATTTGTTTAACACCCTTAACAAATGTAGTCGGTGTGATTTTGACCCCGATAGCCCACTATACACGACAGGGGATTTCGTCATAGAGCATTGTCCACTACGGCATAACAATATGCCATTCTATACGCCAATGTCTCAGTTACCTGACACAAGGATTCATCTAATGCTTAGAGGTGCTAAAGGTTCGGGTAAAAGTATTCTCATCCTCATGTTCCTAGCGGAAGGTACAGGTCTTGTTCATAGTAATAATGCAGATATGGGTCAAGGCTTCCGTACAATGATGGGTGCTAATTCTGTTACAGAAGCAGGTATGTTCGGCTCGGTGGATGAGGATGGTAATATAGCAGGGCGACCTATCGCTAGAGAGTTATGTGGCGGATTCTTAGGCTTCGAAGAGTTTAGTAGTATGTCTGATGCATCTAAAAAAGACCACAGCCTAGACATGAAGAATCAGTTACTTACGTCATTAGATAATGGTAGGGTACAAAAAGCCATGAGAAACGGTTGGGTACAATATACTACTAGATACACAGTATGGGCGGGAACACAACCTGCTAGATTTGAATTGGAATCGGGATTAGATAGACGATTCTTCATTATTGATATTGAGATGACACCCGATAAGGAACAGGCTTACAAGAGGGCACAGCACCTTCAAGCAAATATGCAGATAGCAGAAAGGGCTTCATTGGCTAATCTCAACATAGAAATCAAGGAATGGATTAGAAGAAGGCAACAAGAAGCGACAAGAAATCCACCAACAGGTGTTCTTTTCGACGACGAAGTTGCTGAATGGATTAACAGACCCGATGTACGTTCTTTTGAGGCAGATTTATTTCGTAGATTATGTATAGGTTATCACATGATGCAGCCTAATTATGTTGGTGGACAACCACTAATAATTACTCTTGACGATACTCTTAGGGGAATACTAAATCAATCACTAGAGATGAGAAGAAGAGTAATGGATGCAGACCTTGACTTAATCAAGAGTACGTTTTGGATGAAGGATATACCTAAATCAGTACTGTTGAAAGAAGTTTCCAAGATGGTTACGGCGGGTGATTATCAATCGGCAAAGAGATGGGTTACTGAAAACCTAGAAGGTCAATCGTGGTACGGAGAATACGCACCTAACGTCAAGAGGCGTGGTAGAAAGGGTGTTACTTGTCGTATCGGTACACAACGTCTTGAATCAGACGAAGAAGAACAAAAGTGGGGTATATAGATGAAGCCATTAAGTAGAAATAAAAGAGGATTGAAAGACGGTAGCCCTGTTGTGAAAGCCATGAGAAGATGGGCTATCAGACAGAACCAACCTTTTACCGTAAAAGAAATACAACAAAATATGACATTTGCTTGTGGCAAATCTGTAAAGGACTCTAGGTCTTTTTCACACTCGGAACACACTCTGTATTGTTACCTTAAAAGAAGTAACAATTATGAAATTGTAGATGAGTATGATTACCAAAGAAGAAGGGCTGCTACATTCAAATGGAGAGGTGAGTAAATGCGTAGTGCTAGAGAAATACAACAACGACTTCACGGAGAAACTGATGCGTTTGCTATTGAGGTTCTTAGGTGGGTACTAGACGGTGGATGCCCTATGTGCGACCACAAATCCAAGAAGGACTATGAGTTAGGTATTATGAATGAAGAGTTTAGTGCTACATTCCTAGAAGTTAGACACAATTGGAATGAAGGTACTGTTATGAATCACATGGACAATCACATTGAGTTTGATGCATTACAAGCAAAAAACATGGAGAAGGATAGACAACAGACTATCTCTACTTTAGATGCAGCAGAAGATATTGTAATTAGGATTCAGAACTATCTAAATGAGTTAGAAGAACAGAAAGAAGCACAAGGCGGAATATCCTCTGAGTTCGTTACTGATGCGGCAAAACTAATAGGCCAAGCAAACTCTAGTCTTAAGTTGGTAGGACAACTAAAGAAAGAGATAGGTGTAGATTCTCAATTGATGTTAGCCCAAGCACAAGTCAATGATATGTCGAGAATACTGATAGAAGTATTAGGTTCTCACCCACAGTTGTTAGACCAAGTAGAATTGAAAATGGCTATGTTGAAAGAACCCTCGGTGATTGTAGATGGCTAAGAAGTGGCGTAATGATTCTGTTAGAAGATTGATTAACAGAGCAATTTATGAAAAGGATTTACCTAATTTAATAGAGGCCATGAAAGAAGATAATCTTACGGCAAATATAACTCCTAATGGTATAGAATGGTATCATGCTGATTATAGAGTTACAAAGACGGCCATAAGAGAAGTATGGGGTTTGACAGCAGGGCAAATGGAAAGAGTACAGAATTATGTTTATGGACACGACCCATTCTAAGTTTATATAGTTGGGTTTGAAAAAAATTGTAGCAAAAAATTATTGGTGGTAGCATGGGCATTGTAATATTTACGGATGACGACAGCAAGTTTATGGATTCTAAATACATTATGATGATAGGGGAAATTGATACACCACCTACGGATAAAGATACTACTTACATCTTGCGTAGTAATAAGTTTAAGGAGAAGGATGTCTTACAATGGCTTCCCTTGATAGCAAACCGACTTGTAGTTTGTTGTGATAAACCACCAAAGATTACTAAGAAAAGCGAGGATTATGTTATTATATCTGACTCTCTTAAAATTAAAGGTAAAAGTAATCACTACTCCCCTATCAATGGGTTGCTAACATGGAAGGATAGAAGAAGAGTAAATGCTGTTTTTTCCAAAACACCGTTGCCTTTGGCTAAAGCATTCCTAAAAGAAAATGATGTAGATATTACAGTATGGCGTAAATTATCCAAAACTGCTATGTTTTTACCGGAAAAGTACGCTAGGGCTATCATGGTTTATGGTATAGAACCTGCTCATAAAAAAATTAAGTTTCCTAAGAAGAATAAAGAAGTTTATAGGCATGAATTATGTCGTTCTAGTGATAAGCACATAGATGTCATAGTGCAAAACTCTATAACCGTAAGTAATCGCATTAAAGAACAAGGCGGCAGCGTACCTAAAGGTATGAAGAAGTCTAAGGATTTGATAAATGAATGGTTATGATGTTTATGATAGGGGTAGGTAAATTATTAATTGTATTGGGGCTATTGTATTTCCCCTTCAAAATCATAGAGGATTATTACCACCCTACGCAAATGAACACGAAGTATAAAGACGATATACATTTATATCAAGACGGGGGGAACGACGGCTTCTTTATGGCTGCTATGTATCAAGATATGGGGAACGATTTATAAGCACTATGAGGCTTACATTTATACATGAGTGCTAATAACAAAAGAGTCCGTCGCATAATCGTGGACATCTTATGGGAACATGGTGCTATGACAAAGGAAGGGATGGCTGCTATGTTAAGTAAAACAAAAAACATTAGAACCGTACCTTCGCCCCATAGTCTTTCCGCCTTACTTAGCAAGAATCCACAAATAACACAAGTGGGTTCTACTAAGGTAGAAAATGCAGTAGGAACTACTGCTAAACATTTAGTTTACGATGTAGATAGAGAGTTAATAAGGTGCAAGGAGGATATTATGCTTACTAGAAGTCCTACCGTTATGACACCATCTCAGATGGAACAGTCGCAACAATGTAGTTGTGGTAAGATAAGAATATTTCCCCCAAATGAAACTCGATGCTTACATTGTATTAGAAAAGTATAATAATAAAACACTATGAGGTATGACTATGCAGGGAATAGAAATGGATGACTTATCCACGATTATAGCAAGTGTGTTTAATGTAGAAAGACCAATAGATTTAGGGGAAATATTAACCGCACAAAATATGAGTGAAGCACAGTACATTAGATTTGTTTTATGTCTAGCAACAGACGTAGATTATGAAGTAGGGGAAGATGAAGTAGTAGACGATATGATTGCTACTTTACCCGAAAAAGTAAGTACAGAATATCTAAAGGGTATTATGGTAGGTTTACTTCTATCCCTAGAAGCAGAAGCGAGAACAGGCGGCCAATTAGGTTTCAGGCCAGCACACGCAGAAATTATGAGTTTATTCCAATCAGCAGAAGCGTTAATTTATGAGAGGCAAGTCTAAATGACGCTTGCGAAGCATAACAAAAAGTATATAACCGTTAAAAAATGAGGTATAAATATGGGACAGACAGACTGCGAACCTAACTACCATGAGTTTGACTTTGTTAGAATCAAGGGTAGTACTAGGGGAGACAGAATGTTAGTATATTGTACTTGTAGAGTATGTGGAATGCAGACAGCATTACACGGCACTATGGGTCTTTATTGAATCAAGGTATTGAACAGCGAAGTCGTGTGTAATAAGATGGGGATAGTACGCAGCCCCTTCCTTGACATTTTCCTAGTTGGCGAGGCTACATAAATAGGTGGTAGCCCAAAACCGTAACCAGTATGCACAGAACGGGATAAAGAAACAGGTATGATAATAAAACCGTTGAAGGGTCGGGGAGAGATTAGATTGCAACGCCCAAACCGTAAGTTGTTGGAGATAAAGGGTAAGTCCATTAAAGTAATCCCGCATATGACGCTGCAAGTTTAACGTAGGGCATATAGATAAAAACGCAACTGTTCTGATAAACAATAGAGCATTAACAAGTCGGATAAGCCAACAAACACAAAATTAAGGAGAAAATAATATGACGATATGGGCTACTGAATATAGACCTACGCTTAGTGAGATAGTAGGGCAGAATGAAGTTATTAATGAGGTAACTTCTTTACAACACTTTATCTTTTATAGCCCGCAAGCAGGTACAGGCAAAACTAGCCTTGCTTTGGCTTTGGCTAGGGACATGGAATGGCCTATTCATGTATTCAATGCTAGTAGTAAAAAGACTAGAGGTATTGATTTCGTAGAAGAAGAGTTATTGCCTATGTCTAGGACAGGCAATCCACGTCAATTCTTTTTGCTCGATGAAGCAGACCAATTAACACCTGCCGCACAGTCGGCATTGAAAGGTGTGATAGAAAACTCACAAGGTTACTTTATCCTTACTTGTAATGATTTGAGTAAGGTTAGTAAGTGGCTTCAATCTAGGTGTAGGGTTTTGAGGTTCAATCCCATTTCTAAGGAACACATAGTAAAAAGACTATCTATGATAGCAGGTAAAACAGGAACGGTTATTACAGAAGGACAATTAAATCTGATTGCTGATGCACACGAAGGAGACTTAAGGAATAGCATCAATGCTTTACAAGCATTTTCCGTACATCCCGAACCCGAAGCATTCATCAACGGTCTTGTATCACAAGGTCTTGATGCTAAACATTTCCTTACGTTATGTTTCCGTGAGAATGATTATAATTTAGCCTTAAAAGAAACATACGGAATACCACCTAGAGAAGTGGTAAAAACAGTATTCGACTACGCTATTACATCTACCGCAAAAGTAGATAGTATAATGCGTATCGTAGATGCCGCAGCAATTACCGAAAGGGATTTGATACACGGTGTCGAGGAAAATATAGCCATAGCAAACTTTGTCCGGTTGTGCATGGAAGGATATACACAAACTTTATATCCGTAAGAAAAACGGACTGAAAATACAAAGCGAGGAAACCAACATGGATGAAACGATGATAAGTAATGTAGCAAAAACAGTAAACGTGGCCGCAGACACCCTGCGGGCTAAGGCTGAATCAGTCTTGGCGGAACAAGGTGGTGCATGGAAGAATGCAGGTAAGTCTGATGACGACTGCGGTATTCTTGCGTTAAGGGTAGCGGCTAGAATGATTAGTACAGAAAACGCTAGACTATCAAGAAGCGGTGCAACTAAATACGAAGGTATGTTTGTATCAGTACCTAGACCTAAAGAATGGGGTAAAATCCTATACAATAAAATGGCTAACCAACTGAGAACAGCAACAGAAGATGTTCGCAACGTATTAGTAGAATCCGGTGCAGTAGTTATCTTTGACGATAATCACGACGGTACTTACACTAGACACGCTAGAGAAGATTTTTACGGTGTAGAAACTGCTGACGTATCTGAATTACCACGACACACACAAAAACTAGATGAGAATACACACTTCTTTGTTGTTTGGGATAAGAACAACAAGACATTCCCATCCGGTGATGCTAACTTCAAATATGGTCGCCCTAGACCACAAGACGAAAGAGAAAGGACTATGTTATTCTTAGGCCGAAAGCAAGGTACTACTGATGAGGTAAAACCACTTACTGTTAAGGCAACACAAAAAGGTGCTGATGTACAATACCCTACCTTTACAACAGGTACTATTGCACTAAGACCTGCTTCTAACGGCACTACTGCTTACGCTAAAGATGGTGTATCAGTCTTTGAATCTGACGCATCTTTATCAAGTATCTTTGCAGCAGACCCATTAACTCTTGTACCACAAATTATCGGTCAAGAAAATATGCTTTCCGGTTTGGATAAACTAGGCCAATACTACGATACACATAACGGCAACGATGGATGGTGGGATAGAACCTGTGCAACCGTCGCAGAAGTAATACACATAGACCCTAGAGATAATGGCGGATATGTATTAGTATGTGCTGATTTGGATATTTCTTCTACGGCTGCTACCGTAGATGTTTACATTCCAAGTGAACAAGATTCACTTGTGGACTTCGCTGTTGGTACTAAAGTACTACTTCACGGACAGGCATGGCGAACAAAAGAAGGAGAGGATAGGATGTCCATCTCCGGTTGGTATGCCTTTGACAAAATAGCAGTCATGGATGAAGTAGTTTCTACTAACGACGGGTGGGATGAGTGAAGGCATTCGGTCATTACGTCTTTCTCCATAACACCATACAGGAGACTGTTGGTGGACTCATTCTTGAAGGCCATCTACAAGTCCTATCCGTAGGCGGTTTAGTGCCTCTTTACATAGAAGAGGGCTATTCCGTCATGGTGGATGAAGAAAAATTAATCCCTATCACTTCTAATAATACCGGAAAAGAAACTTTCGCTATACATTGGGAAAATATACTAGGGCATTATGATGGCGAAGTATGGTTGTGAGGAATATGGAAAATATATTACATGGACAGGAAGCGAGAGACAAGTTACTCTTAGGGGTAAACAAAGTCGCTAACGCTATCAAAGGAACATTGGGTGCAAATGCGGGTACTGTTATAGTACAGAACCCTGCGGGGCTACCATTAATTCTTAATGATGGTGTATCTATCACTAAGTCTGTTACCGACCCCGACCCTTACGTTCAGATGGGAATTAATCTCATGCAAGAAGTGGCTCACGAAGCACAAAGTAAATCGGGTGATGGTACTACTACTGCTACTATTCTAGCACAAGCGTTGTGTAACACAATGGCTGATGACGATTCAGATAATATTAAGATAAAAGAAACTCTTACTAATTTGTGTCAATTCATAGTGTTTGAATTGGAACAGATGGCTACTGACGTTAATGATGATGACTTACTAGATGTATGTATTGTCGCATCTAATAATGATGAAGAATTGGGTACTTTAATACATGAAGCACTTTTAGCCGTAGGCGAAGAAGGTAACGTGATAATAGAAAGTAATTCCGATAGCAGTACCACATGGTCTTTAACAGAAGGTCTTGTTATGGATAGCGGCTATGTGAACAAACTCATGGCTAATGCAGATAGAGAGAAGTGTATTTATGATAATGCTTCTATACTTTTAACGAAAGAGAAAATAGATACCTTTAATCACATAGTACCCGCACTAGAATTATCTATGAAAGCAGGTAAACCTTTGGTGATAGTCTGTCATGATTACAACCCAAGTATACTACCTAACTTACTTGTTAATATTATGCAGGGGAAACTAAATGTCTGTATAGTTAAAACGGCAGGTTTCGGTGATACCCAAGACAATTGGCTTGAGGACATAGAAGCGAAATGTGGTGGTAAAGTATTCAACTCATTTGACAGTATTGTTAAGGTAAAAGAACATGAGTTAGGTATATGTGATAAAGTAGAGATAACTTCCACTACATCTACCTTCATTAAAGATGGGGTAGACGAGGATTATTTAGAAATGTTAGAGTATAATTTGGGTTTTGCAGTTAATGATTGGGAAACAGAAATGATACAGAATAGAATCGCTAGACTTACTTCGGGTATTGCATCTATCAAGGTAGGTGGAATTACTGACATAGAACAAAAGGAACGTAGAGAACGTGTAGACGATGCTGTCAATGCTGCTATGCTTGCTAGAAAGCAGGGCATAGTAAGTGGTGGTGGCGTAGCACTTAAGGACATTTGGTGGAAAACCCATGAAATTGTTGAAGAGTTAGAAGGTATACAGTATTTTGATGCAATTCTAGCACCTATCAATCAGATTTTATCTAATAGTGGTATTGTTTATGTCGGAACTACTTATAAGGAAAAAGACACGGGTTGGAATGCTGCTTCGAGAAGAAGAGAAAACTTGAGATTTAATGGTATTATTGACCCTGTTGGTGTAACTATCAACGCTGTTGAATCCGCTTTTTCTATCGCTATACTACTACTTACTACTGATTGTGCTATAATTGCACCACAGGAGTAAACTATATAACCGTAAGAAAATGAGATGATAATATGACATGGGGAACACAAGCACCGCAAGTAACTAAGACGAAAGAAGCACCACAAGGTACGGTGTACAACGAAGATTACTACCGTAATATCTTCAAGAACAACAAATCACAATCAGTTGATTTGCGTATGGGATTGGTAGGTTGGGAAAACACCGCTAAGACAGGACTAGCACTATCTATGATGGATGCAGAAATCAAAGCGGGTAAAAAGGTAGCAGTATTTGATGTAGACAACTCAGCAAAATCTACGGTAGATTATATCTACCCCGATGCTGATAACATTATGGTAATACCACTACACGATGAAACAGACGATTCTATCTTTGATGAAGATAACAATGTAGATTACAAAGCATTAGTAGATAAGACTAATTGGTTTGTAAACATCCTAGCAGAAGAGGTAGCAGAAAGCCCCGATGATTGGGCGGGTGTCGTCTTTGATGGTGGGTCTACATTCCTAAAGTGGTGTGAACACGCCATGAGAGCATCACTACTAAGTCGTGGTGTCATTGAGACAGAAGATGGTACTTTTAACCAAAAAGAATGGCGAGAGCGTAATCGTATGAACAGAAATGTTTTGACTAGGATTCACGCTTTGCCTGTACCTAAAGTATTCTTTACCTTCCACCTAAAACCTGTACAGCAGTACATGGATGACGGTACAGGTAAAAAGGTACTAATGACAGTCGGTGATAGACCCGATTGGGATAAAGGTACTATGCGTAAGTTTTCGCAGCAGATATTCCTAAATAGATACATGAAAAAGGCTGATGTAGCCGCAGGTGTTAAGGGCGACAAAACCCTAGCCGACGGCGAGTGGGCTATCAAAGGTACTATTGAGGAAATGAAGGGTAAGAACATGGAATATGTAGGTACAACACATACCATTTTGACCGTAAAAGATGGAAAGGTAGAGTGGACAGGACTACCATTCCTAAATGAGTGAGGTGTTTACGTGGAATGCGTTGTAGATACCGATTCATTGATTTGGTTATTAAAATGTACACAGCGTAGGCAAACTATTTCCGGTAAAAGTATTTCACAAGTTTCGGCTTGTATGTTGAATAGTGTCGGAAGTAGGATGTCTACCTGCTCTTTAACCAAAGATGGTGTATCATCAGTAGGTATATTTTCTATACCTTCATCGGGTGAAGCCAAAATCCCTGTTAGCGACATAGAGACTATGTTGGGAGTATTAAAGTATCACGGAAATGCTTTAACTTTGACTTATTCTAATGATAAGTTAAAACTAAGGTCTAGGTACAAACAAACGACAATTACCGCTTCCGAGAATGCTTTGGCATTCCCACATAGTCCTACCACATTAAATGAGTGGTCTGATACTTCAATAACATTTGCCGCAAAAATAAGTGTAGGTAGGGAAGTAGGATATACTATGAATGATGGTACTATGCTAAAACCTATATGCACATGGGAATCAGTAGATGCTGTTCGTTTGTTTGAAGCAGTTAGATGTGATGAAATGAACGGGCAAAAACTAAACAACTTTACCTTTACAGGTAGTGAAGAAGGACTTACTGTTGTAGTAGGTAAAGAACTAAAGGGTAGAACGGAGTATCAGTTAGATAAAAGAGGTACTAGATGGCCTTTCACAGCCACCTATCAAGGCGGCTTCAATAATCTATTTAGTAATATTAACGGAAAAGTAAATCTACATTTCTTTGATTTCACTCAATGGAATCAAGGTATTAAAATGCTTATTGAATTAGGCGAAGGTGATTTCATTTTCCAATCAGCACTATTAGGAGATGAATACGTATGAGAATGATGCTAAACAAAAATGCTGTTCCACTAACGGAAGATGAGGAATACCCTTCTTATTACACTATACCGTATTTGATTGTAGGTGTGCCTGTACCCGAAGAGGGTTTGGATGGTGTTTCTGCATTTACATTTACCGGAAAAAATGGTGAAAACTATGTGGCTACTGTAAAAGTTAGACAAGAATTAGACCCTTTGTACCGTAGTGAAATATGGTTAAATGCGGAGTACATAGAAAAAGAAAGAAGCATGGCTGACATAGCAGAACAATTCGGTATCACACCTGCTGCTATCAATCAATGGTTAGTAAAACACAATATCCCAACTAGAGAAAGAGGTAGAAAGAATGATAGTGGAACAAGGAAAGGGTAGAGAAGTTATTGTAAGGTATAGAGATGCTAAAGGAAACAGACTCACCGAATCCATCAAAGGCCACTATCCGTACTGTTTTATTGAGAGTAGTAATGCCCCTTTTGTAGAAGATTGCGTTAGAAAAGAAGATGGTTACAAAGGTCTTTATGGGGAAGATTTAACTAAGATTGTTGTATCGCATAACTCGGAATTGAGGAATCTATCTTACTACGGCACTACATGGGAAGCAAATGTACCTTATGTTAATCGTGTACTTATAGATAGGCTAAAAGAAAAAGATGCTGAACCCTTTGAAAATTATAAACATAGGACTTGGTATCTCGATTGTGAATGGTCGCCCGCAACGAGCCAAATGAGGGTGATAGTAGTTTATGATAATTTTACCGAAAATGAATATGTATGGTTTGTATGCCCTTCTATTAAAGAAGAAGGTTTGGCTGATGGCGAACCTAAAAAGTTCGATACATATGGTGATTACGAATACCCTACCCCTGCACTCGGATTTGGTAGTGAAAGGGATATGCTTATTCATTTCTTGCGACACATGAAGAAACAAGACCCCGATATTATCACAGGTTGGTATGTCGTAGGGGCTGATATTAGAACAATAGTAGAAAGATGTAGGGCTTGCGGTCTTAATCCCGCTACACTATCTCCTATGAGAAGAATTAGGTATAAGTTTGGTGATTGGGAACAACCAATTGTAGGTAGAAACTGTATAGATTTGATGATAGCATTCTCTAAAATATGGGAATTGAAAAATGGTAAATTACCTTCTTACAAATTAGATGATGTTGCTAGTGAGGTTTTAGGGGAAAAGAAAGTAGAGTTGCCCGATGGACACGATACTTACTATTCCGACCTTCCTTTGTATGTACATTATTGTAGGCAAGACGTAAGGTTATTACCTAGACTTGACTTAAAAGTAAATGCTTTAGATTATTATACTGCGTTACAACACGTTGTACAATGCGACCTACGTTCAACGCCTTTTATCACTAAGATGTTTACAAGTTTAGCATTGAAGGATGAGAAGTTTGATAAAAGAATACCTACACAACCACAGTTTCCTTACACGCCTTATGATGGGGCTAACGTCTTAGAACCCGAAGTAGGTGTATATGAGAACGTAGGTATCTTAGATATAAAGGCTATGTACCACAGCAACGTACACAAGTACGGTATATCGTGGGACACACTAGACCCCGAAGGACAGGATTGTGGTAACGGTAGTAAGTTTAACGTAAAAGAAAAAGGTTTGTTGTGTAGATTGATGGATGATATGACCTATTTGCGTAACGAAAACAAACTTAAAATGCTTATGAGTGATACACTAGAGAAGAAAAACAAATGGGATATTATGCAGTTTGCCTGTAAGTCTCTTGTAGCATCTATGTATGGCGTAGCGGGTGATTCTAAGTATGGTTTTTATCACCCCGAAGTAGCATCTGCTATTACATACACATCAAGGAATACGCTTGAGGAATTGATGTACCATGCAGAAGATATAGGTTTCAAGGTTTACTATGGGCATACCGATTCTATATTCTGTAACATAGATAAGCCCGAAGATGGTGTAGAAGCACTAAAGAAAATCAACAAAGAAATGTCTCCAATAGAAACTGAGTTTGAAAAGTGGTGTCCTAGTATGTTGATTATGGCTAAGAATAGATATGCCGGAAAAGTAACTTGGACTGATGGCTCTTACCATGACCCTAAAACTTATGTTAAGGGAATAGAACTTAAGCAATCTAGGATGCCTAGTGTAATGAAATTGTGTATGAATACAGTCATTGATGGTATCTTAGACGGTACAGAACAAAATGAAATAACACAAAATATTTCTTCTCTTGTTGATGATGTAGTTAAGGGTAAAGTAGACCCTTCTGACCTATGTATGAAAGGTAAACTAGAGAAAAACCTAGATGACTACAAGGTCTTATCGGGTTCTGCGGCAGGTGCGGCATGGGCTAATGAATATCTAGGCAAAGGGTATAGAAAGGGTTCATTCTTTAAAGTTACGATAAATGAAAAAGGTAAATACATAGCATTCGATGACCCTTCTGAAATAGAAGGTGTTACAAAAATAGGTAATAAGATTCTTGCAGAAAGATTTATCTTAAATAAAATAGAGCCTTATTATAATTTAGCAAAATGGGATATTCAACCGATACATAACTCTTTACAGGGTATGAGTGGTATGAAATGGTTATAGATAAGTATATAACCGAAAGAAAAGGAGAGATAAATAATGTCTAACGCAAGTGATATAAAAGAGTTACAAGAACAACAGAAACAATTTACTAACGGTGTGGTGAAAGCCTTTGAACAAGTTAGTTTTGACTATATGAAACTACAAACAATGTTTTACGCATTGTTAAATGATTTGGGAAAAACCGATATATTATATTGTGCTAAATGTGATGAAGAGGTTTTACGACCTATACTAAAGGAGATACCTTTGGAACAACATTGTCCTATGTGTGGTGATGAGTTGAGTATTCATATGCACCAAACAAGTGTAGAAGATTGGGACAACGGAAAGATAGAAGAAGAGTGATTATATGAAGGCCACACAAGACCAAATTGCTAATTCCTCATACAGACCTATGGAAAAGGATTGGTTGAGAATAAGCAAATCGTCTTTGATGACATATATGATGTGTCCTAGACAATTTTATTGGCGATATGTGGCTGATATACCCTCTCCACCGCCTAGCGTAGAGGCTATTCGTGGTGGTAAAATACACAAAGTTATGGAAGTAGGTCTTTTAGAAGGCTCAGACCAAGTAATGATAGCAGCAGAAGAAGAAGGCGTGGCTGATGATGTTGGAGTAGATAGTCTCAATATGTTATTACATCAGATAGCACATGACATTGGCGGCTTTGACATAGTAGAAGCAGAAGTTAAACACCAAGTAGCAGAAAACTATAACGGTAAAAATATTGTTTGGGTAGGTATGATTGACGGTGTGATTAGACACCCTCATGGTGGATTAATTCTTATGGAATTGAAAACAGGTAAAATGAACATGGGTAAACTAGGTAGAACAAGAAAGGAATTGGTCTATTACTCACGTTTATTGGAAAAATTAGGTTATGAACCAATCACTCATTTTATGTATATATCACCCGATTATGAAATACCCGAAGATGGTAACGACAAGTTATTACTAGAGGGCGACAAAAGGGGTAAGACTTTGTGGTTGGGAGCAGAGCGTGGTATCGCTATTCTTGAGAAGATAAACAAGCGAAGTATAAATGCTTTCTCGGAATCCTTAAGTAGCACTATTGATACGCTAACAATCCAACAATACCCTATGAATTGGAATGACTATTTCTGCCCTTTATGGTGTGAGTTTAACATGAATTGTGAGTCCGAAATGACGGGTTATGTGGATAATGGAATAGGTGAATGGAATGAGTAGAATTAACGTATGTGCGGCTTGTGGGGCTAGTGAAAGTTGGGTAGATGAAGATATAATGTGGAGAGTAACAGGAGAAGAAGGGGCAGACCCCGAAGAAATTACTGTACTTACTTGTAAATGTAGCAATAAACAAAAGAAAGAAGAGTGATTATATGCTTAATTTTCCTAGAGAGATAGGGCTACGTCGTAAGATTTGTAGAACCCAAGAAGAATATGATAATTACGTTAAAAGTATTAACGGTAAATCTTCTTGTTACACATCTTTGTATAGTTTTCAACGAGTACACCCTAACAAATCTTGGAAAGTAGATACAGAAACAGTAATCATGGATAGAGCATGGTGGGATTTTGACATTGTAGAGGGTGGTACTCTTGATGATGTTAAGAAAGATGTAGCAGTACTACTAAATAGACTTAAGGGAGATGTAAGGTTAGTCTTTACAGGTAGAGGATTTCATATCCATCAGATGTTCGATAAAAATGTCATTGGTACTACCATAGCCAAGCACGTTGATAGGTACGAGAGAGAGGTCGCTAGAGGGCTAAAAACACTAGATGGTGTAGGACACCCACTAAAACTAACACGCATACCGGACACATACAACACTACTAGGAAAAAGTGGGCTGTAAATGTAGACTTGAATGCGTTCAAAGCAGACCCTCTAGGGTATAACATACCCGAAAAACCTTTACCGCAACTAAAAGGCAACGACCCTTTTAAGGGAAAACAAAGTCAATCTAATTTTAGTATAATAAAATGGATTGCTAATAATCCTGTTAAGGTAGAATACTTACCTGTTAGTGGTACTTTTGACGGAAATATAACTTCCGCTAGTCAGATACCTATACCACCATGTATAGATAATGCTATGAGACACGAAAACCCTAGACACGAAGTAAGGATAGCGTTGGCTCAGCATTTGTATGAGAATCTAAGGTGGTTTGCACACCCCTCTACTTTAACAGTAGAACAGAAAAACAAAATTACCGAAGAAATAATAGATTTTATTTCCACACTAGGGTGGAGAGACTTCAATGAATACACAAGCAGAAAGCACGTAAGAAGTCTGCTTAACTACGAGAGAACACCGTCTTGTTCGTGGTTACAAACAAGAGGGCTGTGCGAAGCATCCTGTTGGCGAGATGACGGTACAAGGAGAAAATAATATGGTATTAGATAGACACCCAAACGCATTTTTTGGTTTAGAAAAAGAACCATGCAATTTCTGTAAAAGCACTTTGGGTTATCTTTACCCTAAAAATATGCCACCAGTCTGCATGAATTGTAGTATGGAAAAACAATCCTCTTAAATACAGTAATAATACTGTAACAACTGTGCTTCTGATAGATGACCGAGAAAACCCCAAAGTAATTAATAAGTTGTTGATGAGATTGGGCGAAGAAAATACCCAAGTTTTGCGTATGGCCTCATCAGATTATAGAATAGGCTCTTGGGGAATTGAGGCAAAAGAAATAAATGATTTGTATCGTAGTATTTTAGGTCTAGGTAGAAACGGTAGAACTATTGTACATCAATTAAGAGAACTACAAGAGGATTTTGATAATCCTATGCTAGTAGTTTATGGCACTAAACTAAAACCATATGTTCATAGTGCAGGTGGCAGACCGTCAGCAAAACAAATAGCAGTAGAAATGGGTAGAATGAAAAAAGTAAACCAACAATTCAAAATGACATTTTACCAAAGATTCCCTAAAATTAAATATATGGAACTAACTACTATGGATGACTTTGTAGAATGGTTGGTAATAAATCATACACAAACACAAGTAAAAGAGGCTACTGGACTTAATGTTATGGAAAAAGAAATACAGACATCGGCAGAAATAAGTAACTTAGACCCAAGAGTCGCTGCTTTATCTTCCCTTAAAGGTATTACACCGCAGAATGCAGAAGATTTGCTAAAGCAGTTTGGTAGCATACCTAAATTATTGAGAACTAGAACTACGCAGAAATCTGTTATGGAAGTAAAAGGCATAGGTAGACTAAAGGCTCAAACTATATTAGGTCTTAGGGATTCTTACTGAATACCAAAGCCACTAGAACTACTTTTAACAGGTGCAGTAGCCCTATTTAGTTTTACGTCAAGATTCTTTAGTAATACGCTATTTCTATCTGAGTCATCATCTCCTGTCGCAGCCTTTCTTGTTATTTTTACCTCTAATTTATTACCGGATTCTATACCTGTCAATAATGTTTGTGGTATTAACTCTATGATTTTATTATCGGTGTTAGTTTTTATGTAGCAGGTATTAGTTACGCTATTTCCTGTTTCTTTTACCGTAACAGTAGTGTATAGTATTGCTGTTTTATTTAAGGTAGAATTATTTGCGTGTGATATTTCCGCTTGTACTAGAATAGTTTTGTCTATAACATCTACGGGTATCACAAACTCTGTTTGTAGCGTAGACTCAAAGGTCGTAGTAGTAGAAGTCTCATTCAATAAATCAACTCTACCCTTACCCGCTAAAATATAGCCGTCAGAAGTAACAGAAGCGTTGCCACTTGCTGTTTGTACATCTACATCCATACCTTCTACACCCTTCAAAATAGCAGGTACTCTAGGTGGTTTTTGTTGTCCTAAGATACTAAACTTAGAATTGTGGCTAAGATTATCATTCATCAAAGACATTTTACCTCTTAGGTTTCTATATGCAGTCTTACTCATTTTATTTATACCTTGATTCGGGTCAAAGTCTAATCTATCAGCCCCACCTTTACCATTATCGTCTGCTCCACCTGTGGGTAATTGTATACTTTGACTAATATTTTGTGAAGGCGTTGTCGGGGGTGGGGTTATTGTAGTTGTTTGTTCGGGTGCAGCAGGTACATATCCTCTTGAATCTTGGTTTCCTACCTGTCTACCTCTTCCGTTAGTAGGGAATAAGTAACCCATTACCCCACCACTTCTTAAAGATTCATCTCTTTCTAACTTAAAAGAAACATTTTCCTTTTTACCTGCTGTTACATCCCACGAAACTTCTTGTATGGTTAAAGTAGTAGACGTATCTAAACCTATACCTGCATCAGTATATGAAACAAAAGTAGCGGGAATATAAGACAAATCATTAGTAATATTGATTCTTGGTGCATACCATTCATTTCTTTCTACGGTAAAACCACCAAACATTTCTGAATATTCTCTACCACCAAGAGGGAAAATACTATTTGTATTTCCTGTTGTCAAAGTTATGCCTTGTATAGAGTTAGCGTTTTTTAAGATATTAGCACTATCGGGGTCGCCACATCTATGACGTAGTAAAGCCCTACAATATTCTGCGTTAAAACTAACTACTATCTTAGCACTTGCTACCGCACCATACCCACTAGGTATATCTATTTCATAAAACCCACTACGTTTTACATTCTTAGAAGTTACAGCAGATAAAGTAGGTGCTTTATCTCTATCATCAGCAAAACTATAATCAGCAAGATGTATTGTAAACTCGCAATCATCTATTGTAGAAGTTTGGGTTTTTAATGATATAAAGACTCTTAGTGATTCTCCGGTAGTACTACTTATTTTTGGGGTAAAATTAGGTACATGAACAACTTGTAAAGCATAACTAAGAGATTTAGAGCCATACCAATAATAGTTATCATCCCAAGCCACATCACTAGCAGTATGCGTAAACGCTGAGTTACCATATCTATTGTATATATCGGTAGAAGTTTTCATATTCCCATCTAATGCATTAGTCATACCGGAAAACAAAACACCACCTGTACCTAATCTAGTCCAAGAGTTTCCTTTGTTAGTGTTACCGGAATCATAATCACCATAACCTTGTAGAGCGATTTGTGGGTCAGAAATATAACCAAATCTACCACTTTCTATCATTTTGTGTTCTACCCCACCTTCTAATATAGGAGAAGCGGTAATACTCATGCGAGTTTCTTGATTTTGATTATAAGATTGTTTTGCTATAAACTCAGCCTCTACGCTAGAAGTAACACTAGGGTATTCTAAAACCTTCCAACGGCTAGTATCTGTAAGATTTGTAGCCGGATAATCTACAAAAGCCTGTGAATTATTGTAGTAAACACGAACATTCGTTATTTGACCTGCTACATCTGTTTTTAGATTAGATATTTTTAGATTTTCTCTAGTCAAAACTAAACCACTATTATATTTAGGTCTATACTCAAATCTACCATCTCTACCCATGAGGTAAGAAAAGGTTGTTTTAAGGCCGTTTGTTGTGCCGAAGCCACTCTTAGACCTAATATCATTTATCGTGGCTAGAATCGTCTTAGTACGGCTATCTACGGTACTTCCGTAAGTATCGTTGTTGGTAGTAGTACCGTCAGTAGTCATATTGGAAGTTATAGGTATATTATTTATATCAAAAGCACATGATAATCTAGTTTTAGGCAGCCAAGAATCCATGATAGCAGCAGACCATAATAATCTAAACTTATCACTATCATAAAAACTACCACTATTCTCGCTTTTTACATCTCCTTTTACATTCATAACAAGCCTTAACATAAAATCACTATTAACAGTAGTATGAACTGCTATTGAAGATGCATCTACCGTGTTACCTGCTATTCTTATAGTTGTTTTTACCCCTAAATTATTATAGTTATTTATCCAACTACTTACATAATCATTCCACAAATATTCTTCTAATGCGAATGGGGTTAGTTTTAAGGAATCACTAATACTTGTAGCAGATGTTAGATATACATTACTTAGTTGTACCGGAATTGTATAATCATCTGTATTAGAAGAATCGGAAGTCCATGTACCACTAACAATTATTGTATCTTCGTCTACTACCGATAATACATTATGTCTTGTGGTGTTTGTAGTATTTTTTATAACCATACCGTTAGTAACCCCTTTTGTTACAAAGGTTTCTCCGGTCTTGGTAAGAGTTGTATTAGGTATAGGGAAACTAGAACTGTCCGAAGAATCTACTGCTATCGCTGTGTTTTCTACTGCTGTGCCTAGTTTACCAGTCCAACAGAAATAAAACTCTTGAGTATCATCCGAACTTTCTAAATCTGCTGATATTAATCCTGTGCCTCTATCTGAAAAATTAGATACATCTTCGACAGGTATTCCGGCATCACCACTAAATAACCCCTCATCTGCAAATGTAACGTCAGATAACAACCTTCTTTCATTAGGGTGTGCAGTATAAGGAGAAGCAGTAGTTTTGTAAGATGAAATTGCTTCTGCATAGTAGTTGTCTATCAAAGCAGGGAATCCATGTACCGTTGCTACATAATCGCCTAAGTCGCTACTACCACCGGAGATTTGCCCCGATTGACCTTTGTTCGCTAAAGTATTAAGGTTAAAGAAAGGCGACGAATCTATGACTAAAAATGCACCTGCCTTATCTTCCCAATCGTGATATTTAGTATTTGATTCTGATTCCGAGGCTGCTGCGGGTGCAATCATAACACTACCTACTACTGCATTAGTATTAGTACCTTCTGTAACCCCTTCTAAAGTAATAGTGCTTGAGCCACTAATAGACGCTATTTTGTAAGTTCCGTTGTAATGTAGACTATTGTATATTGTAGCGTAAGAGCCTACTGTGTATCTTGATTCGGTAGCACCACTAACTACTAATTGATTTGACCCATATGTAATAGTTACTTCTTCCCCTAAAGAATAATCGGGAGTCTTAGAAAATGCAGCACCACTAACAGGTTCATTTGTAGCATCTACATTCCATATATCTATATCCTCTCCTACCTTCAAAGATGCAAACTTATCTATGTTACCGTCTGTATCTGTTTGGTCTACATAATACAGAGATACATCGTAGTTTTCAGACGTAGGATAATTCAAACCAAAGTCTTGTTTCCTAAAACTACCATCTGCATCGGCTTTACCGTTATTTCTCATATCAGACCAAAGTAACCAAAGATGTTTGTAATCATCTGATATGTCTAATATATTTACCATAGACCAAAGATGTGAACCAAAAGCAGCAGGGTTAAGATATGTAAAAGATTGAGTTATATATTTACATCCAACAAGATAATAATTACCGCCACTAGATAAAATACCTTGATAAATAAACTTAGTTATATTACCATTATTAGGGTCTTTTATTTCTGCTACGCCACTTTTGTAATTACTTAACGCACTATAAAGAGTAGAAGTTATCTGTACTGTGGTAGCACTAACAGAAACATTTGCTTGTATAGCACAACTACCTATTATGTTTTCTTTTATGATACCGTAATGATATTTAAACCAAAGAGAATTAGGCAAATCTCTCATCCATCTAGCGTGTAAAACTCTATTTTCGGCAGCCGTGAAAGCCGAAGGAGCAGGTGTAAGTACGCCTCTATCGCTAGTCCATTCTTTTCTATCGTTACCTGTCTTAAGTCCTGTGTTACTTGTGTATGTACCGAACTCACCGGATGTATATGTTGTTGTTGTAGTTACGCACCAAATATATGTACTACTTAAAGTAGAAGCATCATAGTAGTTCAAAGTTTTTTTAGTAGATGCGACAACGTGCCTACCGCTTTGTGTATTCTCTGCTGCACCACCAATAGTTAATCTATTGACATAAAATACATCTCCCGAAGATAGTGCGGGGTCATCATCAAAGAAAAATGTAACATATTCTGATGTTGGGTCAGTAGATTGTGGGTACTGCGTAGCCACTAATATTTGCCAGTTACCATATTCTGTTATATTATCAGCAATAGTAGTGTCAAAATCTACACCTGTATATTTACCTGCGTAAACTATACTTCCGTTGCCTATTTGACTAGCACCAAAAGGTAAATCAGTTTGTGAAAAACTTAGTGTGGTTGCCTGTGCATCTACGGGATTTATACCACTTGCGTTAAAATTATCTGAGCCACTTATAGTTATACTACTACTTGTAGTATATCCATGACCCGAAGGTACTTCAATAGTAGTTCTCTTAGTGCCAGTAACTAAAGTTTCGTGAAAAGTATCTAGGTTTATACCGTCGTATTCATCTTCTAAATTATTTGGTCCAGTAGTAGATTCGTTGTTGTACATCTGTATAGGATGACCTGAACCCAACTGCATTCTTTGATTAGATGTTTCTTCGTAAGAATCGTCTACGTCAAACCCTATATTACTACTTAATACTTTTAGCGGTAAAGTACCTAGATTCATAATACTCTTAAAACCCTGTGCGTCATAAAGCCAATATTCTGTAACCGCATTTTCTGAATCATTTATACCCTTCTGTCCTATTTCCCAAAGAGGTACTTGTCTATCTAGTAAGTTGATATTGTCGGTAGCAGAAAAATCTATTGTTCTGTTTCTACCTTTTTGGCTGATACTCATTGTATTTATTACACCTCTCCAAACTGGTCTATCTATTCTAGCATTTGCACCTGCGAAAACTAACAAAGACCAATCAACAGGGGTAGAAGAAGAGAATATACTTTTAAGGTTTAACAAATAATCTTGTTTTCTCATACCTAAGTTTAGGTTATCTGTCCCACCACTTTCATAACTAGGCATATCGTTGATTTCTAAACTAGCAGAAGAAAAACCATTTACGGGATAAGTAATTTTTAGAGACTGTATAGGTGTCTCATAACTAGCATAATCTTCTGCATCTGTAAGATACCTAACTAGACCTACTCTGTCTACCATAAGTGTTGTAGAAGTACTACTACCGGATTTAGGTAGAAGTGTCAATTGGAAACCATACATATTTTCTGCTGTTCTTGTTTCATCAAACGCTGCACCCGTAACCTTTTTTTCTCCGTTAATATATACGTCATAAGTTTGTGCTGTGTAATCCATAACAAAATCAAAATCTATCCATGTATTATCATTAATAACATTTTGTGGTGTATTATTACCTATGTATTCAAATCCTAAAGCATCATATTCTATTGTACTACCGCTATCTAAATCAATAGTTTTGCTTATTGCAGGGTTATTACTAAAACCGGAAGAAATACTGCTAGTAGGAAAATCAGTAGATTCAAAACCTAATTCAAAAAGTAGATTTAAGTCAATTTTACCATTGTTAGCAGTAGCACCGTTAAATGCCCTTGCTGCTATTCTTGCGGTAAAAGTATCTCCATCTAATTTACTATTCAAAGAACCCCTATAAATTAAAGTAGGTTTTCCGCTACTACTGTTGTATACAGAGCGATAAGTTTGTATAACCAAAAAAGGTTGTCCTGATGGAGATGTAACAGGAGCAAAAAGATTTTGTGGTGTAGTACTTGTTGCATCCCATGTACCGGATTCTCCTAGTGTTTCTCCCATCCAAGTACCGACTAAATGTGCTCTTTGCATAAAATCTCCACTAGCGACTATTTCACCTGCTACCTTATCAACATAATTAGTAGTACCACCGGAATTGTAAAATGATTTCATGGCTGTTCTTCCAAGTGTAGAATCGTTATCGCCTGTACCTACATAGTATTTACCTAATGTATCGTACCCGTTAGTAAACAAAAGATAATCTTCTGATGATACAGCATTAAACTTATATCTATTTGCTACGTGTCCGTCGGGATATTGTAGTTGTGCTCTACCTTCCCACTTCTCCGGTTTTTGTCTTGAAGAATCATAAGACAACCACTCAAACAAACCTTTGTTGCTAAGATACTGATTGCTAGTAGTACTTAAAAAATTACTGCCGTAACTACCTAGTCTATTTCTATCTGCTATACTAAATCTATATCTAGGATTTAAAGTAGCCTCTCCGTTCATAGGATTTCCAAAATGACTAGATGTTATACTATAATCGCTTGTTGCACTAGGTGAATTGTTATCATCGGGTATAGCCCTAGCACTATTAAAGTCATCGTAGTAACCCGCAAGCCATACACCATAAATACTAGATACTTTCCTTACCACCAAATCACCTCAAGAACTGCTAAGGCTCATTCCTCTTAGACCTGCCCCTCTTTCTATTTCATCTAATATTTGATTTGCTGCTTCGGTAGTAGTCATACCATTAAATGTATTAGTCATAATTACTTCTGTGGTAGTTATAAGAGTTTCCACTCCTTGTTGTACTACTTGTTTAACTAGATTTCCGGTTAAATTATTAGAGGAAAAACCGTAGAATAATTCTTCTCTAGCATTGGAAAACTCATGTAGTGCGTCAGACGCTTCGGTATAACCATCTACTACTATACCTATTGCATCTCTTTCTGCCGTACTAAGTATTTCTAAACCGGACTTAACACCATCTATAAACGCTTCCCAATCTTCTAAACTTTCTATTCCTCTTTCTTGCATTAAAGAATATACCGCTTCGTTTTCTTTAGCGAAATCTACAAGGTCTTTTTCTGCATCTTTTAATTCACCTCTCCAATTAATTCCTTCAAATCTTTTTGCTCTTCTACCGAATAGTTGTTCAAAAGAACGAGGTATAATATCATCGGGATTTAATTTTTGTAATTCCTTTATATCATCTAAAGTACTAAAATAATTTTCTAGTGCTGCCGAATCAAAAGTACCTGCTTCTTCTTGTGCTATAATTTTTTGTGCCTTTTTAATATCTAAAAGACTTTGTTCCAAACCTAATTCTGTATGTAGTTGTTCAATTCTTGCCTTAGTTACTGTATCTTCAAACTTAGCCAAACTTTGTAATTCTGCTTGTTTTTCTGTTATAGAAGTCGTAAGACTATCAATAGTGTGTGATTCATCCTTTATCATATCTATTAATTCACTTGTACCTGCTTTGTATTTATCCATAGACTCTAAATCACTATCAAAATCTAAATTAGTTTCATCTCCCATAATACCTAAAAACTCTAAAGCCTCAACAACAGCCATAGCCGCCAAACCTAAAGCCAAATACTGAGGTACTGCTGCCATAACAGCCCTACTAGATGCTATGATTGATGTTGCGGCTGCCTTTGCACTCGCACCTACCGCAGCAAAAGAAACTGCTTGCGTTTGATTTGCTTTGATATTTACAGCAGTATTAACAGTATCTTTTTTAGTAGCCTCGCTCTTTAATCTCATAGCGTTTAATTGCATTATCATAGCAGCAGTATTTAATACTATACCTACTCTCATACTTTTTTGTCCTTTACCAAACAACATAAAACCTGTACCTACCGCACCCATTTTCATAGTAAGGTTATTCATAGCACCTGCTTGTGCCGCAGTATCAGCAAGCATTTGTTTTCTGTTTTGCTCTCTTTCTATATCAACTGCTAGATTATGGCTACCTATTTTTGCCGTGAGTTCATCATATTCTGCACCTACTATCTGTAATACTTGTGCTGTGTTAAGTTGTTTTCTTGTATTAAAACCTATGGCTTGATTATTTCTTGCCAAAGCCCTTGATTCTCCATCAAGGGTTTTAATCTTTTTTTCTAGTTTTGCATCAACATCTAAAAGAATACTAGATTTTTTGGTTACGTTTTTTCTAGCCTGTTCCTGTCTTAATTTTTTATTAATTAATAATTGTTCCTTTGCTAAATTAATCTCTTGTCTTTTTCCTAATATTTCTTGTTCTGTTGTATAAATTGATTTAATGTCTGCCATAGTTTTATCAACAATGGCTTGCTCTAATTTTTCAGTTTCAAAAGTCTGCATTTTTAGTTGGTCGGTTATATTCTGTACACTAGCAGCGTGGTGCATCATTTGTGCTGTACCTGTGGAATATGCTGCGGCTTTGTTACCGTAGGCATCTTGGTTAATTAATTCATCACCAGACAAAGCCCTAACAACTGATTGGTATGTCCCCATAGCAACAGTAAGCATTTGTAGATTTACCATAGTATTAAACATTGGCCCTATTGCATTAGTAAATGTTTGGCCGAAACTAGCCATTTTACCTACTACCTGTCCTACACCACCACTACCTAAGAACATAGCGATTTCTGCATTCAAATCCGCTTGTCTGTTTGTTGCTTCTGTTAAAGCAGGTATTAGTGAGTTACCGATAGCACCGGACATATTTTTAAGTCTTGCTTCTGCCTTTTCTAATTGGAATAAATCTGTTTGTCTCCTTCTATTTATTTCCTCTAAAGCGGGAGATAATCTCATAGTCGCTTCAAACTCTAACTCTAAAGCCCTGTTATAGTTTTCGCTTAACTTTAGGAATCTTGTATAGTGTCTGTTACCCGCTACTTTTTGAGCCAAAGCAGTCTTTTCTGAATCTTCTAAAGTGCCGTATATTTTGTGTAAATCCCCCAGTATTTCTGAAAGACTTCTTAAGTTACCTTCTTCGTTTTTTGTAGCAATACCTAATTCGTGAAATGCGTCTGCTGCCCCGCTTGTATTAGCACCTAACCTAGCATATATCATACGCAAGGCTCTACCACCCTTACCTTGTTCCTCACCCGCTTCGATAAGAACAGCAGACTGAGCCGCCATAGCCGCTATACTTTCACCTGTAAGGTGAGCCTGTGATGCAAATTGATTCATAACGAAAGTTATTTGTTCCATAGTAGAAGCAGACCTGTTTTCAATTGTGTTAAGTTGGTCTAGTACCCT
>TARA_R100000655_G_scaffold32619_2_pt1 | contig 30182 bp, 20 predicted proteins | sample TARA_R100000655 | Tara Oceans TARA_R100000655 (sample SAMEA2622497) | marine metagenome | biome: marine biome (ENVO:00000447); feature: deep chlorophyll maximum layer (ENVO:xxxxxxxx); material: "saline water (ENVO:00002010), including plankton (ENVO:xxxxxxxx)" | depth 90 m
GGTGCCTAAAATCATATACTCAGCGGTCTGCATACCGCGTTCATCTTTTAAAAAATTCTTAATTTTATTAAGCATCTTTTCCTCTTTCGATTTCTCTAATTCGTGATTCGTGATCTTCTGTTCGACGAAATATAGTCTTTAACTGTTCCGTCAAACTAGCAAGTTGAACATTCATTTTCCATAACATTCCTATAATACCGGAACCAATTAATAGTTCTACAATAGGAATAACATCCATGACAGGCATAATTATCTCCTTGAACTGACAGCGGACTGCCCAAAATAAAAACCAATAATAGCAATCAGGGCTGTACGCAACTCAGTAACAAGAAGAAATCCTTTGACTTCATGAAACTGTTCTGTAAATAATCCAAAGATACCACCAAACTCACCTTCGACCCACGTAGGGATACCAAAGAAGGAGAGAATAAAGGGAGCACCAACCATTGCAAATAAAACAGTAATAACAATGAATCGCCGTACCCACGTACCGCCAGCACCTCCCCGTGCCTCCGCACGGTCAGCAGAGTCATCAGCAGCAGCTTGGGTCTTAATAGCCAACTCAGCAAGAGCCGACTGTCGTTCTACCATAGAACCAATTAATTTAAAGATAAAACCGGAGAGTCCTCCGCCGATAAGGGACAGCAATTCAATAGGCATTGGTTACCCCTCCCAGACTGTTTTACCAAAGACTTTGAGAGCTTCCCAAAATCCTTTAAAGAAATTCATAAACGTTTTATAAATAGCCTTCATAGTGGCCTCATTTCTTTTTCTTTTTATATGCGAAGAAAGTAACCGCACATTGTTTTTGTTCAGTTGTATCATCTGGAGTCCAATCTAAAGTAGTACCAGTTGCAACTGTAGTTAATCCACTTAAAGCTGCTCCAGCCTTAGCTGCTACGCTAATACCTAAAGCTAATAAATCACTAGTAGTGTTATTCCACGCTGTAGTAGCAATAATTCCGTCAGTAGGGTTAGTATTTAAAGCCATTACATTACCTCATTTCTTTTTCTTTTTGTAAGCAAGGAAAGCCCTTGCAATATCTCTTGCTCTCCCTAACTGGGTAGCATCTGCGGTTGTAGTAGGATCAGTAAGTGCTGTACTATTGTTAACTCTAGTTAACCCAGCTTTCTCATTAGATCCAGCTACAGTATTTACAAACTTACCTTCAATAACTAACTCGTCTTCAAAAGGAGTAAGTTTTCCATCGCTTCCTCCGCTAAAATTAAAAGGAAACGTTTGTTCTAAGTCAGTCCAAGTACCCGAAATAGGAGTACCCGGATTAGCAGAACCATCAGTGTTTGTACCATCGGTAGCTGTACCGGCTGACCAAGTATAAGCTTTTATGGTAGTATTACCTGCGGCTCCTACTTTTTGAGTAAAAGTCAGAGTAACCTGACCATTGGTAGTATCACCTCCTACTTGAACAGCAGTAATTAAATCTTTAAGAGTAGAGTCAGAATCTTCAAGTGCCGCTTTTAACCCAGTTAAAGTGTCTGCTTCTTGATCACTGTTTGCTAACCCTACTGTAATACCAGCAACATTACTTTTTCGGCTATTACCAATATTATCTCCTGCGGCCACTACTTCTCCAGTAGCAACAGGGCTGCTGCCGCTTCTTCTAGTAAAAATAAAATTCTGAGTAACTCCAGATGCACTTGTAATTTCAATGTAATCGCCTGTATTTGAATTAATCCACGCATTACCTCCATTTCCGTCAGTAACACTAAAAACAGCTTCAGCTTTCTTGTCATCGTTAGTAGATCCGTATCTCCATGTGTGTCCACCTAGAAGGCCCGTAGTAGACGTAGTATTTAAAGTCATATTATTCCTCTTTCTTTTTATACCCCATCACCTTATTAAGGGCTTCTCTTCGTTTCTGGCAAGCACCACAAGGTTTAACTTTACCCCTTGTAGCTTTGCTAATAACATTTTTAACTGTATCCCCAATTCCTCTAGAAGGGCCATCGTATTTACCACAACTAAGACAATTATCTTCAGTAGGATTACCGCTAAATTCTCCGATTAAACAAACTCGTTTTTCATCCAAAACACCTAAATTAACACAAGACATAAGTTCTCCTTAAACGTCACTACAACGACACTCATCAATAATAGGAATCCAATCTAAATCAATTCTATTATCAGCATCTGTTTTATCAACAAAGTAATGATCCCTAACAATTTTACATTTACCTACACACTCGGCAAGAGTGTTTGTAGACCAAGAATACGTACCGCTACTTTCTGTTACAACAGTAAGAGGCTGGGTAGTATTCCTTCCGTCTAAAATAGGATTTCTTTTACAAGTTTCTGCAATGCTATTAAAAGTACAAACGTCATGGTAATAATTTTTAGGGTTACCCCACTGTAAAGTAATACCACCGACGTTTGGAATACCCCTGTCAAAAAGATTACCAGAAGATAAACTCTCAGCGTATGCAATAAAGTTACTATGGGCTTCAGACGGATACTGTAATTGATCCGTCCCTCCTGCAAGAGCAGACAAGACTGTACCGTCTGCCGTTTTACCGCTTAAACCTGTAATTAAAGTAGAAGCATAAGCGGGTTTCTTAGATGTAATTCTTTTAGACGTAGCGTCCATACCGAACATAGCTAACTGTTTACTTGTTGCTTGGCTGCTGTTTACTAACCAATCAATAGAAGTAGAATCAATACTATATTGATTGTGATTAGTAAGGTTTACATCACACCCCGAGTTACACGCAGTACGACCCAAAGGAGGAGACACACGTTTGTGTACAACAGGGCCAGTAGTAGCACCTTCAGCAAGAAGAGTAGAATCTTCTCTATCAGTACGTTGCTGCCTAACGTTAGTAATAACTGGTTCAAAAGCTCCATACCAGAAAAATCTTTGGGTTGTACCATCTGGTTTTACAATGTTGTATCTATTACCAGCTTTTCGTTTAAACGGACCCCAATCAATAGCAGTTTGAAATACTGCTTGTTCATTAAGAACATTATAAAATTTAAGGCCCTCTTTGTTTCGAGCGTATTTACCAGTACCTAAGTTTTGGAATAAACTGTTAGTTAAAACCAAGTTTTGAATAGGCTTTTTACCGTAATGTAAACACGTATGATAACCTGTTTCTAAATTCATACTAATTAAAGGGAACAACGAACCGCTACCAGCATAACTACAAGTATCTGTAGCCTCAGCCGTAGAATCGCAATCTCTATCTAAGCAATTAGAAATAACAAAATTATCTATATAAAGATGGTTAATAGGGAAAGTACCAAACACTTGATCAGATTCTTTCTTTTCTTCAATATGGAAATCCTTAAACACAAAGTTTCTTGTGCTTGCCATACCAAAGTTATTGTGATGACCTGAGTGTGTAGAAATAGAAGCATTGGGATTAGCAAGGAAATCCCTGTACTTAAGCCCCGGCCCCTTAATGTTAAGTAACCTAGCGTGACTGTTATCAACCTTAATATTAATCATCATTCTGTTTTCGATAAAACAGTTAAAGTTTCTAACGCTACGTGGGTTAGGTGAGCCAAACTTAAGGTCATAATCTTTAGCTGCTTCTAAACTGTAGGTGTCATAGCCAATGTTTTCCCACTCGACAATATCCATATTAGGAACCATAGACGTAGTAAGTGGGTCAGCGTTTTTAATCCATAAATCAATAATACAACCATGACCCTTATCAGAAATCAAAGTCTTATTATAATTATCGACTAAAATATGCTTCATAAGCACAGGGTTTTTAAGACTTGTACCGGGAACATTATTAACTTCAATGTCTTTACCATACATACCAAGCTTCCACTGGTCAGCATCAGCCATATCCATAAGTTCGTGGTTAAACGCACCAAGAACAACGCAATGCTGGGGCTGTGTACCAAGACACATAAAGGAACTAGAGGTTACAATATCATTTCCAAAGATACCTTTACAAGCCCAACTATCGTCTGACGTACAGTCGTTATTACCGCACAAAATCACAGGCGTTAAGTTAGTTCCGTTAGTTGAAATATCAAAATTGTCACTACAGAAGTAAGGCCACCAGTCAATCTCAGTAGATCTACAAGTGCAGTTATTACGACAAGTAGTACAGTTAGCTCCCGTACACTCTTGACATCCTGCTGTAGATTTAGCTCCACAACAAGTAATACTAGCGCAGTCAGCCGTAGTCTTAGCACATTCTAAATTAGAGGTAGTAGTATTAATATTACGACATTTACTATAATCTAACTGACCTGTAACAGAACCATTTGCTGCTCTCTGAAGTGTATCACCGCAGATAACGTTACCGCTTCCGTCTACTAAAGCTGAGGCTTTGATTCCTGTAGAGCAAGCAGACGAGAAAATGACGTTTTCTACAAGAAGACGGCAATTTGTTCCTGAGGAGTGCAAGCAAGTTTTACCTGTTTCTCCTCTCTGCGTAGAAGTAAATACCGTAAGATCTCTAACATGTAATGCAAAGTTATTCCAAGGCATTTCTACTCTATCTAACGACGGAGGGAACCACAGGATAGTGGCATCCTTATCATCTGGGTTTTTTGATCTAATAACAAAACTTTTCTTTTGTAGTGCGTTCTGGCACCAAGAAACACTAGCAGGCAAAGACTCGTTAGAGAATGCATTAGGCCAACTGTATTTTCTAGGAGACGCAGACGTACCCGGAATAAGAACAATCTCAGCGTCGTGAAGAGATGCATTGTCTGCCGTATAGTTGCTCTCAAGCCACTGGAACGCCTCGTAAAGGCTTGTAGCAAAATAGGAGCTATCTTCCGGTACAGAATCTCCGGCCTGTCCTACGTACACTGTAAGGGGCGTGGGGTTAAAGTTAAACCAAAAACTTTCGTATCCATTTAACAGCAACTCTTGCTGCGGAGTTCCGCTAAAGATAAAGTTATTACTGTTGTATTTAGTCTGAGTTTTACTACTAGCATCGCTGCCGTCAGCATAATAATTAAAACCTTCATTATGAAGATTCCAGAAATTAGACGCTCCCCACATAGGATTGAGGTTATTTTCTGAAGTATCTACTCCTAACATACGATTAGAAAAATTACTTAATGTTTCTTGATTATTAATAGGAGGACCATCAGGAATATCATTAGGCCACTGAGCTTTACTAAACGGGAAATCTTGTCCGCTAATAACTTGATAACTAGTACTACCTTTTAATACATTAGTTAAATCGGATGTATTAACAGAAGCGTCTCCGGTAGGAGGTTCTCCATATAAATACCTAGCCGTTCCTCTAGTTCCACCGTATCGATGCACGTTAGGATTAATTTTAGCTCGGACTTCGTGAACTCCTGTAGACAGTGACGTAGTGTTTACAGCTACAGTGTATTCCTCTAATCCCGTTAACAAATCACCAGAATCGTTTTTTGCGATCTGTGCTTTAGTATCTTCTAAAGGATGCTCAGAAGGGCTTACTACATTAGCAGTACCAAGACCAGATTTAGCACCATCTAAATAATAAGCAACAGAGGCAATACCGTCTGAATGAAACGCCGATACAGTTAAATAAAAACCTTTTAATGTTTTACTTTCATCTAAGAAATCTTTAGCGTAGTTTCTAAAAGGAAGTTCTGTCCAACGCGCAGCAACCTGAGGAATAGATTTACCTACTGAATCAAAAGAGTGTTTAGGATCTGAATGATACCATAAATCTTCGTTCCATGCTACAGAAGAAGTAGGAGTTAAAGTAGTTACGCTATCTTGGACATCATCGCCAGTTCCTGTTCTAAAAATACCGCTTGATTTAGGAGTTAACGTAATTTTTCTTGGGGCTGATCTTCCGTTAATAGCAGGGTCTGTATAAATAGTTTCCTCTTCATCGTTTACATAAGAAGTATTTAAAGCTTGATTCCAAGGTTCGTTAGAACCGTCATCAGTTAAAGTATAAACACTTAACTTAGTAGATCGTTCTTTACACTGCCAATAGTAAGAACCACAAGTATCATTATAAAGTCTATATTGATTTTCGTTATCGTTTAATCTGTCAATATTAATAGAAGAGCAGTCTGCTACTTCTCTAACAATTGCTGCTAATTTAAATTCAGGCGTATAATCGTTATTAGCATTTTGTTCGCAGCCAGAAACTGCTTCTCCTACAAACCACAATTCAAACATATGCGTATGTGGTTTAATGGGGAATTGGAAATCACCGGGCGACGGATCAATGTGAGATCCTCCTGCATCAATGTAACTAGTGTTATTGAGGCCACCAGCTACTTGGTTAAGCACATCATTAATAGTTTCCCAAGGATTACCATATTTGCAGGTATTATCACTAGTACAATCTAATCCGTCTTTTGTAATACAGTCTGTATTAGTATAGCCTCGTTCATACTGAGAGTTACCTGAATATACGTGATCTATTTGGTATTTATATTGACTAGCAGAACCATCACAATTATTAAACGCAACAGGAGTTTTATATAAACCCCTTAAATTAGGAGTATAAACACGCATCCAAAGTTGTTTACCGCTTTGAATAGAATGATTACCGTTATGTGCCCACGTTAAACCTTCAATTAAAGAGTACACATCTCTAGCATCAGCTAAAGCAGGGTTTTCTTGATCTCCTCCCCAAGGCCAATCAGGATACGACGATTCTCTAAGATCCCAATAACAATAAGATTGCATTTTCCAGTCAGAACTTAAGTTAGAAAAATCGTTCATGACTAAATTTCTATCAGTGGTAGTTTTAAACACAAGACTAGGAATTAAAGCTTGGTTAGAATCAAATAAAGATCCGTTTATTCCTAAAACATTATTCCATTCTAAGCTGATTGCATCGCTTGGAACAGTGTAATCATTGTTTTCTGTTACAATTACAGTTGAATTATCAGGAGTATTAGCAACATAAGAATTCCAGTTTTTAGTTCTTTGTAATTCAATGCCAGAAGTCGCGTTAAAATCTAACGTTAATTTTAAAAGAGATCCTTCCATGTGAGTAGGAGGGGTATCTCCTGAGCAATTAGAACAAGAAAATACATTACTAGTTATATTACAATGATTAATTCGTTTAAAAGTAATATTATTGTATACGGGACAAATACCATCACACCAATTAGGGCAACAACTTAAATCAGAATCATCAGGACCGTAAGAAAAACAAGGATCTAAATGACCAATTCTAGGTGTCGTAGCTGCTTCTGAGCAAGACCCTTCGCATCCACATGCAGTAGGCTTAATTTGATTATAATAAGGAACTTTAGTTTCTAAAATTAATTGATCCGAAATTTCATTATCAGAATTAGTAAACTGAACTGAGAAGTTTTGATTAGAAGTACAATCTGATTGTGTTCCGTCTGCCCAGTTTGCAAGACAAGCTCCTGCTACGCCGCTACAGCTTGGAACAAAAGTGCCATCCGCATCTACAGCACACCCGCATATGCCAGTAGTAACAGGAGATGCGATATCATCTAAACAAGGACAAACCGAATTACCGCCGTCAGGAGCATCAGGATTAACACACTCTTTTGCTCCGTTAAAACAACTCCATTCTACATTAAGTAAATTGTTTTGAGCTAAACACCATTCAGCGGATGCTTGAACACAGATATAATTATCGGTTTCATCTGCTCTGTCTTGACAAAAAGCGCAACCCGGAATGTCATAAAAACCATCGACACAAAAAGGTCTACCCGGACGGCATGCTTGCCCTTGACAAGTGCAATTACAAGTAGTAGGAAAATTATCATCACAGGTTACATCAAGGCCGGGTCCGTTAAGACACCCGACTACTATATCATCACAAACCTGATCGCCGCTACAGTCATCCGCCTGACCACCAATACCTTCACAACAATTGCATGCACATCCATAATTACAAGTATCTGCACAATTACTAGTATCCGCTAAATTGGCAAGATACTTACAACAGCAGCAATTACCATCTGGTTCTAAAAATTCAGCATTATCAACACACCATGCTACAGATGATGGCCCACAACACCGCTGAAGCGAACACGGGAATGAAGTACAGTTACCTTGAGGATCAGGAACACAACCTCCTTGTGTTTCTCTAGTAATAAAATCATCACTAGCTGTTCCTGTTGGAACTCCTGCTAAATAAAAAGCAATATCAGGGTCTTTACCAAAAGTACAAGTCTGTAAATTACGACACTCTGTATTACTAGCATTAACGCAACCTCTGTGTGTAAACGGAGCAGAAGAGGCAATTAAAGGAACGGCATCGCTGTTTGTATTTACATTTAAACTTATATTTCGGGTATTAAAAGTGGTTGTCGCTATGTCTGATACTCGCCACATAAAAGTTAATACGTCGCCTACGTTAGTGTTTGTAACAATTTTGTTATTGTCTCCATCTGTTAACCTATAAAATGCGTGCGTTGGTTCAACAGAATCAGTAAATAATTCATTTACTTTAACATTTAAAGCAAACATTTCGTCAGGGTAATTTGAGTTTAAATTAGTTTGAAACTGCGCTCTATCGTCGTTACTAGCAAAACGAATTCTTATAGTTCTAAGATCCGAGTTTACGTTTTTTTCTACATCTATTTGTACGTCAGTTATTCCTTGACTCATGTTATCAAACAAAACAGGGGGAAGACCGGATTTTCCTTCTAGTGCTACTTCGTCAGCATTATTAGTAGCTGTATCTAAAAACCAACTAGTGTTGGAATCTAAAGTTTGCGTTATTTTAAAATAAGCTTCATCGTTAAAACCGCCTTCAATATATTTAATGCAACAAGCACCTCTACCACGACAATCACCGCAGTTACAATTAGAAATCGACATAGGTTAGTTCTCCTTTAACCGCATTGTTTCGTATAGTGAATATTTGGAACACTAAATACTTTAGTATAACTAAACCCATTATGAGTTCCAGTTACTGATTTACAGAAAACAGGAACTTTATATGTAGCTGTTATTAAACCTGTTCCAGTAACCAGACCGTTACCGATAGGAAGCAATTGAATTGTATCCGTTGTAACTGGGTGAATACCGTCAACTCTTGTAGTATCTCCTACCACTTGAGTGTAAGTCACACCACCAAAAATTCTGTTAGCTCCCGACCCTGTTTCCGTATTAAGCATTTCTGAATAATTAATAGCATTAACAGGAGTTCCAGTCCCATCTGCATTTGGAGTTAAGACGTAATTATACATACCGTAACCAGTAGAATTAATCTGATACTGATGAATATATAAAATTTGAACATTAGATGCTCCATTAAAATCAGCGCAAGTAACTACAATATCCGCTGGCGCAGGAGATACGTTTGCTGGGTTATCTCTTTCAAAAGTAAACTTTAAATCTGTGTCGCTGTCAGCAAGAGTGCAACTAATAGCATCAATAGAAATACCTTGAACGCCTTGAATTCCTTGACTACCGTTACTTCCGTTAGTTCCGTTTTCTCCTCTTTCTCCTTTATCTCCAACGTAAGAAGCAGTAAGATAAAAAACCGCATCTTCGCTTGGGTTTACGTTAGACGATACAGGCGTAACAGTAAGAGTTCTAAATGCTCCGCTATTTGTAACAGCAGTAACATTAAAAATAGCGTACTGAGCAGGAGTACCTTCTTTAAACAACTTAACATGACTTTTAACTGCACTGTCGCCAGTACCTAATGTATCTAACCAGTCACTGATAGCAGCACTGTTTGCATCTGTGGTACTAACTCTAATAAACGACGTAGAAGCCCACGTAGTAGCTGCTGAAGTTCCGTTAGATTGTAACAAAATCAATTCTCCGCTAACAGGATCAGTAGCATCGTTATAATCTAAATTAAACTTAAACGTGTCTCCACCAGCAGGACCAAGGATGCCCGTAGTAAGACTAGCTAAATTAATGTTTTTCCAAATACCGTCAGCAGCATAATACAGAACTTGGTTAGTTGATGGACCTGTAATAGTAACATTGTTTAGACCTTCAATAGGCACCAAAGAAATACCTTGAGCAGTCATAAGAAGTTTTTCTTCGTCAACCGCTAAAACATTAGTCCAGTTTGTATTGTTGTTTGTAACAATACCGGTAAGACCTATGTCTTGGTTAGCCGCAACACTGTCAGCACACATTTTAAGAACACTAGCAGATTTTTCAGAACAAGAATTTGTTGCATCGCTAACTGTTCCGTTTTTCCATCCACCAGACACAGCATCATAAAATACAACGTGCCCTCCTGCTAAAGTATTAGAATCAACTGTAACATTAGAAAGATCCCCAATTTGAAGAAGATCTGTTTTTGCAATTTCGTTCCAAGTACCATTGGGAGAAGTGGTTTTATAAAGAACAACATTACTTGCAGTGCCTTCAAGATCTTGAGTATCTGTAAGCTCGTATAACGATAAACGAATCTGAGTTGGATCAATAGTACCGTCATTACCAGCGGTAACAATAGAACCAAACCCAGAAAGATCAGAAAACGTAAGCATATCCATCTCAATAGTCCAGAGAAGCTCTTGAATAAGAAACATTTCTTGATCTTTTTGGAAGTTCAATAGGTTAGATGTTAACTGACCTCCTGCTTGATAAGTAACAAAATCTGTAATAGAGTGTGTTAATCTTTTAATTGTAAATTCATCATTAACTGTAGGCTCAGGATAATATAAATCTGTTACAGCAACGCCTTCTGTTGAACCCGTAGGAGGATAACCTAAGATAGCGGAGCCGTCTGTTCGGGTTGTTTTATGTAAGCCCTTGACAATTGTAGTATCTAAGAATAAATAATATCTATCATTCTCAGATTTTTCAACTTTATAGACCGTGTTAGTAATACCTGAACCAGAGTCGTAGTAACGAGGGAGACGAAATAAACCTTGGCGTTGTTCTACAGGCACTTTACTTAACCACGAAGGTGAATCAGCGGTAGTATTACCACTCGCGTCTCCTACTACAAGTGCTTGAAAATAAAATTCTACCTGAGCAGAAACAGTAACATCCTCATTCCAAATAGTTTGAAGAGGAGTAAGATCAAATTTTAAACATGCGTTACTTCCGTTACCAATATCTTTGGTTTCAGTTGTTACATGGTTAACAGGGGTATCGATGATACCGTTGTGATTGTAGTTAAAAGAACACGATCTAAATTGTAAGTTATCAAAAGCCATGTATGTCTCCCTAATGGTATAAGACTGATGTAGCTTTTTACGGCTACACCAGCCCGGAGAACGATTAGCGTACCCAAGAGCTATAGGTAGCGTTAAATCGTCCTTTTAATTCAATGTTTGTAATATTCATTGGAGAAATGTAATCCGATATTAAAGATATTTTTACTTCGTCTCCAAAGCCTAGAATCTTAGATACCGTTTCTCCGTTAGTAATATAAGAATCTAGAGGTAATAAATCAGTACGCGATGAGATTTCTTTACAAGAGAATTCAATAGGAGTAGTAGTTCTTCCTCTATTCTCTACCTCAACACGATAGTTTCCTGTGTTATGATGTCTAATGTGCATAGTCCGTAGTGATAAAATACCGTCTACAACATTGTTAGCTTCGTCTCTATAGTACTGAGGCGATAGCTCAATTGTAGTTTTATATTTTGTTCCTACGTATACTTTTGCTTTAGGATATTTTAAATAGTTTCCGTTGACTACGACAGTGCTTTTAGCAGCATCTGATGTAGTTCTTTGAATTTCAATTGTTTCTCCTGCAACAGCAAAAGGAACATTACTTGAATCTAGAATAACAACGGTGTCAATAGAATCATTATAATAACCATAAAACGTAAACGTAGTTTCATCTTTATCCGGGTCAAAAGACGTATTTTCTTTATCGATTTCAAGATATTTTTTATGATCCATTAAAGGCATAGAAAGATCTTGTTCTCTAAATGGTTGTTTGCTAATATGATATAAAAGATTTCCGTTTTTATCATTACGTGTAAAAACAGAATAGATATCGTTATCCCAGTTTTTAACTGACTCAATTTCTTTATCAAATACGTATCTAAAGAAAGCATTTTGAATTACTTGTTCTCCTGAATACCTATTGGTATAGCAATACATGTTTCTTTTATCTTCGTTATCGATAAAAAGAAGAGTATCATAAGGAGATACAACAGTAGTACTAGTTACATCTTTAGGAAGATAATCAGGACAATGATAACTAACTTCAATGGCGTTATTAATAGAAACAGTTTTGTCATTAAAGTAAACATATAATCTACTAGTATCAAAGAAATAAATTTGAGATCCTAATAAAACAGGGTTTACTAATGGTGCCGTTGAATAAAAAGACGTAGGAGAAATTTCAGCCGTAAAAGGAGTAATCTGATTGTCAGATCCTTTTAAGGTAAACTGAACATCTGAACCAGTGTTTACAAATAAATATTCTTCAAACGGAGTTAACGAAACAACTTCTGTATACTTATTAAATGAACAAGTAATATCAATAGGATCTTCATCTGTTAACGACGTAGGATCATCAATCCACAAATTATTAATTTCGTTTAATTTAGATGAAAATACTTTGTCTTCTCCTGCCATCCAAAGTCTATTTCTAAAGAATCCCATAGCTTTAATTTCGGCTTGTTTTCCGTCTTCAAAGATTTTAGGACCGGGGTTTGTTTCAGCGTCTCCGCTTACACGCATAAGCCATTCTTCTGGAACAATTTGCCATTTAGCGTTTTCTGTTTCAGTAGGAGGAACAAATGTTATTTTATGTGGCATTCTACGTTCATCAAAACGACTGTATTTAAACGGTGTTCTGACCTTAGTAATATAAGGTTTATCAGTAGCTGAACGAATACGGTAATAGCCGGGGTTTAATCCAGCATAACTGTTTTCAATAAACAGAATTTTACCTAACCCAAACTCATGCGTAGTATTGTTTCCTCTTGTACCGTCAGTGCCCGGCTCATAATCACTAGGAGATTTATCTTCATAAAGAATACCAATGGTTCTAGCAGCGTCACCTGTTCTATTGCCATCAGGTGCTGCGTACCTATCAATTTCTGAGATTTTATCAATAATATCAGTAGGATCTGATGGGTGAGGAGGTAACTTAACATTTGAGAAGTCACTTAATGACTGCCCAAGATACTGCTTGACTCTGTTAACGTAACGGTTGTCCTGAACAGGGATCTGTTCGACTGGACGCATGTACTGCCATAAGGCGGTGTAAAAACTAACCCCCGGATTAGAATCCGCTACACTCCCACACTCTGGGCAAGTTGGTTCATCTGTGTCGCCGCAGGCTTCGGCAAGGGGTTTACACGTTCGTCGTGAATGATTCGGATCGTAAACAATATCACCCTCAACTTCTTCAATACCAGACGCGGTTTTAACTGTTTCTTTCCATGTAAAAAGATTTTCGTCAGAAGAGGTTGGAACCGAAGGTGTCATCGTAGCCGGGTCTAGTGTGCCGGGTGCGCCTGTACCTCCGAAATACCATCGCCCCGGTCCTGTTGTATCGGGAGTACCCTTAACTCCTGAAGTTCCGGCTGCGTCCATAGCGTAAGGATACCAAATATAAGGAGCATCACCGCTCCCAGCTTGGCTGTCTTTATTACCGAATAAATAATCCGGCGGACCCGGATCTGCGGGAGTGACCGTTTCTGAACTATCCGTAGCTGAAAAAATATTAGAGGTTTCTGCTCTAATATCAGTAATAGCTTTCCAAACACCAGTAGCCGTGTACACTTCTGTACCAGCCGAATAAGCTTTATTAGGAATATACAATGAAGCAACACCCTCGGGATCTACAAGAGAGGACGTATAATAGATAATTTCTTTGCCTTTGTAATCAATTTCATTAGTAGCAACACCATCTAAGCCAAACAAATAACCTTCTTCATTAGAACTATATCCAGCTTTAACAAATTTATTAATGATATAAATATTAGTTCCAACTGTAATAGCTTCTAAAGCTTCTCTAGCAGTTTTTGTTTCGTTCATGTAAGTAATGTAATTATATACTTCATCCGTAGTTGTATCAGCAGATCCTCTTGGAGTCTGATCCTCAATTTTTCCAGTATCTGTATTAATTTTATAAACATAAAACAAAGTTTCGCTGGCAGTAGCACTATAATTAACTACTAACAAATATCTTAAAGAATCGCTAATTGAAAACCAGTAATAAAAAAGATCACTAGTTGGCATTGACCCTCTAAAATCTTTAGTTTTAAATAAGGTTTCATCAGCAATGATTCTTGTCCCGTTACCGCCAGATTTATCCATAGTTAATGTAACAATAGAGTCTTCATAAGTAGCTGTAATACCTATATCAGTAAGATTAATTGCGTTAGCAATAGATTCAGCAGCCAAAGCTGTAGTTGTTACGTCTTTAGTGCCAATTATATTGGATTCAGAATCTCGTTTATTAATACCAGAATCAAAACTAAGTACAGTACTTTTACCTGACGCATCAGTTAGAATAATTTGTTCGCTATTTAAAATAGAATTGTATTCTTCTCCGCCAGAAAAAGATGTGGGTTTTGCTGATAAGACACTAGAAAAATTCTTATTGTATTTAACAGCAGTATTACCAGAACTACCTGCAACGTTTTGCGTTAAAGTAATCTGACTTGTTGACACTGCTCCAGTAATTTTTCCGTTATGGCCGTAGTCACTAGTTACAGCAGTTTTTAAATGTTCTGCCGCATCTGTTCCATTTGTTCCTGTATTACAGTAAGTAAAAGAAGACCTAGAAAATACAGTGGGCATTACTTTTACAGAAAGAGGAAAATACCTGCTTGACGTAATTGTTTTATTACCCGTGTCCCCGCCTTCGCATTGTTCAAATCTTATTCGAGAAGTTTTACCTGTAATAGGAACATGCAGTTTACCCAATCTAGCGGGTGGTCTATTAGCTGCTCCTACAACTGAATCAGTAAACTTAGATGACAATACTATTCTAGAAGTTGCTCCAAATCCTTCTTCGACCTGAGCAATAGTAATTTTTGATCCCGCTAAACTAGTAGTAAATTTAGTTCCGTTAACGCCTGTGTTAGTGCCTCCAGTAAACGTCGCTGGTGGCGCAACAGAACAAGCACTAGCAAAACCTGCGGAATCAGTAATAGTAGTATTACCATATGTTCCTCCAAAACCTTGAGTAACTGTGACATCACCACCGTTAACACCTCCAGTAAATGCAGCAGGAGTTACACACGCGGCTGTCCAACTGGGAGATAAACTAGGAGTAATGGTAGTATTACCAGCAGTACCTCCAGCAAGTGCTTTTACTACTACAGCTCCTTGCCAGTTAGCGTATGCTACTAAAGTTGCACTTTGATTTGCATTAATGCAATCTGCAAAAGCTTGGGCTGAAGCAACTCGATCACTACCACGCACAAAATCTGTAGCGGTCCCAGAAGCAGTGCTTACTGCTTTATAATTTTTTGTAACGCCTTTAAAATCTGTAATACTAACCGAAGCATTTTCAGTAGCAGTCGCACTAAAACGAAACACAGCCGTTGCTATTGCGGCTGAAGCATTAGCTGTAGCAACCATCCAACCTGAAGAACCAAACCCATTTTTATTATTAATGGCTTGTGCAAGGTTCTCAGCAGTAATAGTTGCGTTAGTTACAGATAAAAATGTAACGTCTGATCCATCAAGATCTCCGTTAGAGCCAGAGTTGGCTGCTTTAAACGTTTTAGAAACAGTTGTTCCTAAATTAGTCGTACCTAATAATTGAATAGTATTTCCAACAGCGGGGCCAGCACTAAAAGTCCACGTAGCAGTAGCTACAGCGTTAACAGCGTTATGACCGTTTCCAGAATTAATAGCAGCAGATAAATGAGCAGCAGAATTCATTCCATCTGATCCAACATTAAAAATAACGTTTGATCCTGACAAATCGCCGTCAGTACCAGAGCTTTTGCCAATGTAAGTAATTTCAGTACCGTCAGTAGACGTTAACGTAATTGTTTCATCTACTTGAGCCGTAGATGTAAAAGTTAAAGAACCGCTTGCGTTATTGTTATGTCCTTGCGCTGAATAAATAGCTTCTTGTAAGTTTTTTGCAGCGTTATGTAAAGACTTAGATGGGCTTTTTTCTAACCCGTTATTAAACTGGACATTTCCGTCGCCGTCTAAGGTTCCGTTAGTAACAGTACCGTTAGCTTTAGCAATATAAGTTTTAGCCGTACCGTCATACGAAGTCAGAGTAATAGTACTACCCGGTTTAGGAGTAGCTACAAATTCCATAGATGCTACACTCTCGGTTAAATAACCTGAGTTAGAAAATTTATCCATTAAATAATCAACGCTAGTTCCATCGGTAGAGGTTAATCTTAAAGTACTTTCAATTTCACCCGAAGAACTAAAATTAAGTACACTACTTCCTGCTGCCCCAGAAGCAGTTAAAGGTTCTATTGTACCAATTCCCCCACTTCCGTTAGGTAAAGTTAAACCGCCCCATCTAGTAAACGTATCAGATGCAATATCTGTATAACAAGATAATTGTTCGGACCCAGATCTTTTTTCAATTGATCGTTCTAACGTAGGAGTAGCGTTGTCTAATACTTGTGCTTCACTAGGCATTCTTTTAGACGGGGCTTGTCTTCCTACTCCTCCGCTAAAAGTATAAATAGGAAGTCTAGTGTTAAACCCGCGTTGTCTTGCTCGTCTATCATATGGCGGCATTTAATAACTCCTTAAGTAGTGGGGTATCTATATCGGTTATAGTTCCAAGTTCTATTTCTGTTAACGGCTCCTGTAACAGACGATTCTGGACCCGAAAAAATATTATATCGTTTTTGAGAGTTGTCAGAACCTTTTGCCTGACTGTCGTAATACATCGATAATTGAGCTAAATAACTATCTACATCTCCGTCACCCTGAGATAACATTTGATATTCTCTAGCTGCTTGCATAACAATAGCTTTTTGAACATTTGTATCCATGTCTTCCCAGTCAAATTTAAGTACTAAATAAACTTTGTACTCTACGTTATTTTCCCATTCTTTTGTATTATCAGTCAAGTTATAAAGATATGGCGGGTTAGCTCCTCTTACAGTACCGCGAATCTGATCGCCTTTTGAGTTTGTATGGGTTGAAATAAGCCAGCCACTTAAAACATTATTAGGAAGTTCAATTGTTTTATCTTTATCTGATGTTTCATAAGTCTGCTGCTGTTGGTTATTAGCTAACCCACGCATCTGATAATCAACAATTTTTTGTTCTAACATAAATTCACAAACAGAGGTATCAACACCACTTTTGTTTTCTAAGTCACTAACAATTCCTTCTCCGGCTGAAATCAACATTTGATTTACAGCATCAAGTCTGGTCATATAACCCATAATAATCTCCTCTCAAAGAAAAAACACCGCAGCCCCCCTTCGGGGGCCACGGCGATAGTTTTGCAGGTAACGACAACTCCTGCTGCCGAGATAGGATCACCTCTTTCAAAAGAGTTTGTAAGACATAAAAATATCCTCCAAAAGATCCTATTTTAATTAGCCCGGAGTAACAACGTACTCCGCAGTCATACCCAGAGCGGTACGAATTTCAGTGTCACTAAGCGTTGCCGTACCATCGGTCTTACCACCGCCGAAGACAATGGAAGCACACTCAGGACGCAGAACGCCGGTGCCAGCCATCATCGAAGCAACAGTAAAGTTGGTGTTACGACGGACATCTTCCACCGAATCAACCTTCATACCCTGAAGCGACAGAGCAGCCACGGACTTGTTCTGCCAGATAATAGCCTTAATACCAATCACGCCATCGGTGGAATCATTGCGAGCAACCACACCCTGACCCATAGCAAAGTCAAGGTTATAACGACCTTCACCGATAACCTGCTTCTGGTAAGGATAAGTAGGAGCAGCGGGCGACCCTCCGTCAGAAGGCGTAGTGTCCCTAGCATCCCAGTTAGGAAGATGGTTAGTCTTAACGATACGGCAACTCATGTACTCAAGAGAGTCCGAGAGTCCAGCCATAGCGTTACTAAGACCAGTACCAAGACCACCAGCGTCAGCAACACCACCGAAGAACGGACGGCCAGCACCACCACCAAGGTCACCAGTGTCTCGGGCAACGCCGAGGGCACGGATGTCGTGGAAGGTCTGCGGGGTCACAGCGCAGAAAACCATGCTGGTGTCAGCGTTGATTTCCTGAAGGTGGACCATAAAGTCTTCGATAGCAGCAAGCAGAGCAAGCGCACCATCGGCACGATTAGCTTCGCTAGCGGTATCAGAATCAAGGTACTCAAACTTAGTACTAAATTTACCGTAGTAACGGGGCGACCCTTTAAGACTCTTGGTCCAGTCATTACCGTCTTCAAGACGGGGGTCAGTACCAATCAGAGACTCAGCACCTGCACGAACAAGGTAAGCTGCGATCTGAAGGTCACGGGCGTTAGCCAGAGTCTGACCAACCTGACGGGCCAGTTCCTGACGATACTGCCACTGCGTAATCATGAGGTCGATGTTATCAACTTCAAAGTACGATGCAATGGGACGAGCGTCAAGGCTAATCGCAAAGGTCGTGCTTGCGTGATCGTTGCTGTTACCAATTAACTCTTCACCAGCAAACCATGCAGGTTTAAGAGCAGCAGCACCCATGATTGGGAACTCCATCGACCGACCCGAACTAATAGTACGAGATTCGACAAGGGGTTCAAACATGCGGTACTGATCGTAAGCATACATCACTTCGCCAGACCAAATAGGAAGCCAAAGTTTGTTAGCACCGGCTGCACCGCCGGAAGTAGCAGCAGCCATCTGGGTACGGAAGGGCTGCGAAGTAAGGGTGTTATTAGCCGGAGTCACATTAGGTGATCCAGTACCGCCAAAAGCGGGAGTATTTGCAATATAAGACATAATAATTCTCCTTGAGAATTGAGTAATTGTTTAATAATAAAAAAATTTAATTACAGCAATAGTCAATGGTTGAATTATCCTTTCGGGTTCAACATTAGCTTGTTAATCCCACGGTTATTATAAACATCTCTGTTTAGTTAAACCGCTTTCTCAACGTGGAAGACTCTGCCAATCAGTCTTCACCATACGTTCCTCTACAGCATTCCGATAATTAGCATCTTGCATGTATCGGGGATCTGATCTTGCCTGAGTGAACTCACCGTAGGAAGTAAAACCTTCCACGGTGGAACGCCCAGCCGGGTTGGGGGCACGATTCTGCGGAGGAACCGGCTCCTGCGCCTTAGGTGCAGCAGCCATCGCTTTATCGTACATAGAAGCAAGACCGTATAAAGTGACCTCGTAATCGGGACCAGCAAGCCTTTGATTAACAATTTCCTGTTGATCTCTTGGAAGGTTATTTGCTGCCCAATTAAACATGGCACCTAGTCTTTCTTCTCCCCCTACTAATTGGGAGGCTTGAACAAAAGCTTCTTTCTGTTTTGCTTTCTGACCGAGAGTCCAATCGTTAATCATTTGATCTGTAAAATTGGTTTTACTCTTAATCTCAGCAATAGTAGCTTCTGAAAACTCACCTTTAGATGCTAACTCATTACCCCAATTATTGTAATCTTCTTGAGTTAGCTCACTTTTAACCGCAGGCTCTTCGCTTTCTACTTCGTCCTGAGGAGATGGAATACGAAACTCCTTAGGAGCTTCTTCGGTAGGAATAGGAGGAGCTTCTTCTTTGGGAGCATGGAACTGTTTTTCAAGTTCTGCATAGCTTTTAGCAAGAGCTTCCATATCTACCGTTCCATCTTCTCGTTGGAACTTTTCGGGAACAGCCGTCGTTTGAACAGCTTGCTCCGCCGTACCCCGAGCAGCCATAGCTGCATCGTATTCGGGAGTACCGGGCTGTAACGTTACCTCCGCCGGAGCGGGGGTTTCAGTAGTAGGCGTAGAGTTATCTACGGGTTGAGTGGTAATTTCTTCGGACATATTAATTCGTTCTCCATGTTATGCGGTTCCCGGCGACATCATGCCACCAATAGCCTGTTCTGCAAGACCTGTAGCAGCTTGCATACCCATCTGGGCAGCTTGCTGTTCTGACTGCATAGCCATTTGCTGTGCCATAGCAGCCTGCTGTTCTTGCTGCACTTCCTGTTCAGACTTCACCCAGTTAGCTGGATCAAGACCAAGAGCAGTAATAAGTGCTGTTGTATAAGCATCCCATTTAAAGGTTGCCAACGATTCGGGCGGAAGGTTACGCACCATTTCACCCATTTGAATAAGTTTAGTTAAATCAGAATCTCTAGAAAGAGCCTGAAGACCTGTAATAATTTCAACAGAAAGCACGCCTTCATCTGAGAATTGCTGTGCTAATCTAGGATCAATTAATCGTTGATCAATCATTAAAAATACTGCTCTTTCAACAATAGGCTGCATCATGTCTCTAGCAATAGAAGAGAAAGCTCCTCCGAGAACTGTCTCTAATTCAGAGCCAATCATACGAACAGCCGTAGCGGTAACACGATCACCAGAAGGAATAGCTCCTGCTGACATTAAAAATGACGTAGACACTTCTCTACGCATAGTTTCAACAGCCGCTGATACAGATTGAATTTGAGGATTAAGGGTATCAGAAGGTGAAATAGTAAAAATATCTTCTCGTCTAGCTGAAATATACGAACCGTTATCTCGACCTGCGACATCTTCAATATTAGTTACACCTGCTGGATTAACTCCAATCCAGAATGCACTAGAAGCTGCCATACCCTCAAGCATAGCCTGAGTATAAGATTCTAAAGTCTGAATGTCACCGTAAATCTCTTCACAATGAGATCGACCGTAATTTTCTCCGGGGATAGCAGTCCATCTTAAACATGAATAAGGTAATACGGTATAAGTACCATCATCAAGTACAGTACCGTTAGTGTCTTCTCTTCTGACGTTCCAATTATTATCTGTTTCGTTATAGGTTAATCTAACAAACTGGGTTTTATAGCCTTTGCGTCCATAGACATTAGAACTATCGTATTGATCTAAAGCCGGTTCGTTAGAATCATCGGCAACAAATTCTAAATGAATAATTTCAACAGGATTTCCAACAATATCTCGACGGATTACGTAGTGATCTTGTCGAATAATTCTAAAATCAAAATCATCTTCCATTACAACCATAACATCACCTGTAATAATGAGATGCTGCAAAGCTGTAAAAACAGTTTCTCTAAAGTTGCCGCCAATAATTTTAGTGTAAACTTGATTAGCAATAACATCTAAAAAAGCACCAACTTTAGGGTCAAGCTCTTCGCCAGTTTTAACTTCAAACTGGAAGAACGGTAAATCATTTAAAGGAATTAAAGCTGAAAGCATACGGGAGGCAAGATTAGTCACCCCTCTTGCAGGCATTGAAGAACTGGGTTGGACTAAAGCATCTTGCTCTGTCCATTCTTCTGGAGGTAATACAGACGGAATAGTAAGCATAGAGCAATCACGCGCTCTGTCTAATTTACTTGTTCTATTTGTATCTAATAATCTAAAACGCTCGTAAATACTTCCTTCGGGAGGAATACTCATTAAACGGGCCTCGCGCCGCTATAAGGCTGGGCACCTGTGTCAGCGGTCATAGTTGGACCGGAACCATCGTCACCAGCCATAGGCCCACCCATACCGGGCATAGCGGTGCCTGTACCGCCCTGCATGGCATTCATTAATGATGTAAAGAAGTTAACACTAGTAATACCTTCTTCTTCCTCTTCTTCTACTCCAGCCTGAACATCACTAAGCATATCTTCCATAGACTGCTGCTGTGCTGCCAACTGGGCTTCGTTTTGCTGCTCTCGTTCAGAAATAGCACTAGCGTAAGCGTTACGAGTAGCTTCCATTTCTAAAGCTTGGGCGTGAGCAAGTTCTGACTGTTCTCTAGCAAATCCTGCTGAAGCCTGAGCGTTACGAAGCTGGGCATCCATATCAATTTGTGGGGCTGTATAACTACCGCCGCCGAAATAATAAGGTCCGGGTAAAGACCCGTTGAGTTTTCCGGGTGGAATCATCATGCTGGGGTATCCTTTCTAAATCCTCCGAACCTAGCTTTAGGTTGTTTGTCGTTTTTACGGAGTTTACCTTTTGTTTTTTGGAATAATTCATTAGCTTGTTTAAGCGATTTACGCAAAGCTTTTTGTTGATCTTGCGCTTTAAAAGATTGGGCTGTCATAGTTTCTTCTGCGTCTTGAACACTTTTACCTGTTAACTCTGAAGCTAACATAGATTGCCCGACTGTATTAAACCCAGCGTCATATAAATTACCGTAAGTAGAGCTAGCAATTGAAGCAAAAGCATCATATAAATTTTGAGTAGTTGACCACGCTTGGCTTGAAACATCCATTTCGTCGTTTTGGTTTCTAAAGAATTTTAAGGTAATGTCATTACCACCAAAAAATTCGTTAAGAGCAATATGGGACCATTGGTCGGTATTTGAATTTCGGCTTGTCTGTAGGTTTAACATCTCCTCGTAAGTGCCCCATGTTTCTTGATCAGTAGTGGGGTTTGTATTTAAAAGATATTGGGTTTGTCCACCCCATTCTCGACTTTGCCAATCACTCATTTGATTATCACGAATCCAGTCTTCTGTTAAAACCATATCGTGGTATGCTTCTTGCTGTTGGTTAATTCTATTTGCAATCCATTCTCTAGCTTGACCATAAGCATCTGTATTCCGAACACCCATTCTATTTTCAGCCGAGAATTCTCCTCCAACATTATGAGTTACTCGTTTTCCTGTAAGAGGATCTCGATAAGAGATTGTTTGCCCTGTTTCAGGCGTTTCCATTTCAAGGGCTTTAATAGCTCGTTCTCTTTTTTGCTTATCTTTTTTATAGACTTTATGCAAATCACCAATAGTTCTAATTGTATTTTGTTTTTGTCCAAGCAAGCGAGTAGCTTCATCAACATTTTGAGTCATTTTTTCTAAAGCTGCCGAAGAAGCTTCTAAATAACCACCGTCATCAATTTTAAGACCGCCTAATTGATTGTAAAACTGTGTGTTAATGTTTTCCGTAGCCCCGGTCATTCTACCTGTCCAATTACCAAAAGCAGCATTGACAGCAGCAAAGGCATTAGTTGCGTTATTATTAGAACTTCCTAGCCAATCTGGTAGTCCTTCGCCTTCACCGCCAGCCCATGCTTGACTTGCGTATCGTTCTAAGACGTTTTCAAATTGGTAGTCTGCAACTCCTTGAGCTTGCATACTTTCTACTTGCTCAGGATCGCCCAAATCGTCTAAATAACCTCCTGTAAATGTCAACATTTACTGCCTCCTGTTCTGCTGTTCAGAAATTCCTTTAAGTTTTAAAATTAATTCCCTAGCTCCCGCTCGATGAGCTACCTTTAGATTCAGTTTTGGGTCTTCCGCGTCCTCTAAGTTTAGGTCCAGTGGGGGAAACAACTTCTCCAGTTGTTCCACAAGTTTCGGATCTATATAAGGAAATTTCATTTTCTAAGTCCTCTACTTTTTTAAGTAAATAAATAAAAAGCATTCTAATTTCGCCGGGTGTAGCTGAGATGCCACTCCCGCTTAATCTGAGTCTTCTAATTACTTGTTCAATATTATGCATTCGTTCTCCTAATCGGTTAAGTCTACAAGTTCGCAAGCACCGCCTGTACAGGCAAGTGTTTGACTTGCTTTGGTAGTATCTTCAAGCTCGTATTCAGAAAGCTTTGACCATTTAATCATGGGCATTTTATCGCATCTTACTAGATAGGCAACATTATCAATTGGCTCAAAAGGAGCTTGCTTGTAAACATGTTCTGTTTTTGGTAGGAAAGAAATTCCTTGGATGTCATCGAAGTTACGATAAACCCAATCACCAATCTCCATGTATTCATCATCTGTATATTCGATTGTGACTGATGGGTTGTGATCAGTCCAATACTTTTTGTACGTCATCCACAACTCAAGGTGTCTCATAGCTGAGACTTCGTTGCGAGTCATGGCATTGGCCGGAGCAGCAAGCGGGAACTCGAAGATGATAGTGGAGTCCGGGTTGTTCATGCAGCGTTCGTGCGGGACACCTTGGTCAAGCATGAGGGTGCTTAGGGGGTCTTTGATATCCATTCTAACTCTTCTAATGTACTGCTGCGCGTAACGCGGATGAATCCCTGAAGCAGAGTCCACAAGGCAGGACACGGTTCCTGAGGGTTTGACCGTTGTAATTGCAGCACTTGGATTAATACCGATCCGGTGCGCCCAGTCAGCGTTAATCTCGTGGGTCAACTCTCTCCATCTTTTAAGTCGCCCCCTAAGCTGTCCCATAGAAATCTTTCCATAAGTAATTGGGTTGTCCCAAATACCAGTTAGTGAAACTCCAAGCAATCTTTCTTCTTCGCTATTCTTTTTCCATTCTTCGGACAAGAAAGGGAAATGCGTAAGGGATGACTGGAGTGTGCCAAGGATAGTAGCCTGTTCAATCTTTTCTTCAATATCAATGCTACAATCTTCTGATCTAATAACTACTTCTGTAAGGTTACAGAACTGCTTGCTTCGGAGAGTAATCTCCCCGCACGGGTTAGTACCAAACTTGTAATTGTTATCTCTTTGAGTGTTTTCCATACACTTTTGAGTTCCGTATCGATTAAAGATACCACGCTCACCCGAACGTGACTCGTACAGGTGTGCCCACTCCTGAAGAAACTCAGACATTGAAGGCTTAGAATTATAAATAGCAGAGTTGTTAGCAAGAGAACGCTGGCTCTCCTGCTCCCACCAGTTACCTGACTTACACTTAGCCATGTCGTAATCGGTCAAATCCGACAGTGAGATCATAGCAGACCTACGCACTCCTCCAACAACAATAGCATTACCAATAGAGCAAGCAATGTCGTGAACATCTACAGGCTTAAGCTTCTTGCCTCTTTTGTTATAGAACATGTTAGTAATAAATCTAAACACATCTTCAAGAGGTCCGGGTCCAGAAGCTCGTCCTCCAAATGTCTTGAGCCTAGCCCCAGATGGCCGCACCTTAGAGACATCCCACGTAGGGTGGCACCCCTCGTACAGGTGCATCATAAGTTCATATACAGCAATAGACCATCCTTCTTTGGAGTCCTCTACTTCGATAACTTCATCAATTCTTTCAATAGACTCAGGGACCATAGGCCACTGATCGATTACACTTTCTTCAACAGAAAATCCTACTCCGGTGCCATTCATCAGAATATAACAAAGTTCTTGCATTGCCTTAGGGCTATCTAGTGCAATATAAGAACAGTTATAAGTACAGGTATTATCCCTATCAGCAGCGGGACCAGCGGTCATCATTGCTCTCATACTAGGCATAATATTCTTTTTTAGAATTGCCTCTCTAATGTCCTCTCTAGTTTTAAGGATGGGGAATTTACCACACATCCAATTCCAGTATCGATCAACTGTTTCGGTCCAAGTTTCTCGTCTTGAGAGGTCATTACGCCACTTTGCGTAGCGAGACTGATGGATGAAATCACCAAAAAAATTCATTGTTCGTATCCCTTCGTAGCTAATATCTGGGTTTTTTAACCCATCCAGCTTGTTTGCCATAAACATGGTTCTTCTTTATCTCTTAAAATTCTAACTGAAGTTGCCTGACTTAGAGCATATTCTTCTGTCAAGCCCCTTTTTTCATATTCTACCATAACAATAGCTTCCCAATTAGCGGGGCTATTTTGTTCTAGTATTCTATCTGCTTTAACTGGGCCTACCTTAGGAATGCCCGGTATCTTATCTGTACTGTCCCCCATAAGCCATTGCTTGTAAAAGAAACGATCAGCCTGCTCTACTGTAAGGTAGCGAGGCTCCCATTCCTTGTCAGGGTTCCAGTGCCAGCCCGGAGTACACCTTAGGTCTTTGTCAATGGTTACAGCAATAGCTCGTTCGCCAGATGCTTCCATGCCCATTAGATCGTCTGCCTCTAGGTGAGGAGTATAAGCAATTTTATACAACGCCTTTATTGAGTTAATGACATCAATCATTGAGTCGGGCTTAGAGACACTACTTCGGTGGGCTTTATAATCAGGCCAATACTTCCTACGGTAGTTATCTTCTCGGCTACAGCTAAACGCTAGTACAACGTCCTCACATTCATAAGGAGTCCAACTGGCTACATACTCTCTAATATTCTGGAGAAGATACTCATCGCCGTACACATCTACTTTACACGCTAATTTATACGCAATGATATCTCCATCAAGGATCGCTGTTGTTGGCATCTGCATCAAAAATCTCCGAAGGATCAATATTTTCTGACAACAAGATTTCTTTTATCTCTTCAAAAACTGTACCCATATCAGGTTCTCTTCCTTCTCTACGAGCAAGACACAACTCGCAATCACATGGTTCGTCTTCAAGCCAGTCTTCATAAGCAACAAATAAATTTTCTTCTAGTTCTTCTAGGCTTTTATTATTCCAAAACAAATGACAAAAAGGAGTTAAAGCTTCTGGACGGTGCTTAAGAGTTTTTTCAATAAGGTTTGCAAGAGCTTCGGATTCATGTTTTCTCCAAGGGACATTTTCATTTGCAAGAGTTCGTTTTCCTCCTGCAACAAAAACCGTTTTGCCTCCTCTAAGTTTAATTGCTTCTGTTTCATTAACATATCTACAATCGTCAACGAGAATAACTGTTTCTGACTCTCGTTCTCCAGACGTTTCCTTAAACAAATGTTTTTCATATTGCTCCACCCACTTATCAATCCAATAGTCTTGATTTTGTTCGCGCATCTTTGCGCCCCAGTTTTGGCAATACTTTCTGTATCCTACTGGATCTTCTTCTTTGCCGTAACCAGCTTTATCTGCTTCTTCTTTAAGAGCGGCAGCAAAGGGAAGGTAGACCGGAAAGAAACCATCTTCATACAGATGACCCATCAGTTCCCTTACTATTGTTGTTTTGCCGATACCTGCTCTCCCAGAGAACGAAATTATTTTCATGTAACCATCTCCTAATGTTTTCTATGTTATAGCCATCAAATGCCGGAACTGGGATACCTAATCTATTTAACACTTCACACGCACCGTCTCCACATGCTTTAGGTCGTGTCCATCCTACATATTTAATCGGAATAAATCTAGCCAATCCGTAATAAAACATATCCCATCTAGAATAAGAAGGATATTTAGGCATAATTTCTTTTAATTTTTCTAGTGTTATTTCAACGCTAGGAAGAAACAATAACGTATGAGGCTTCATTAATTTGAATACTGCTTTATTAGTAGTAACTACCGATCCCTGAGTATGCGTAAAAAAGAAATGCGCTTGGCCCACAGAAATACCTATATGAGTCCATTTTGCAGGGCTAATTAAAAGCCGGTGTATAATATTTTGCCACTTGTTTGGGTGATCTAAATTACTATACAAATATACAACTAATGGGTATCTGCCCATGATTCTCCAATCACATACTCTGCGTCCACCGGCATTCTAATGCCAAGTTTTCTTCCTGCTTCTTGGGCGCAGCGAACCAGTTCTTTACCAGTCTCTTCAGCAATGTCTGGAGGACAGGACGTTTGGATCTCGTCATGAATCCACCCCATCATCTTTACCCCCTTGGGGGAAAGGGACCGGTGGGCCAGTACGATCCAGAGTTTAGAAACAACTGCACCATTTCCCTGTAATAAAGTGTTAAGAGCTGCGTGATCACTCCGTACAGGAACACGGCGACCATCCAAGAGAACAACACTGCCATACTTAGCCGATTGGAATTGGACATTCTGAATAACTTTCTTAAGTGCAGGCAATCGCCTTAGGAATTTATCTTTAAGTTGTTGACCGTCACGCGCATTGCCACCAACAATCTGACCAATCTTTTCTGATCCGGCACCATATAGGAAGCCGTAAATAAATGTTTTTGCTTGGTCCCTATCGCTCAAGCCTGCGGCATTCATGTTAGTAGTATGAATATCGCCTTCAAGAATTTCCTTAGCGTAAGCACCACCGTCAAACTCGGCCATCTGATGAGCCAACATACGTAGCTCAAGGCCACTCAGGTCAGAGCCAACTTGGACATGACCATCGTGAGGCTTCCAAAGCCTGCGTGACTTGGGGTTCTTATCAACTTGTGCAATGTTTGGTTGCGAGTGCGTAGCACGGCCAGTCGCAGCACCTTGGTGGTTGAACTGACCATGAATCGTACCAGCACCAGACACACAGGCCCGCAACATCCAATCGTCCACCATACCCAGCAACTTCTGGGCATCACGGTACTCAAGGATAGAGCGGGCTTCTGGGAACTTCAATGACTTTAATACTTTAGTGTCACAGTTTGGATTCCCCTTCTCACTGACAGGGGCTTTCCAACTATACTTTACTTTAAACCGTTCAGCAATCTGTTTGGTTGAAGCAGGGTTAAACACCGTAACTTTATCCTTCAATCGTTTACCAGTCTTTTCTGACCAGCGTTCCTCTACAATAGTAGGAAATGTTTGTTGAAGGCTATCTTCGATGTCAGCCTTAGTGCCAAGCAATTCTCGTTGCAATTCACTAGCTGATTCACAATCAAACCGAAAACCGTTCTTTGTCATGTCGGCACACACATGCCCGACAAGATGCTCGAACTGCACTACCTTACGGTTCTCCTCGATCCATTCCTTTTGATAGTTATAGATCTTTTCATTTACCGCAACGTCTTGGATACAGTACTCCAGCATTTCCTCAGAGTAGTGCTCCCATCCGCCGTCGTAGTCTTGCTTGTTATCCTCAAGCTTCCGACCCCATGCTTCCAATGAGTGGCTATGCCGCCCTTTCTTGTCGTGCAAAGGGAACTTGACATCCTGCTTATCAGGATACATCAATCTAGAAACAATGAGAGTATCAAGTACAGGGCAGCTACGAACAAGGCCAAGTCGAGAAAGAACGGGGATGTCGTACCCGATAAGATTATGACCAATCCAAAGAGTAGCGCGGCTAAGAAACTCAATACCCCGCTCGATTTCGTGTGGACGGTACGTGTAGACTCGATCTGTTCCTGCCTCTCTCGCGACGATGCAGTGTACGGTGTCCGCACGGGGTATTGTGTTCCCCTTTTTATCGACGGACGGATATGCGAGGCCGTTGGCTTCGATGTCCCATATGATTTCCATGTCATTTAATCCTCATTAATGGACTTGCCTTCCCCAAAGGGGTTGGCCTCAAACAGTACTTCACCATCATCTCCAAACGCAAAGTCCTTTTCTGTAAGTCTTGAAGTAGTGCGGTCGTAGAACAATGCGGATGCAATGCCACAGCGACCAGTAAGTCTGTTCTTAAGCACACGAACAATAGTAGTGTTACTGATAACAGGATCGGGGTCTTGACGGTTACGTTCGAGAGCAATAACCGTGTTGGGCACAGATGCCAGAGCACCAGAGCCACGGAGATCCTGCAAGGTAATACGGTTACCTTCCTCATAAGCCTTGTCCGTCTTCTTAAGCTGAGAAACAATATCGATGTGAACACCAGTGCGAACACACAGGGCACGGAGTTCCTTCATAATACTATCGATAATAATTCTCTCTGAGCTACCACCGTCAACGTCCTTGCTGTTCATGCCCATCAGGCCAGCCGCTGCGGCAGTGATGTGATCCAGAACAATAACCTCGACCCCGAGAGAGATTGCCATGAATTCCATTCGTGCCAGCAGATTAGCCATTGCATTATTACCAAGGTGATCGTAAACGTAGAAAGAAGTTTGAGCAAGCTGCTTACGAGCCGCAGCATACTCATCATCGGTCAAATCATCAACAATCTCAATATCAATCGGATCTTTTCCCATCTTTGTACGCAATTCGTTCATCATTCGTGATGCGCGGATAGCACGTACAGGCTTGTTCAATTGAAGACTAATCATGTCATCAATAGTTTCTTTGGGAGATTCTTCGAGCATGATCGCACCAACAGAACGACCTTCGCTCAGGTGATGGTGCATGATCTCACGAAGGATCGTGGACTTACCTGAGCCAGTGCCTGAGCAGTACAGAGTAATCTCACCCGATCGCTGACCAAGGCAGAACTCAGACATCTTGTCCCACGGGCAAGGCCATACCTTGGCATCAACCAGATCGTTTGAAGAATCTTCAACGTCACTGACATGGAGAATCTCGTCAGGGCTGTACGCCTGAGCTTCCCACACAGCATTTACCACAGCCTTCGAGTTGCCCTTCATGTAGCAGTCGCTTGCGTCCTTGTACGGAAGCTTGGCGATCTTGGCTCGACCGGGAGGAAGGATCTCAGCCACCTTACGGGCAGCCTCTTGACCAGCATCATCCATGTCAAACATAAGAACAATTTCTTCATAGCTATTAACAAATTCAAGGTTACCCTTGATGTACTTCATTGCGGATGAAGCACCGTTGGGTACGGACACAACAGGCCACGTACCCAGCAACTGACTGACAGTCAAGCAGTCCAGTTCA
>TARA_R100000655_G_scaffold22539_5_pt1 | contig 29964 bp, 42 predicted proteins | sample TARA_R100000655 | Tara Oceans TARA_R100000655 (sample SAMEA2622497) | marine metagenome | biome: marine biome (ENVO:00000447); feature: deep chlorophyll maximum layer (ENVO:xxxxxxxx); material: "saline water (ENVO:00002010), including plankton (ENVO:xxxxxxxx)" | depth 90 m
TTTTTAACATCTGTTAGGGCTTCTATTTTTGGTATAGGCGCAAAATTGAAGGCTATGGGGTTGGCTATTATAGCGGCGGCGGGTGTGGCCGTTTCTAACATAGCGTTGGCGGCAAGTGAAGGTATAGCGGCAACGGGGGCAGTAGGTTTAGCGGCGGCATTACAGGCTGTGTTTTTAACAATGGTTGGTATTCTTGGTTTAACAGGTCTAGGTCTTGTTCTTGTCGCATTAGCGGGATTAGCGGTAGTGGCGGCAAAAAAATTATTCGACTTTAATTTAGAGATGGATGATACTATGACTAACATGGAAGATTTCTCAGATATGGAAGTGCCTACTTTTGATACAGGGTGGATGGATACTTATTCCGATGGATTAAATCAAGCGACTGATGCACAAGAAAAATTCAACAACAGTCGAGAAGAAATGTTCTTTGGATTCAAAGCAGGTAATGTGCAGGGCGCATTAGTAAAGCAGATTCGACAACAAGGCGTTGAAACATTCATAGCCAACACAGAAGTTATACAGACTAATAATTTTAACGGTATGACTACAAAAGAGATGGCTAACATCGTTCTTGATGCGATAGAGAGTGAAGCGGGCGCAAGAGGCATAAACCTCTCCGGTGTGAGTGTGTGATGGTATGGTAAGAACGGTCAATAGTAAATATGGTGCTTGGTTAGCAACCTATTACGATGACTTCGCAAGTGCGAGAGCCATAGCCAATGACGACAATTCACCTTCTGCTACCGCCTCATACGACAAAGATAAAACACACTATGGAAATCCGATGAACGGCGAGGCTATTCTCAACCCCCGCTACCGTTGGTCTAACAACGAAATGAATAAAAATAATGGTTATAATACTGCTCTAATTGGTTCAAGCGATGAAACCAAAGAATTGTCTAATCGCGGAACATTTGAATGGTTATCTCTTGATACGACACGGCAGAAAGCCAGCGAATACGAAGGGAGAGCGCAATTACAATATCCCGATGGGAATGTCGGTAACAAATGGCGATTCGATGCGAGCGGTAGTGATGCTTACCTTCTTTTTTCTAACGGGCATGATTCTTTAGGAAAATACATCGTTCCTCTTGGTGGGGATGACTCAACCTTTGGTCGAGCCACTATGAATAACTACAATGTAGCAAACCACGATACAAATAAAAACGCGGGTGTGCATACTCAGACGGCAGGGTTTGTTCAGCGAGCGCATCTTGCTGGCGTTTGGATGGGAGAAACAACAGAATACGCACACAAAGATGGCGGCACAGTCGAAAGCCCACGAAACGTATTCCAGCCCGTTAAATCACCATCGGGGCAACCATTTCTTGTAGTGCAATCATTTCACGCCAGCGATTCATCAAAGGCTTCAACCATTCCTTCTATTGCTTATGACGGTTCGTTGAATAGCGTTGGTGATGACGATGTATTTACAGTTAGATTTGCGGTCCGAGCATATAGCGGGGCTACATCAAACGAAGGTAAATTAACACCTACTGCTACAGTTAAATTTGGATATACAGGTAGTGGTGCAGGAACAGACCTTGAAGATGGAATAAGTGGTGCGCCTAAAGTAGCATGGGAGATTGACCTTTCTTCTTACAACACACACCCGTTCAAATATGGTGATAGCACCACAGAAACAGACGAAGTAACGCATTGGATTGACCTTGATTTTGTCCTTGATTACACCAACAGTAAATTTAAGGTTTATCAAGATGGAACAGAAGTAACTTCAACAAACTCTCTCGGTGGTTCTTATTCATCCGGCTACGCTTTGACGAGCGCAACGGCGGCTGATATGTATGGTTGGGAAATGGAAGTCAAACCCGCATCATCACAAACAAATGTAAATTGTGTATTGATGCTTGACCGAGCCGCTATGTATAGACCGCTCACAGACCACCCCGACGGTAGGGAATTACCCCCTTTAGAACAAATGAAAATGATACAACCGGTAAATGGTTTTTCATCTTTGTCTGTAAAATTATCAGATGAACCCGCGCCGGAAGGTGGGGCGAATGTTGGAGTTAATACCGATGACTACGCACACCATTTAATATCTCTTTTTAATCGCTCGGCTATATCAGATATTTACCTATTATTATTTACAAATCCCACAAGAGGATTTACAAACGAAACGCATACGATAGATAGACCAACATGGATGGGTGTTGTTGAAGATATGAAAATCCAACAAGAAACCAAAGATAGAAGAATCGAGTTAAAGGCAAGGGATATGACTTCTTTACTTGATAGACAAATCCCATTATGGGAAGTAGGACAAAAGGGATTGAATGAAGACGAATCACAAACGCCTTATTGGTTATATGACGCACAAGGCATGAGAAGTATAATGAATCTCGGCGCAACCCCATTAAAAACATTAGATAATTCAGTAGGGTTTGACGTTGATGACGATTATAAAGAATTGAAAAATCAAAGATTACAATTAAACTCGGCTCACCCTATCCAAATGTATAATAACGAAAACACAGATTACGGACCTAATGATATAGAAACTGAATATGAAGGTGCAGGTATTTTAGGATTCGGACAAGAATGGAGTAATGCAGTATCTCCGACTTCTATGACTAAAATACTTTTCAACGGAACAGTATCGTTTTCATCGGGAGATACATTTAAGATAACAGATTCCACAAATCATAATGGACCAACAATAGGTAATGCTACGGTTCAATCCTTTGGTTCGGGAACAGAAAACGGTAATTCATTTGTAACTATTGATACTCCAAATTATGTTTCTGAATCCCCTAAAATTTTATACGCCGGTCAAGGTAAATTTGTTAGAATAACAAGAACAATTCCGGGTTTCTTTACACATGATTATCAAGATGAAATAACTTCTTACCCCACAGCAAACGACCCTCTAAGTGAAAACTTAGTAATAGCGTTTGACGCAGACCCACAATTGCTACCAAATGATACAATTTATATTTCTAATTATGATTTATCAACAAGCGGCACTAAAGCAAGCAGACAGATAACACCACAAGCGTTGGCCGGTTTGCACAAAATAAAAAAGGTTACTAAAATTTGGAATTATTATTCGACATACTCAACCCAAGCATACATTTGGGTTGCTGATACCTTTACAAAATATACAGATGTTGGGGCTGAATTTGGAACATATACAAGCAACACAGGATTAAAAAGCGGAGATGATAGAGGCTCTTTTTCAACGGACAGGGGTATAACAAATACTATACCTACTGCACAAGATAAAAATTTAGACAATAAAGCGGTTCACGCTGTTTGGATGCGAGATTTACCTAAGTCTTTATGGTTTCAATATCATTTTGGGGATATACAAAAAGGCCCTACCGCTACCGCAAACTTAGGTGCTACTGCTTCATTCGGAACAGACGAAATACAAGTTAATTTCACATCAGACCAATTCAACGCCATACCGGATTCCGGCATAGGTGAGATAGACGACAAAGGTAGGTTAGAAAAAAATAGAATACGCGATAAATTTATCTATCGAGCAAAGGTAAATGATAGCGGCACTTATTGGTTGGTGGGTGTATCTTATTTATCTAAACCACACGCTACAACATATTCCGAAGTAGGGGTATCTTTAGCAACACAAGTCCATATATGCAACATAAGTAATGATTACAAACACATTTGGTTGCTTTGGTCTGATATGAGAAACAATGGTAAGGCAGATGCAGACGGCGCATATAGAAAAGAAGATTTTGGCCTTATTTATCCTACGAACGATAACTACGAAGTAAGTATGTTTTACACCGACCAAGATACTAACGCAGACGGAAAGCCCGATAGATTTACGGAATTAAAATTAGGAGAAGAAATAGACCTTTGGAATATCAATTCAAATAATGACCCTTCAACAAACGGCGCATTTTCAAAGCCAGCAGATTACGCAAACAAAGTAAGTATATCTTCTCTTAGCGATAATAGCGGTAAATTAAGAATTGCTACTTCTAATACCGGCTCAATAACTACTAATGATTATATTCATCTAATTAACACCGGAAGCCACGATGGGTTACACAAGGTAACGAATGTATCTTCTAACACACATTTTGATGTTGATACTGATTTTATTTCCACAACAATAAATACCAAAGGTGGGTTTTATGCGCCAACAACGGGAAGCGACCAAGACTTATCACAGTATCAAGATTGGGAAGACAAAGGCGGCTCTTTCTTAACCATTGATTGTTCTAAATTTTTCAACATGAATACTTTGGCTAATAGTGGTAAAACCGGACAATTTGCCGGTGGTAAAACAGACTTAGGGGATTTTATAGCGACCATAAAAGGTTACCCAACACTTATAGATAATTATTGGGCGGAGATAACTTCAAACCCCGAAAATACAAATAGTCCTTACGCTTCTCACCGCAATAAAGACTTTTTAATAAACGAACCAAAAGTAATTAACAACGATATAGAGAAAGGAGATTTCTTCATAAAATTAGATAGCACACAAGGGTTTGATGAAAAAGGCGGATATGGTATTTTATTAGGCGTTAATAATGATTCCACGACCAACCAAACTACAACAAAAAGATACCTAAATTACAACCACTTATTAAATACAGAAGTTAGCGGAACATTAACTGCTAAATCTGCAAGCACTACAACATATACATTAACTGATTCTTCACAAACATTTCAAACAAAAGGTGTAAAGGCAGGTATGTTAATCGAAAACACTACTACCTCTTTAACAAATTATACACAAACTATATTAGGTGTAACATACACTATGAAAAGATTGTTTAGAATTAAATCTGTTGATAGCGAAACACAATTAACAGTCCAATTGATGTATTACCTATCTTCTGAATTTGGCCCTGCTGGAACAAGCGCATTGGCCATAGGTCTTCACGATTTATCAAGCGTAAGAAACTTAACTGCGGGAGAACAGGCGTTATGGGGTAGCACAAATAACTATTCTATACCTATTCAATTATCCAACGTATCAACATTTGATGTGCCGGAAGATTATGCTTTGGATACTTCCGAGTTAGTAAATAAAGTAGCCGAAGCATATTTCAATTTAACCGAAGCCGACCATCATATAACAACATCTTTTTCAACATCTGCTTTTGATACGATACAAATACATACGAGTTTATCACCGTTATTTTTGCTTAGATTGATGATGGATATTGACGGATTCGTGCGCTCACCTAACATGGGTTCTTTTTGGGATAGCGACAAATTCCGTTTGCTTTGGAATGCTGGTCTCATGCAGACATGGATGCCGCAAACGAGGTTACCTGTTGTGTTCGACATTAACAATGTGCCTATTACCACAAACATGACTACATACAACGACAAGACAAGCAACGATTCATACGGTTCAATCGTTGATAGCAGGGGTAAAGCACTATGGGAAACAATAAGGCGTATAAAAGAAGGTTCGGGCGTTGGATATACTAATGGTTTAGCGACTACATTTTCTTATTTAGTCGGTAAAGACGGCAGAATAGAATACAGACCTAAATACAATTCCGGCCACGACTTATCGAGAGATAACATACAAATAAATAGTCTTAAGACAAATATAGCAGGTCGAATATCTCATGTTAGATTGTATTATAGGAACGGTCAATCGTTTGTTGATTTTCCCGAAGCGGCACTTACTGATACAACAAGATGGAAGATATTAGAATATCCCGAAGTGAACGGTGATTTAGAAGCCTTATCATTAGCAAAGAAGGAATACAATTCATTGAAGGAATCGAGATTGTCTGTTAAGGCATCTCCTATGCGTGATACAAGCACAGACGACATAATGCTTACACACGGTAGGTATGGCTACATAGCAGACCCATACAGGGCTATACAGGGCTACAATAACGCCATAGCCGGTGGTTCGTCATGGACTTCCTTTGCGGCTGGTGGTGCGCCCTTCACAGGTATGTCTAACGCCCTAAACGGCAATCTAAAGACTTCAACAGACATATACAACAGATACGGCAATTCTGCGTCTGCCGGTAGTAGTAGCACAATAAATTATGATGATAATTATTATTTCTATGGTGCTAACTCATTGGCTCATGCGGTGCAAATAGTCCATGTGCCTTCTAAGTGTCCTTTAGTTAGCGGCACGACAGGAGAGGAATTGAGAGTAGCGGTCCATCTTTCGGGCGGCACAACAATTGACGATGCACAATTCACAATCGGGCTTTACGATTACAGTTATTCAACAAGCAGTAGCGCAAAAGGTGGCGGTGCGCCGACAATGGTTGCGAGTCTTGCTACTAACGGCTATGAGAAGGCTGATGCGGTCCAAAGCGGATTCTATGAAATCAAAGTGCCGGACAGTTATGATGCAGACGGAATACTAAATGATGGTTCTATTGTTGTCTCATTCAACGCCGACTATTGCAGGGCTTTGTTGCGCCACAGATGCGGCGACCCAACCCACGCTAACATTCTAAAGAATGCTCACGATATTACAGGCATAACTTCGTTTGGTTCTCCATACAACACAAATAGCATATTTCCTATTGGTATGAGAAAATTCACAGAAATGTCTTCATTTGCAGACGACAGAACGGAATGGTATGCACCAAGAGTCCATATCACTTATGATTATAATTATGTTCCAGCAACCTTTGTAAAATATACGGATGCGGGTTTGGGGCTTAACAATGAAACAATGGTTATACGCCGCATAGATTGGTCGGTCAAAGGAAGAAATATAGAAGAAGTTAATTTAGAATTAGAACGTGATGAATCATTATCAGCCGGTGGTATTACATCATATCTTTTCCCGACTTTCCCCGCTAATTCAAAAATACCAAGAAACACTATGCCGGAAGCGTCTTCTTCCGGTCAAGACGGCGTGGTCGTTGTAAAGTCTATGCGAGAACCAATAGGTGAAATGGGCGATGATAACGATGCGAACCCTACCGGTGGTGGGAATGCAGGAAGTGGTAATAGAGGCGCAGGAAACGGTGTCGTGTATTCACCAACAGTTAGCGTCAATCAATTTAACCCTAATTTCATTTCAAGAGTAAAGGGCCGTATGGCTATGGATGGGGATAAATTCGCACCTCAAGGTGAATTTGGTATCTTAGGTGGTGCAAGGCCAAGTGTAGCGGCATCCTCGATGCGTTCAATCGGCGGTTTAGAATACTTTATTCCAACAGAAGGTGCGGCAAGCAAAACGCCGGAAGGTATAAGTTTATCAGCCGGTAATTTTTCTGTTGATACATCTTCAAGCGTGTTATCAGAAATAAAAGGAGTATTTACTGTTGCTTCGGATGTAATCACAGATGAGATAGGCTTACAAGTAAAATTAAGTCATGGGGCATTAAGTAAATACAGTAAAACCGCTACTTTGTATGCCGAGATAAAATGTGTTGAAACAGATACTAACATTACAACAGCAATCAGTATAAATTCTGGGATTGAAAATAAAACCTATTCAATCATACCAAGTGAAAGCCTGTCCGGTGCTTCGACAAAAGGCAATACATTAGAAATAAAATTGTATAGAAAGTATGGGGAAGGTGATGACGATTCAAATAGTGCAATTAGGATTAGTGAAGTTATGGTTAATCAAAGAAGGTCTGCTTTCCCATCTGCTAACCAATCAAAAGATTTTTCTCAATTCTCGTAATCTTTTCTAAGGGCAAGTATTTTTCTCGCCATCGTGCGGGTTATCCCGTCTATCTCCATCAATTGCTTCTGTGTAGTTTTCTTGAGAAGAAGGTTTGGTATCGAACTAAATTTCTTCAAGACGGCTTCTGCCCTCTCCGGCGTGATACCATGTATGTGTGTTAGAGCCGCTACTCGCGGGTCAAGGGGCTTTCCGGCAACGGGGCGTGGTTGTTTGGCCTTCTTGACTATCTCCATCTGTGTGTGCGACACCGCTAAGAAATCAACAAATTCTTCCATCGTAGCAAATTCCATATATTTGATTCGTGGGAATCGTTGATAGAAAGTTTGCTTGAATGATAGGATAGTCTTCTTCATCTTAGCGGTTTCGATAGCGTAATCTCGCTTAGTCATCTTACCTCGCACATAGGGCTTGAGGGTTGTTCCATAGACGACAAGCATAGGCTCGTCAAATTCCTCGTCTAAATCTCTCAATTGGTCTAAGATTGTCCGTGTCCTTCCCATGCCGAGAATAGAACGGTAAAGGTCATTTATCTCCTTAGCCTCTATACCACGATTACCTATGATGTAATCCGCCGCACTTAATCTTCTGACTTTGGCCTTGCCGCCTTTAGCATCGGCATCACCTAATTTAGCCATTATTTTATTTATGACGACTTCGTTTTCTCGGTCATCCACTACCAACATACCACTAAAAAATAACGGTGAATATATGAAGGGTTAGTCTGAACAACCCTCGCATCTCATCATACTTAATTCTCTATAACAAGCGGGGCATATTGGTTTGCCGTGTTGCATCAATACGCCAACCTCTCCGGTCCATCCACAAAAGCAAGTCTTTATCGTTCCTAATATCTGCATCTTATCATCTCAGTGTTCCGTCATCGCGCCAGCAAGACCCCATGCACAAACCGTTGGATTGTATTTTGGCGCAAGTGGGGGTGTTGTCGTAGCCAATGACTGATTTAATATGTTTTCGGCTCACACCCTCGTTGAAATCACGCCAACCTAATTTACTTATGAATGAAAGAATCTCCGTAGTCATCTGCTCTATCTGCTCGGTAGTTAGAGATTCGGGATTAGCAAACCAACGCAGGTTTTCTGCAAGGTGAGTAGCCAAAAATATGCGTGTAAAATGGCGTGGATTTTCTTCGTGTATAGCGCGTTCTAAACAGGGGGGTAGGGGTATGTCGCCCGAACCCCCAATGTCGCCCTCAAACGCCGTTAAAACGGGTAAAACAGGCAAAGGATTAGAAGCCGCCCACCTAACAAGACTGAATGTTCCGTTTGGTTCAGAACCTCTAAAGGGGTCATGCTTAGAAAGAGATGAAATCGGTTGTTTTGGAATAGCATATCCCATCGGGTCTTGTCTAAATAATACAGGGTCTATATTTACCGCCCACCTACCCCGCTTTGGATTGTATGTGTCCGGTATGCGTGTAAGTTTAGATGGATTACCCACACCGTCTAAGGTCTTCAAACCCTTAGAGATTTCTCGTTGGTATCTATCGAGATGTTTTACCATTCCTGTTCCGTGAACAGGTCGGTCAAAGAATTGATAGACATGGAACCCTCGCCCTGTGGCTACAATTCTAATATCACCTTCAAGACGATTAACTAACACGCCCACATCTGAGCGCACATCGTCAAAGGTAGTGTCGTCTGTAATATCAAAATCCCACCACGCTTTATCTATCACTACCGACTCGGTATCAGCCCGCCATGAGCGGCGAGGGTCAGCCTTCTCATAGAAATAGAGAGATGTATAGCAGGATGATTTACCATTGACCGAAGAAATATAACGGTTAAAATCACTACGGTTGGTGCAAAGGCTACGCCTAAGACCTATCTCTCGCGGGAACAACATATCACCACCTATGCTTCTTGTTCGTGGCCGCATTCACAAGTGATAAGCAGTATTTGTTCGGGTATCGAACCTTCTTCTCCGGTAACGCGATACACAACGCGCTCATCAACCCATACACCCGCATCTTCACAACCAGCACATACAGTTATTCTTTCATCATCCATTGTTTTCATCTCCAAATAATTTATCCCCAAATAGCATTTCTTCTTCGCACGATAGGTGGAAATCGCACCATGTCGTGCAGAAGTAATCATTCCATTTCATAGTATAGTCTTCACTAAGGAGTTTTTCAATTGTAGTAGCAAGTGATTTCTCAAACGCATTAACTGTCCTTGAAGACACTTGTTCCATAATAGCAACGCCATATTCAGAACCCAACCACACAGTCTTACCACGCTTGTTAATCTCATCAAGAAGTTTATCTGACGCATATATGTCCGGCACGATGTAGTCCGGTGTAATGTAAAGGAAATGAGTTATTTCCTCGTTCTTGTATTCGGGGTGCAGGGATAGAACCCTTCGATAGAAGGCTAACTCCTTTCGTGTCCTACCGAGTTTGCCTGTGTTCATGTTGCCTGTCTTCAATTCAACGAGAATCAAACCACCATCGGGATGCCGAAGCACACCGTCAATAATAGCAACCCACATAATATTTTGCCCGTTATATTCTTCTGCGATTTCGTGCTTGACTTCACATTCAACCACTTCTAATCCGCCTAATTCGTTGGCGATAGCATGGAGTAATTCGGACATAGCCATAACGCCGTTGTCTTCATCGTAGCCTAATTCTGCGGCCTTGTTCCATAGTGCTTCGACACCATCAGTTAGTCCTTCTTCCATGACCGTGTGGATATGTGTTCCTCTAATCATTTCATCAGTCGGCGGTATGCTCGGCAATTCCGCACAGTATCGCCAATAAAACTGACGCGGGCATTTTACATAGGTCATGTATGATGACTTAGCCACCCGTAGGTATGGCGCAGTATGCGGAATATAACTCGACTCCATAAATTTCTCTCCCTTCTTTGGTTTATAACCATTCCGTTATCCGCTTTTGGGGAACCAATGTATCTGATTCTGTTATTTCATAATCACCCCAATGTGCTATTCGATGACGGGCTATTTCTAAATAATCCTCATCTAATTCAATACCCACGAAGTTAAACCCTTCAAGACAAGCGGCTATGCCTGTCGTGCCGCTACCCATGAACGGGTCAAGGACTATGCCTTCGGGCGGCGTGATTAGGCGACATAGATACCTCATCAAATCAATGGGCTTTACTGTCGGGTGATTGTTCCTTTGTTCTCTTGTTCTGTTTTCGGGGTTGCGGTTATTGTTTCTCAGCCCTTCATCTGTTTGCATACCGTAGGTCGAGTTTTTATTTAATTTAAGGGGTAAATTATCGCACCCTGCATTTCTCTCATTTTGGTTAGCCTTGATACAGTAAAAATAACGAGATTGTTCCAACCCACCTGCCGCTTCTTCATCAAAGATTACATTAGCGGGCCAACGGCTTTCTTCTTCTATTCTGCAACCATCTATATTCATAGCCCCTGTTCCGTATTCATCCATGTTATCAAGCACTTTACCTATCAATGGTTTGCGAGCAAGACAAATAGGTTCATTGGCGGGTTTTAATTGCGTTCCCCAACCACCACCCACATTGAGCGACTTAGGGAATCCTTCGCCGTAAATCCATTGGATTTGGTCGCGTATCTCAAACCCTGCGTCTTCGATATTTACTACGACTCGGTGATAGGTTCGTGTGCCGGAGAAAGCCAACAAATGACCACCATGCTTTAACACACGCAGACATTCTCGCCATATCTCAACAGACGGCACATCGTAATCCCATTTGGATTGCATGAAAAGTAATCCGTATGGTGGGTCGCAGACGATAGAATCAATGGAGTTATCATCCATCTCCTTGAGGACACGAAGACAATTACCCAATCTCAAATCTATATCCATGATACCTCACCAACCCCATTCAATGCGTTTTCTAACGGTTGTTTATTCCAACCCAATACCTCATAATAAGGAGATACCTTATCGAAGATAAATTTCTGAGCAATATATCTTCTGCCTATTTCGGCTACACCCTGTAAATCATCGGGGTCATCGAATGCTATGTATTTACCCGACTTATCTAAAGCAACGGAAAAGAAAGAACCCTTACGATAATTCTTGCCTATGGTTTCGTTAGCCCACTTAGCGGCGGCAGACGAGCCGGATAGCACCTTGTATTGGTGCAAGTCGCGCTCAAGTTTTCCTTTCATACACAGGTTCTCAATCGGTTCTTCGCCATCCAATACATCTTCAATTAGAGTCTGTAAATTGCCGGACACATACCCTTCTTCTGCACCACCCAATACTTGAAGAACAGTCGTCATTGACTCCTTCATTATTTCCGGCATCCTTGATTGTTTCAATTCAATACCCTTAACATAAAGTTTAGGTTCGTCAAGCCATTTACCGTTCTCCCACGATACATTACCTGCATAACGGTTCTTAGCCATGAGAACCATACGGTCGCAGTATCTTTCAAATTCGACCTCTATTGGGTGCATCATTTCGTTTATCTCGCGTATCTTCGGCGAGGGGTCTGAATCGTTTTCAAAGGGAACAAAACTTTGGCCCCGCACAAAAATACTGTCTGTGTGTCCGTAAATAGTTTCTAAGCCCTGTTTTTCTGCAACCTTTCTTAATTTGTATAGCGTCTGTCTTGATGTAAATGTGATAGCCGCCGCCACTTCGGGGTGATACATTCCATACTTAGAATCACCACACACACCATACATAGAGGCCACTAAAGATTTACAGGCAAATTGCATACAATCCCAACGGAAATAATTTTGCGGGTCATCCTTCATCAATTGCTTGAATTTATTGCGAAGATTAGTCATGTAATCCATCTGTCTAATTAAAAGCCCCTTATCTTTTCTTGAGAATTTCGTTCCGTTGCCGCAATCAACGCCGTTCTCATCGAGAGAATCCCACGATATATTGTGCATCGAAGCATTACTGTGATACATGGCCTTCACATCGAGAATACCAACGCCTTCATACAGACCAGCATTTACTTCCATTACATCTGCACCCTCATAATCCACCTTCTCAAATTGCGGGCTTGTTGGTATTCTCCTGTCGAACAGGGGGTCGGCCAGCACTAATGAAGAAAACATCTTCGTGATAAATGGTGTTGAGCGCATATCGCATTGGACTAAGTGTTGTAATGCCGTGTAATAATCAAGGGCATTTACTTTACGGTCAAGGCGGGGCAAAAGCCTCACATCTTGTCGGCAGTAATGCACATAGAGGGGGAAATCGGTATGGTATGTGTCGTGTCCATCGGGCAATTCGACCTTCGCTTCACCTAAGACTTCTTGCGCCACATCACCTAACCCATACGAAGGCAATTTACCGTTCTTCAATTCCCACAATTTAGAGAATCCAACCATCAAGTCAATACAATTCACGCCGACAATCGGTTGCGCCCAATCCTTGTATGAATAGCGTAGCCGATTCATAGGGGATAGCGAGCGAGCATCAATACCGTTAGCATCTAAACGAGTAATAAATTGCTTAATGTCTGCACCGACAACGAACCATCCTGTGATTATGTCGGGGTCTTGCTTTTTCATGTGTTGCACGAAGTCTTTTAGCATACCCGATTCGGAATAGAATAATTTAGCGGGTATTTTATATTCATAATCCCCTAATTCATTAGTAAGACCCATACGCCATTCAGTCTGTTGAGTTGGCGGAACAACCGCCCACACATATTCATTTCCGGTGAATGAATCATAAACAACAATAACCCTTAATCTTCCTGTGGCCGGACACCACTCGGCATCGAGATACCATTTGCGGTGTTCGTAATTCTTGATAGGAGATTCGCCGTTGTTTATTCTGTCTGCAAGGACCCGATTAACAAAAGGTATGTTTGCTTCCCATGTATGGTCGAACATATTTCTAATAACCCGTATATCTTTCGGATGATACACAGATACTTTGCTTAGTGCTTCGCCGTAAAGACCCATAAAACCATCTTCTATGGTTATTACATCAATAGGTTGGTTCGGCACTTTAAAGATAGCCGCATCTTCCTCTCGCAAAAAGCAATAAGGATAGGCACTTAATTTAGTGGTTATTCTTTTCCCGTCTTCATCCCTGTGCCGCACGACAACATTTCTTCCGTTTATGTTTTCTATAATCATTGTTTTCCCCACCGACCGCGAGGGCGGGTGGGTATGCCGTGTTTCTTAAGCCACTTGTATATCGTCATAGGAGATAAGCCAAACATATTTCCTATGGCTGAACAAGGCAAACCTTCGACTACATACTTCTCATGTAGCCAATCCTTGTCCTTATACATCGGGTCTTGTTCTCGCTTAACGACAACCAACTTCGCCCTGTATTCGTATTCTGTATCGGGGTCAATCCATGTGATTTCATCCGAACCAATGTCTTTAATTTCAACATGAAGTCGGAGTATTGTCTTATCAGACAAATTAACATTCTCCGCTAACTTAGTAATTTTAACGGACATATTTTATTTCCCCCAAATTAGCGGCTTGATAGATTAACTCATGTGTGGGTGTAGTAATCACCACAGGGTAGCCCATATCCGCTTCTGTGAAGTCAAATACCGATACCCCAATCTCACCGTCTATGTGCTTCAAGACATTCTCAAGACCACCATTAACAGTAGTCTGTGTATTATAGAATCCCGAATACTCATAGACTAAAGATTCTGTCTGTCCTTTCAATTCGTTGCCGACCTGCACATAAAATCCATCATCTTCCTTAAATTTTAATGTGTAATTATTTAACTTCTGTCCGTTGATACCATCACATCTCAATGCTTCATAGAGAATATTGGCGGAGATTTTAACATGATAAATAGGCGTTAAAATTTCACCGTCATTCTTAGTGTAAGTGGGGCAAGGATATTCTAAATCACTATTTGTGTGAATAAATTTACCCGCTATCCTTTTGGACTTCTCGTTCCATTCCTTCATCAAGTCCGGTGAATGCGGGAATGCTAAAGCATTTTCAGACATCGCTAAAGTAGTCTGTTTGCCGCCCGACTTGATACGAAGTTTCCCGTCTGTGTATGTTAGATTAACAGGCGTGTTGTGCATAGACAATACGCCCAACAAATCGTTGATGTTAGGCACAGGGATTTGCCCCTCTCCGTGTATTTCTTCTGCGTATTCCCTAAAGGTGGAAACAGAAGTAACACCATCCTTGACTAATGAGCAGGTGTATATTGTGTCTTCCGGCACAGATGATATTTCAATCATACAACCATAGACTTGTTCCATACTCTTACCCGCAACGGTTTGTGGGCGTTGAGTCTTCTTGAGAAGACGGATTAAATTATTACGGTCTATTTTAATCTGCATCTTCTATCATCTCCGTTAGTCTTTGGCTTATGCCCGATGTGGTAAATATAGTGCCGGACTTCATGTGAATATCGTATCTCACAGAAGAACCAACGCTTCGGGTAGTGATAGCCGCTACTTCGGCATAAGCAATCATGCTCAAACCACTATCAGTAGCACAAACGAAATAATCAGCCATGTAATCACCACGCAAACGGATAGCCCTTCCATTCAACCTTACCGTCATTAACAGATAAGATAGTGTGTGTTGAGCCTACATACTCCATGTTCTGACCCTTCATTTCCTCGACTGTTCCCTTGACGACCCATTGGCCTTCTGCAAGTTTCTTATCACCCTTGACTCCGGCGGCAGGGTCGGCTTTCTTCATGTATCGAGTCAAGAAAATTTGCTGACTAAAATATCTCATTGTTCCTTTATCCCATTCCGGTCTTTCACCAACGGTCATTAGAACCTTCTTGCCTGTGCCGTCATCCATATATTCTTGAATTTTCTTTAGATGGAATGTAAAGAATGCCTTAGCGACAGGCAGACTGTGGATTCGGCTAATCGTATCTCGGAACAGTTTGTTTCGGACTCGCCATTCGGCTTGATTGAATTTCTCTCCGTCTTCCACATTTACAGGATTCTTAGAGCGGTTCATCAGCCAATCAGTCATAGCGTGTTCGCACCACTTTAGATATGTTGAGCCGCCATCAAGGATTACTGCATCGTAATCATCGGGGTTGGCTTTCATATCGTCAGCGAGAATGTTGATGTAAAAATTCAATTTGTCGAGAAGCGCAGTATAATTTACTGTGTTATCCTCATTGAAGATTGAATCATCGGTTTCATCGTGCAAAGGAATACAGATTATATTTTCATTGTCGGGATATACATGGTCTATTGTCGCCTTAGCGGAATTGTCTATATCAAAAATAACAACCTTCTTATTTGTATCACAGAAGGATAATGCTGAACCCGTCTTAACGGTGTTCTCCGCACCAACGAGAGCCATCCTCACAGGCACAGATTGAGAGCGCACATTAGCGAACCTTTGGCGGTAGTAGTCCTCGCCATAGATAGGCTTCGCAGAACCCGTATCAGACTTAGCAGGAGCGGCGGTTGAGGCCGCTTGACCCCAACCGCTCACGCATCCCACCCCTCGCCTTCAACATCGGGTGATGCAACGATAGGTGCTATCTTGTCGAAAGCCCACCAACCATTGACGCTCATGCGGTCATCACCCTCGCGGGTTCGCCATACCTGTCCGGTCAATAGAACCTTAGTGCCGACCGCGAAATCAACCAAATGAGATTGTGAGGCCGGAACATACACATCGAGCGGTTCAGCCATAGACATAATATCGGGGTCTGAACAGACCATGATAAATCCGCCGTTATCTCGCGGGTCAATGTGGATTATTTCTGCGACTACGCCACAGATTCTATCCCACCAACCATCTTTGCCGTAGTAATTATCGTAGTATTCTCCGAGATTAGTTAAAGCAGGTAGGAAATCATCAGGCAAAAATTCCTGCATCAATTCTAATGGTGGGGAAGAAAACATAGAGGTTAAGTTTTCATCTTCTGTAAATTCCGACACCCTCGTTAGATAACCTGTCGCGCCATCTCTTGATGGGCGCACACCGATTGTTCCTGTGGTAAAGGTCGGGAATTGCATATCGGCTGAATTACTGCTACCCTTGATTAGGATAGGCGACCATTCGCCATTAGAGCCTTGAGGGCGACCAAAGAATAGTGAAGTGCGCTCTCGCTCATCGTGTGGTCGAGCCGCCCCATACTTGAAATTCTTATCGCCGGATGGGAACGTAGGGTTATTTGAATCCCACACAATGTAATAGTGTGTGCTTTCATCTAACTTCTGTGTAGTTCTCGGCAGGTCTGATACTTCGGATTCGGATGCACCGAAGAAATCCTCACGCGCATATCGAGTAAAAGAACCATCGTGGTTATCCTCAAAGATAACAATAGAACCATTCTCAATCAAAGTATTCTTTACTTCATCAGTCGCATTAGCCAATTGGCCCTGCATCTTGTTGTATAGAATCTTACCCCATTCCTTAGCCTTTGGAACATGAACGAACATTCCTTCGTATAAGGTCGCACCGCTTCTTCGCAGTTTGGCTTGTTCATTGGCTATTTGGCGGGCGGCAACACGGAGAGCAAGCACCGATGCTTCCTCTCCCGTTTTACCTGCATTAAGCCAAGCCGCGCTTTGTGCTTCAAACACTTCTTCGGCCTTCTCTCTAAGTGTGTCGGGCGACACACCAACAGTCTTCGCTACTTTCTCTAACATATCTTCGGTCATATCATTACACCCTGTTTGGTTATCCTTTCCGCATTTTCTCCGGTATATAACTGTGTTGTGTTGCAACACATTACTACAAAGTTATGCTTAACAATGTCTTCATCAACACCGATAAGCAAATCTCGTTCCGACTGAACCGCCGCCTCAATGACTCTCATTTTGGCCGCAGGTTTAGCGTTGCTATCCACCGCATAAGAAAATATGGAATTTATTGTTTTTCGTATTGGCCTGTCGCCAATATAGGTCATAGCCTTCTCGTAGTCGCCTTCGGCTACACAGGACTTGAGAAAAGAATTAGCGTCTATTTCTTGTGGCGCGAGCGACAATAGGAATCGCTCACCATCCTTTTCATCAAGACCAGCAAACGCTTGTAGTGCGTTTATCGAATTGCGTAAGTCGCCCTTGTGTGCTTTGGCGATTGTATTCAAAGGTCGGTAGTCTTTCAACGCTACCCCTTCATTCGCCGCAATATGGGCTAATCTATTGACTACTTCATCTTCGGGTATCGGCTCAAACCTAAGTGTCCTACATCGTGATTGTAGCCAGCGAGATACCTTAGACAAATCATTACAGGTCAGAATAAAATAACCTTGAGCGTTTTCTATAACACCCTTTAGTGCCGACTGTGCGGCAGGAGTTAATTGGTCTGCTTCGTCAAGCAAATAGATTTGGCGATAATTACCATTCCTACTCATAGGGAGTAATTCATTCTCCACGAAGTCAATACCCCGCTCATGCTTTGTTGAGGCATTGTATGAGAATAATTGCATACCCAATTTCTCGGCTATGATTCTCGCCAATGTGGTTTTACCGACTCCCGCTTCGGGAGAATAGAACAAGTAGTGTTGCATTGTATATTTCGGTTTAGTCGAATTATAGTCGTCATCTAAAAGTGAATCAAATTCACTCAATAACTGATGTTGCCCCACCATATCTTGTAATCTTTGCGGCCTATATTTTTGCGACCATACTTCGGTCATTCCAAACCCCCCTCATAATTCTCCCCCGATTTTCTTTTCCATTAAGATAACTTCTAATGCAGAATAAATATTCGTTATTTCTTTACTCAGAACACTATCTGAATGGAATCTGTGTAGCATCATAGCCAAAGATAGCATCATGCCTTGAATGTAATCGCCCGATAAATCGTCAATGACCGCAGTAATGTCTGCTTCAAATTCGGGGTCATCCGAGTCAGGGTCAATCTTATGTTTGATTGCCTCCATAACAACCGTCAAGTAAAGGCGGTTATCATCGGTCAAAATCTGTCCGGCTTTACCCGTCAGTTTAGCCCCATAGGTTGCACTGTTTAACATACCCATGAAATACCCCCATTCATCGCGCACGACATTACATTACCCGCACCGATAATTAAGGATTCGGGCGTAATGCTGAAAGGAAAATAATCTCTATAAATAATCATTCGACATATCTCCATTCGGTCGGGCTTGTGTTAGGCACTTTCTCCATATTCTTGTTTCGTGCCGCATGGTTGCTTAATTGATGCACAGTAAAGTCCAATCTCCTACACGGTTTGTATTTATCCTTGCGTATATCATTGAATTCCCATGATGTGTATAATGTGTTAGTGCGAACATTTTGTAGTATTCCTCTAAGAGTCTTGGGTCCTTTAACGCTTAGATATTGAACAATCGCTCGCATCTGAATATCGTTCCTCATTGTTCCACCTTCTTACAAGAATACATCGAACAATAGCCGATTGATTGATTGCACTTAGGGCAAATCGGAATCATTGTTTCATCTCCTTTACAAATGCCTTCTCTCGGTCTGCAATTGTGCGAGGCAACGATTCAAACCACTTCTTGACTCTCGCCTCATTCCAATTACCGTTATTATCTGCAAATTTAGACTTCATTAAATTATACCGTTTCTTTATTCTATCTAAAGCGTATTTATCTCTCGCAGGTTGTCTGCTATTCCAACTACTTCCCATTTTATTTAATCCCCCTTTGTCTTTCTATATGCCTAACTCGTTCTATATCTTTTTCATAACATGAGTCGCATATATTTGATACATTACAAAAGTCTTCAAACATCTTCCAATCGCCGCAGGATTCGCATTCGACACAATCGCATTCCTCAATACCAAATTCCTTTAAATCTTGGTGCGGCATAGCCTTGTCGCATACAGGGCATACATCGTGGTCGAAAACCCTTGAGGGCAATTCGTCCTCATCAATACATGGGTCTGAACCATACCATACATCTTCGCTTCTCATAGTGCCGACCTCAAATATAATGGCTTCTTCTCCGGTATATCAATCTGTGCTTTAACACGCTTCGCTGGCGATACTATCCTCCCTTCGGAAAAACATACAGGACATTTCTCCCATGTCTGATATACTTCATCAGACACATAGCCATACTGTGTATCATCTCCGCATATTCGCTTGAATGTCGTTCCGTCTATGATGTGTTGCCTCATTCAACCCTCTCCTTGTAGTCGGGGTGTTGTTCCGGCAATCGGTGTAGTCTGCGCTCACATAGATTGTTAATCAAGTTAGCCGCCGATTCAAAACCTTTCTCAAATCGTTCCTTAGCCACCTTATCTCCAACAGGACATAAACGATGGCGTAGTGGTTCAATATCCACCGTATCTAAAAGATGGTTAAATATTTCATACTCAACATGGGGTATCGTCTTCGCTCTCATATATTTACATCATACCCAAAGTATTTAACCTTTTTTATCGTGAGTTTTACATTTCCGGTTCACGATAACAATGTAGGCACATATCGGGGGAATACGGCGGAAATACACGCAATTTACCACATGAACACTTCTGAGCCGCCGCTCGTTGCTTAGGAGTCATCACAGTCGGACTTCTTGTATAGGTTAAGTCCTCTTTCTCACGCACAAGGTATCGGTCAATATCATAGACAAGATGTTTAGCCGACACACCAACGGCATTCTCGACCTTCTCCGTTCCAACAACAATAACCTGTGTATTTTTTCTCAAGATAGACGAGAGAGAATGTGGGGATGGTATGTTCCTAACGGATTTGTGTTTAGCCAAAAGTTTAGCCATGCGCTCTTTCGTGCTTTCGCCATGTTCCCACAACAAATCAACAACAATTCGGCGTATGCGCCGATTGTTCGCGCTCATAACATTTAAGAATCAATGATGGTTATTTAATCACTTCCCAAATCGAACCACATCATACCCTCAAGTGTAGCATCTGAATCCACATTAGAGGGTGATTTAAGATTTACAATGTATTTAGGCGCACCAAAAATAAGCACTATAAATAATTGAAGGATTGGTCCTAATAATGGGATTAGAAGTAAAATAAAACAGGTTGTTAGACTCATAGCCACTTATGCACCCTCTCCTTCCGCTTTTTAATCACGGTTGGTATGTCTTTATTAACGGCTCTAACTTGATTGGCTACGGTAGGTTGATTTTGGATAATCAAATCCCAATACAAATCATCCGACCTAAACGGCTTTGGTGTCTTATCAACCTTCTTTTTTCTCTTAGGCCACTTCATCCTACCGTTGGTAGGTTCAACACCATAAGAAAGAATAGCCTTTGTCTTTTTATCATCGAGGACTAAATTAGTAGCGGCAACAAGACGATGCAATCGAATATCCTTGTTATTCTCCTTTAGGAAAGAAAAAATAAGGGGTATAGGAACATCAGCAATCTGATGTAGCACCCGTCTTCTATCAGTCCAGCCGAATAACCATTCTATTCTGCGAGAATAATTGTCGTTGTTTTTCTTTAGGCTCGGATGGATTGCTATTCTCTCATCGTGATTCTTAGATAACTTAGGGTATTTGTCTGTGATTACCACTAATCGGTGTGAGATAATAGGCAACCATTCGTTAGCCTTCTTTTCGGTGAAATTATCTGCGTGTAAAATAAAGGTTATATTTGGAGTCGTTGGTAATGTGTCTATCTCACCATACATCTCAATACAGTTTTCCGTTCTGAATGGTTCGGGGTCAGAAGAAAAAATAATCATTAGATAACCTCAAACACCTTAAGGATAACCAAAACAGAAAGAAAAAGATTAACAACACTTATTCCTGTTCTGTAAAACGCCATCGTTCCCATGTGGCCGTTAGCCCATTCCTCATCTCCCACCATTATTCATCCCTCATAAACGGGTCATTGACTAAGATGTAATCCTTGAGCCTATCCATTTGTTTTCGGTTAATGTTCCACGCTTCACACACGGAAACATCAGTTAGTTTGTAGCCACCCACATACCATCTAACGCCATCAGATTGTATGACGGCGAGAAGCCCATCATCCTTCATGGCTTGGATTAACTTAGGCCATTCGTGTTCGTAAATCGGCCTCGCCCATAGGCTTCTGCGAGAACCACTACGCCATGTCTTCATTCAACCACCTTAAATTTAGCGTCTATTATATTTGGTTCATTTAACAACCGCATTTTATTTTCTATACGGTCTAATAATTCGGGTTGCTCAATCAAAGTATCAACGAGTATTCTATTCATCTGATTGAGTCGTGCTTCCGCGAGAAGCAATTGAGAATCAACGCCTATTTCTTTCTTCAATTGACCTACCAATTTCAGACTTGAATTAGCCTGTGCAATCAGACGGGCGGCATCGGCTACAAATTCTGATGTGATACCATCACCGCTTGCTTCCTTTTCATCCTCTAACTCATCAAGATAGCCACGAATACGGAATACAATGTCTTCTGCGGCATCTAACGTGTTGATAGATTGTCTTCGTGCATCCTCTATGTGTTCGGCCTCAGACGGGTCGTAATCAATATGATTTTCCATGTGTTCCATGATTGTTCCTTCAGCCCACCCATGCTTCACTTCTAAAAAATGAGGGCCTATTTCTTCTGTGTGAATCTGTATCTCGTATTCCTTCCGGTCTTTGTGTTTGCACATAGGGCAACCACCATCGAGAACCCACCTTAGAACCTCAACGGTGAATGGGTCATCCTCACGCACCATTCGGTCTTCTATCTCTCGTCTTGTTCTCATGTATTGAACCCCCTTAATGGGTCATCAGCCCACCACTTATCGTAAGTTTCCTTGTCGCAGGAGAATACATACGGTTCTCTTGAGTTCATTCTTTTTTTCTTGAAAGCAGGACACCGTAACATTCTCATAGAAACCTGCATATAACTTTGTGCGCTTCTATTTACCCTGTAAAAATTACCAATTTCACCCGACCTTAAATCGTTCTTGTATCTCATGTTATCATACACAGTAGCGGCAGTAAGTGGTCTGCCTTCTTGCACAAGGTATCGGGCCGCACATTCAAGGGCTTTACTCCTACTCCATTTTGCCCTTTTGGTTTTACTCATTATTTTCACCCCACTTCTGAGTCTTAACAGGTTCAGCAGGATTGCCGAATCTGCAAGTAACACCTTTCCTACCTCGACCTGTTTTTGTTGGCGTGTATTCTGAATACCATGCTCGACCCTCAAGGTTTTCTTCTATCCACACCTTAGCCATTTGGTAGTCGCCATTTGTAATCATTCTGCTAATCTCCTTGACTAACTGCGACTTTGGTAGGTCTTTCATCCAAAAGGTCGAGCGTATCAATTCAAGGTCTGCATCCATAACCCTACGCCTCATATCCAACGATTGATTAAGAATAGCCCTTAATTTTTCATCGAGTTTAACAATCAATGGGCCTCCGCCTTCGTAATCTTCCTGCATCATGGCGTAGCCGATAGCAAGCCTTCGGAATAAGTCTGCCTCAAAAGAGCGAACATCGGGTCGGTCAATCCATTCCGCTAAGTCGTCATCAAAAATAATACCCGTTGGTGGATTTGCTACGGCCTGTTCCATGCGTTGCCTAAACCATGTGCGAATTGCTATGGTTCTATTGGCTATGTCTAATCGCATCTCCGGCGAAGTGTTCGCCTGTCGGTGTTGAGCCTGTTTGAATAACCTTTCTTTTTCGGGAGTCATCTGTATGTCTATGATGAAGAACCTTCGGTCAAGCCCCGAATCTAATTCAAATCGTGCTGGTTGCGTTCCAGCCCATACTGTGTAGCGTGTAGTGTATCTAACCCAACCTGCTCTCATAGCCTTGTTCACCCTTCCATTGTCGAGAGAAGTAAGTAATTGATTCTTCATGTCGAGGCTATGGTCTTTCTTAGCCGCATCAGACATTGATGAAAATTCTTCAAACCCTAAGAAGCCGCCGCACATCTCCCTCGCTAAAGGTCGGCCCACAATTTCTCCTTCTTCACCAACAGAACCAAACATACCTGCTTCTGTGATAGAGTTAGGCGCAAGCATGGTTCTAAACCCTTCTCCGAAGTCTGCGTTTTGATAATAAAGAAGCCCTGTTCTTTCTGCTAAGAACAGATTGATTAAAACGGATTTACCCGAACCCTTGTTGCCTCTAATTAGTATATGTATGCGCGTGTCCGGTAATTGAGCCATAGGTGTGTAAAAGGGCATATTGGGGTGGCGTAAAGGACAAGCCTCGATTGCGTAATCCCCTTCTTCATAATTTATCAACGGGCTATCGGGGTCGAAGTCGCATCGGCTACACTTGTTAAGTGCATTGAAAATGTGTGCGCCAATAGAACAGATGAATATGTCTAACTTATCTTCAACATCAACATAATGGTTGTCTTGAACGAATTTGTGTAGCGAATCAAATATCTTCATCGAACATCCCCCCTAAAAATGGCTCATCAATTTTATACTGATTATTTAATATATCATACAATTCATCTATTATCAATTGCTCATGCGTCAAGTCGTGAGTATCAGACAAGAAGCGGCAAAGTGTATTCGCCGCCTTACGGTCTATTAAAGTGTCGGCTTTGATATTTATTGTGAATAACCCCTCTATATCCGGCAGTATAGCCTTCGCCACCATAGGGATAGACCATGAGAAACCATCAACAGGTATCGTGTCTGTGATTAGTCCTTTGTTGGTAGTCATTATCACGCCTTTACGGGCTTCAATAGCCCAATCATAAACATACAAATCCCCTATGCCTAATTTTTCTGTTTCACCCGCATACGAAAGACAAGTGATGACCTCAACCCCTTTATCTTCTAACAAAGGTAACAACCAATTCATCACCTTGAATAGAACATTAGGCTTCTGTGTTTGTCCGGTCATCCTTAGAACCCAACAACGCTCATCTAATTCATTGTATGTTTCATACAACAACCAACAAACGGGGATGGGGTCGGGAAAGATATTTTCATCATCTATCTCTAAATCAGATGAATAAATTTCAGCGATAGGTTTTTCTATTCCCTCTTTTTTTACAATAGCCATTCCAGCCATGAATGCCGAATGACTCGGATGCTCGTTCTCCTGCACGATAATTAGATGCGTGGATTCAGCGAATACATCATTCTTCAACCATACTATTTTCTGCATTCAATCTCCCCCTTTCTTGCACTATTGCATCTTTGAAAAATTTAGGTAAAGTATTACCCGTATTATTTGTTATCATGGCTCTATCGACTATTTCTCTTAGCGACCTTGCTCGCCATGTATATGTCGTTGAATTATTACCGGATGTATTCTTGTATTTTATTGCCTCTCCTTTTTCAAAGAGTGGGGAGTGAGATAAAATCAAACCTAAATTTACTAATCTTGGTAAATGAAACCGCGTATTGTTGTCCTTCAAAAAATCATACACTTCGACTGTTGTTCCACCATTGTTCCGTTTGAGAAATTTATAAGCCTCATTCATTACTCGTCTATTCCGCCTTTGCGCCATACCTCATCCTTCATTCTCCCCTTCTTAATTGTTTCAATGTGTTGGAAAAATAGAAAAAGAAATAATCGTGGTACTGCGAGCCTATGCTGTATTTATTTTATTTCTTCAAAGGTATGTAAGATAGGTAAGTATTCCTAACTATCTTTGAAGTAAAAAAAGAATTAACGAAACCGCATTACTGCGAGGCATTTATTTTTTCTCGCGGTTCTGCAAAGTGCCGAAATAAATCATGTTCAAATTGGTTTTGCTCCTGAGATGTGCGTACCACATCTCTTGACTTGATAGCCCAATCCCGATTCATGCGAAATATTAACGGTTGCTTTTCTGTTGCGATATACCATTCTTCGATTAGGGCTAAGAAATAATTAGTGATTATTCCTTTTATCTGCTCTTTACTCAGAAGGTTTGGTGGTTTGTATGCCTGTGCCTTCAAGGGTTGAAGGGGCATTCGCATCTGCTTGTCGTCAGACCATATCGCCATAAAGCGGCGACCACGCACAAGCATTTGCTTCTTAGTGATTGTAAATTGTATCTGATGAGTCAAAGGATAATCATGCACAAGAATTTTAATGCTTGTTTCTTTTGACGCTTGCGAATCGTATTCGACTTCTAATCTATTATCAACGCTCAAAAGCGACTGATTTATTTCTTCACAGATATTTTTTAGGGTGTAAAAAAACCCTTTATGGTGCATCATAGCATCGTTCCTACGACAATAGAACATAATGCGAGTATAATTAAAGAGATTGTCTGTAAATAATCAACGGTTGTTTCTTTTTCCCTCTCAAACAATTCTTTAAAAGATTCACGAATCATGCAAGCACCGCCTGTTGCTCAAGGCTGAACCAATCGGGCATAGGTCGCCCCTTCTTCCACTTAGCGAATGCCTTAGCGTGGTAGTAGCGGCGGTATGCTTGAACCGCATCATCACCGCTTGCGTGGCTATCACCCTTTACTTCGGAACGATACATCATTTTGCCTTTCCCTTGCCCGTATTTTGGATTGAATGTTGGTCTTATCTCCGGTAGGTGATTAGGTCTGAACTTATCGGGCATAGCGAGAGCAAACGGTGTTAGGTCGCCTTCGGGTATGAGATAGGATAGACCATACAGAATCTCGATACCGTTAGCACAGTAATGCTCTTTGCCGAATCTCTTTGTGTATTCCTCGCATAGAGCCGCACCGTGATGCGCCGCCCATAGGTAGTTATCTCTCGTCATACCGCACCAAATGGTGCAAGGGTGATTGTGATAGCCGCCCTTGAGAGGCGTTCCCTTCTTAGTGAGGGGCATCATGTCGGGTGTAGCACCATGTTTGATAACACTTGAACCTAATTGTTGGTAAAGTTCGACTACCATTTTCGGGATATGAATATCGCAATACATCTTAGCCGCCGCTATCGGGTCTTCGTCTAACACAAATATGTTCATTTCTTATTCACCCACTCATCGAATGCTTTTTTATTAGTCATTACATATTGTCGTGCCGCACCAATCCTCGCACCGGATGGGTAGCAGGTATCAACGCCACGCGCACCCCGTAGTATTCCAGCAATTATATTAACACTATAATTTACCTGCTTCTTGCTTTTCCTATATCCTATACGGTCTGCAATCTGTCCTGCGAATAGTGGCCCGTTGGCTTCCGCCAACACCTCGCCTACCTCGCGTCTTAGTAGTATCTTTTGTCTTCCCATAACTAAACCTCGCATCAATAGTATTTAAACTTTTTTATCGTGAGTTTTGGGTGGGCCGGTTTGTGTTGAGGTAATAACACAAGAAGAAGAAGAAATTTACCCTTCGTTTTTTATACCGACTTCACCCCAAAGGGTTAGACTAATCCACCTGTTGATTTAAAGGTGGAAATGAATTGTGTATCTTCTCCGCTCTTGACGATTAGGACCTGCCCGCCGTTGGCGAGAACCCATCCTGTGTTCATCTTTCGGAGTTTATCGAATCTTTCGTAGTCCTTCAATGGTAATCCATTCAATGCTCGGAATACCAATTCTTCGGTCATGTGTAAATGCTGGAATAAAACAACGCTTTTATTTTCGTGGCTGACGATAGGCAGGAATACATCATACATAGCATCGGTCAATGTTAATTTGCCTTCTTTGAATCTATCTATTATACTCATTCCCAAAACCTCTTATTCCAAATTATCTTATACATTCCTTTGTAGCGACCACTTTTCAAAGGGCCAACTCCTTTAACGGGTTTTCCTTCTTCTCTGAACTTAGTTCTTATTGCGTCCATTTCGGCGTATGTTTTTACGTAGCCAAAATGACGGCCCATAATAACGTCCTCGTCATCTATACCTGTGGTGAATCCCATTGATTTACAAATAGCGATTTCTATCATCGTTCCACCCTGCCTGTGTATTCTGTTCCGTCTTCCATGATTATTTTAACCGTTAATTTTCTTGGATTTACACCCTTAGCCAATCGGGCTAATTCTTTGTAATTCGGTTTGAAATAAACCTCGCAATTAGGTTCAAAATTTTTAGTCATTATTCTTCTTCCCCCATCATTTCGTGTGCTATTCGTGCCTTGAATTTCTGTCTGTATAACCAACGTCGAGCGGCCTTCTGTCTTCCTGTCGGCACTATTCATCCTCTCCTTTTATACAATCTTCAATTATTGTGGTATTGCTGAAATCTAAAAAGTATGGGTTGATGTATGAATCCATATTCGCTTTCCACCATGTGAGAGCGATATTGTGCATGAAGGCTTGTTGCATACGTGATTTCGGTTCTGTTCTAACTCTAATCGTGGTTTTATCCTGCATCCCCCATATCTTCAATCTAAAAGAAAAGAGGGTATTATTTTTTATGAAATCTTCAAGGGACTCAAAGATAGTCAATTGGTCGAAGTATATGTTTTCCACCAAACCCCATTTCGTGTTGAATAAAAATTGGTATAGACTCTCCATCGCTTCTTCATCTGTCTTATTTTCATAAACCCAAAAGCCTGTTTCTCTTGTAAAATTAGTTATGCTCATTTTTTTCCATCTCCTTCATGTCTTGTTCCCATTTCTTTCTGATTGCGTGTTCAACCGGACAACGACTCACTTTACCACTACCCATTCGCCTTCTTCGTTTATCGCTATCCATTCGCCTTTTTCGTTCTTCTGCAACGGTTGACCTAATGTTCCCCCTGCTATCGCATCCAATTGGTCGCGCACGTAGTGTCTTAGCAAATTAGTTAATGTGTGTATATTTGCTATGATTTTAGGGTCGCTAAAATCTTCGACACAATCTCCGGCATCTATCACATTGAGCATCATTGAAAATCGCTCTAATGCGTGTTCGTTTTCGTTTATTTCTTTTTCTTCTATCATATTTCATTCTCCTTATTTTTTGGTGTAGTTGGTGGCTTATGCTTTCGATAACCTCGCCATTCCTCCTACAAATTAACGCTAATAACTCCGGTATATAACCGTGTCTATTCTTCCCCCTCGCAATCACGGCAGGTACAGGTAATAGTATCACCATACCAATCAGCCCTACGATGTTCTTCGCACATTTTACCGCAATTTTCACAGGTAAAACAACCACAATTACCATAGCAATCATCGCATTGTGAGTTGCCGCAATTATCACAATAATAAATATAATACTTATCTAATGTTTGGCCGCAATCACACATAGTAATGTCGTCTGTGTCGTAGGTGTCTAACCGCATACCCCCTGCTAAGTGCTCAGATACCTCAAGAAAAGGTGGCTCTTGGCCGGAAAATAAAATCCCTAAATTTCTTTGTCCGGCTTCTTCTTGTTTGGCTGGCGTTAGTATTTCTCTTGGAATGATGGCTACGATTCCTGCGTCAAGATAGATAGTATCTCCCTTGACCCATCCATCCATAGACTGTGCGCTATTCTTCCACGACCATGAACCATCTCCGCCTGTGTCTGTGTAAATATCTATCGTCTTCGATATGCGAGTCTTTTGTGGGCTGTGTGAGAAAATTTCCCTTGTCCATGTAATCGTAGGATTGTTGCTAATGATATTCAAATTTTTTAACTCCTGTTCTTTTTGGTTGAGAGCCTCGCAAAATTCATACCACCTTTCGTCTTCTATCACATAGCATGGGTCGCCCACATACCAATCCCATTCTAACTCCCTCATTCGTGAATCACCTCAAGTATCTCAAGGATTTTTCCATTAGTATCGAACCGCCCTTTACTTTCGATTTCTGCTTCGCAAAGGTAGGTTATCTCAGCGAGTTTATTTTTTAACTCCTTGATTTCGACATCTTTTATTAGTGCTGTCGTTGTTATCAATCTCTTTATTTTTTGTCTATCATAATTACTCATTCTTCTCTCTCCTTTTCTGCTCTCCAATTGCGAAGCACCAATGCTGAATCTTTCATAACCTGTAAATATTCGTTGGCTTGCCCTGATACTCTTTGTGCCTTCGGCGCACGAACACCTATCCACGAATACATACGCTCGATAAGCGTTAGGTGCGCTTCTCTTTCGGGGTAGTCATCCATATTCCCGTCTATGGTTCTCACATTAGGTTCGTGTCCTGCAAAGCCGCAGGTCGAACAAACATATAACGGTAGGAAATATTGGTGCGACACATACAATGTGCCTTCATCACACTCACAATGGTCGTGTCTTTTGAAATTCGGTGGTGGACTATACTTTCTCATTCACTTTCACCCCTCTTTTTTTTAGGCAGTATTAAATTCACATATCTAAACCCATATCTGCCCTCAACGAAGGGATTTCCACGAACCCAACGGTTTTCGCCTTCATCCGTTTCAACCATGAAATTAGGTCGCGGCCAAATGCAAGCGGGCAATCCATATCCTTCGGGTTCAAAGAATATCACTTCTTTTTGAACAAGGGTTGAAATCAACGCCCTAACCTGCCGCATTGGGAGGCTAAACCAATGCTCGCTCACCCAACAGGAGAAGCCCATCCCATCACTACTATGGTCTGTGTATGCTATATCCTCAAGCAATTGCATTTCTAACTGTGTAATTTTTACTTTCATTTTTTTTCACTCCTTATTTTTTT